>Ga0075154_10000465_pt1 | contig 34071 bp, 26 predicted proteins | sample JI71714BDNA_FD_70965 | JGI IMG/M metagenome (GOLD analysis project Ga0075154, IMG submission 70965) | Wastewater effluent complex algal communities from Wisconsin, to seasonally profile nutrient transformation and Carbon sequestration -... | ecosystem: Engineered > WWTP > Effluent > Algae...
TCAAACAGGGCATTGGCAATTCCGATGTTTCCTTCGGAATTTTCAAAATCAATGGGGTTCACCTTGTGCGGCATGGCACTTGATCCTACTTCGCCTTCTTTGGTGCGCTGTTTAAAGTATTCCATGGAAATGTATGACCAGCAGTCGCGGTCTAAATCCAGAATGATGTTGTTTATACGTTTCATGCCGTCGCAGTAGGCGGCCAGCATGTCGTAATGCTCAATTTGTGTGGTAAACTGCGAACGCGACAAGCCCTGTGATGCGGCAAAACGGTTGCCGAATTCTATCCAGTTGATGGCCGGATAAGCCACTGTGTGCGCATTGTAGTTTCCGGTAGCTCCGCCAAATTTGCAGGCATAAGGCACGGCTTTCAGCATATTGAGCTGTTTCTCTAAACGCTCTACAAATACTTTGAATTCTTTACCCAAGCGTGTGGGTGAGGCCGGTTGTCCGTGTGTACGGGCCAGCATTGAAATATCGGCCCATTCGGTGGCCAGTAAGTCCAGTTGTTTGATTAGGTTTTCTAACCTTGGGAACAGTACTTTTTCGTTGAAATCTTTCAATGAAAGTGGAATGGCCGTATTGTTTACATCCTGGGAGGTAAGCCCGAAATGCACAAATTCCAGAAAATGGTCAATGCCTTGTCCGGCCAATTGTTCTTTGATGAAATATTCCACGGCTTTTACGTCGTGGTTCGTGGTTTTTTCTATCTCTTTTACGCGCAGGGCATGCTGTTCGTTAAATTCCAGGTAAAGGCTTCTGAGTTTGGGATAAAGTGCCTTGTCAAAGCCGGCCAGCTGGGGAAGGGGCAGTTCAACGAGTGCGATGAAATATTCAATTTCAATGTGAATCCGGTATCTGATGAGTGCAAACTCGGAGAAGTAGGAAGCCAGTTCGGTAACTTTGTTGCGGTAACGACCGTCAATGGGCGAAATGGCAGTGAGTGTATTCAGTTCCATGTTTTATTCTAAAGGGCAAAGATACGTTTTTTAGCCGCTTGCGGCAGCGGGGTCTGAATCTGCGTTTAAAAACATTCCGTGCCGAAAATAACCCTAATTTTGCAGCTGTTTTAAAAACAAGCCGGCCATTTATCGGTTTAAGCTAAGGCATGAAAGTTCAAGAGAAAAAATCACCCAAAACGCAGGATAAGCCCAACCGGAACATCTTTATAAAAGGTGCCCGTGTGCATAACCTCAAAAATATTGACGTTGAAATTCCACGGAATAAACTGGTGGTGATTACGGGCCTGTCCGGTTCAGGGAAGTCTTCCCTGGCTTTTGAAACGCTTTATGCCGAAGGCCAGCGGCGTTATGTGGAAAGTTTGAGTTCGTATGCCCGTCAGTTTTTGGGCCGTTTAGATAAGCCCGATGTGGATTATATCCACGGTATCTCGCCGGCCATAGCCATTGAACAGAAAGTAAATTCTAGCAATCCGCGTTCTACGGTAGGCATCAGCACCGAAATATATGATTACCTGAAACTGCTGTATGCCCGTGCCGGAAAAACCATCAGTCCGGTTTCCGGAAAAGAGGTTCGCCGTCATACCGAGTCGGATGTTACGGACGCCGTGGCTTCTATGCCCGAAGGTACGCGACTGGCCCTGGTTTGTCCCCTAAAACCCAAAGGCGGACGAACGGTTTCACAAGAAATTGCCGTGCTCATCCAACAGGGTTTTTCAAGGGCCATCATTCATGACGAAATGCTTCGCTTGGATGAAATTCCGGATAAAAAACTCAAATCTCTAAAAGCGGATGAAATCTGGCTTTTGATTGACCGTTTCAGTGCCGATGCCACGGATGAAACCTTGGCCCGGATTGCCGATTCGGCCTCTACCGCCTTTTTTGAAGGCGACGGCTCCTGCCTGCTCCTGGTTTACGGTAAAGATAAATCCCCCGAGAGAGCCATGGAATTCAGTAACCGTTTTGAACTGGACGGAATTGCTTTTGAAGAACCCAGCGTAAATCTGTTTACGTTTAATAATCCTTACGGTGCCTGCAAAACTTGCGAAGGCTTCGGATGGGTGCTGGGTATTGATGAAGATTTGGTGGTGCCCGACAAAAGTCTTTCGGTTTACGAAGGTGCCGTGGCCTGCTGGAAAGGCGATAAACTCAGTGAATGGAAAGATGATTTCATAAAAAAAGCGGCCAAAAAAGATTTTCCCGTTCACCGGGCATACATCGATCTTTCGGAAGTAGAACGTGAACTGCTTTGGTGCGGCGATAAAGACTTATACGGGATTGATGACTTTTTCAAGTTCGTGGAAGAACAAACCTATAAAATCCAATACCGGGTGCTGCTTTCGCGTTACCGCGGACGTACGGTTTGTCCCGACTGCAAGGGTACTCGCCTGCGCCGGGATGCCAACTACGTAAAAGTGGGCGGGAAATCCATAACGGATATCGTGTTGATGCCCGTTGATGAAGCCCTGATTCATTTTCAGCAACTGGAATTAAACGCACATGAACAAAAAATTGCCGGCCGTCTTTTGCTCGAAATCCGCAGCAGGCTTCAGTTTTTGAATGATGTGGGATTGGGATATTTAACCCTGAACCGCCGCTCAAACAGCCTTTCGGGAGGCGAATCGCAACGCATAAATTTAGCTACCTCTTTGGGCAGTAGCCTGGTAGGTAGTTTGTATATTTTAGATGAGCCCAGCATAGGCCTGCATTCCCGCGATACGGATAAGCTCATCACGGTGATAAAAAGCCTGCGCGACATCGGAAATACCGTGGTAGTGGTGGAACACGACGAAGACATCATCCGGCAGGCCGATTACATTATTGACATTGGTCCGGGAGCCGGGCGTTTGGGCGGTGAAGTGGTTTTCACCGGCACGGCCAAAGCCATCGAAAAAGACGATAAAGGATTTACGGGTCCTTACCTTTCGGGAAAGATGGAAATTCCCGTACCCAAAACCCGGCGTAAATGGAAAAATATGCTGGAGCTTAGCGGAGCCAGAGAAAACAACCTCAAAAACGTAAGCGTAAAATTTCCGTTAGAAGTGATTACCGCTATTACGGGGGTGAGCGGTTCGGGTAAAACGAGTTTGGTGAAACAGGTGCTCTATCCGGCTTTGATGCGCCGCTACGGTGGTTTTGGTGATAAAGGCGGAGCTTTTGAAAAGCTGGAAGGCAACTTCACCCGGATTGATGGCGTGGAAATGATTGACCAGAATCCGATAGGAAAATCATCCCGTTCCAACCCCGTAACCTATCTTAAAGCGTATGATGAAATCAGGGCTTTGTACGCCAATCTGCCGCAGGCCAAACACGACGGATTAAAGCCGGCCCATTTCTCGTTCAACGTGGCGGGCGGACGATGTGATGTTTGCGAAGGCGAGGGCACGGTTACCATCGAAATGCAGTTCATGGCCGATGTTACGCTGCTTTGTGATAATTGCAAAGGCAAACGTTTCAAGGAAGAAATATTGAATGTGGCCTACCGGGGAAAAAGCATTTCTGATATTCTGGACTTAACGGTAGAAGAGGCTATCCAGTTCTTTTCGGAAGATGATGACCGGGGCGGAAAGAAAATTGCTGAAAAGCTAAAACCTTTGGCTGATGTGGGACTGGGATACGTAAAACTGGGGCAGGCCTCCTCAACGCTTTCGGGCGGGGAGGCACAGCGTGTTAAATTGGCCTACTTCCTCTCAAAAGGGGCGAACGATGGCAAAAAACTCTTCATTTTTGACGAACCCACCACCGGCTTGCATTTTCACGATATCAATAAATTGATGGATGCTTTTAACGCCCTGGTTGACAAAGGGCACAGCATATTGGTGATTGAACATAATTTGGACGTGGTGAAATGCTGCGACTGGGTAATTGACATGGGGCCGGATGGCGGAAATGCCGGCGGACAGGTTGTGTTTGAAGGAACTCCGGAAGATCTGCTGAAAAATAAAAAATCGCATACCGCAAAATATTTGCGTGAGAAAATAAAATAATTGTTAAATTTGTTTCATGAACTTACTTACTTTACTATCCGGCTTTTTACTGTTCACGGCTTCACCTAATTGGCAGTCGTATAAATCAACCCCCCAAGTTGATGTGGATTACCGCACGGAACAGTGTAATGATGCTTCCAACGGAATTTACCGTGAATATATTTTCTTACGCATGACAAACAAAACGAGTCAGTCGTTAAACGTTTCATGGCAGTTTGAGCGCTACGAAAACAATGTATGTTCTACCTGCGGAAAAGATGAATACAAGTATTCGGTAACCATCGCTCCCAATGCTGAAATTACAGCCCAGTGTGGTTCTAATCAGCGTGAATTAATGGTTTTCGTTAAACATTTGGATTTGCCGAATCACAAAACATTTACCAAGTTTGAATTGGGTAACTTCACCGTTACGCCGCTATAAAATCTTATTATTATAATGAAAAAGCCCCGATACTATCGGGGCTTTTTTTATTAGTATGCTCCTGTTTTTTTAATTTTTACCTCATCACCGTTTACAAAGGTTTTCTCGCTGAGCACCTTGCCGGCTTTATCGTAAAAGATCCATTTGCCGTTTTTGATTCCGGCCTTGTACGATCCTTTTACCTGGGGCTGGTTGTTGGGGTGGTAGCGCATGAAGTCACCGTCATACACATCGTTTTTAATGGTGTAGTAGGCAGCCGGTGAACCGTGTTGGTAGTAGGTTTCCCATCGGCCTGTTTTTTTACCGTCTTTGTATACGCCTTTTTCGGTTATGCCGCCAAACTCATAGTACTCTGCCGATGGCCCGTTTTTTAGTCCTTTCACATAGGTTACCTCGCTTTTTACTTTTCCGTTTTGGTACCAGTGTTTCCATTTGCCGGTTTGGAATCCCTTATCGTAATAAACTTCGTAACGCGGATTTCCATTTTCGTAATAGCCTTTCCACAATCCGTTCATGGAACCGTTCACAAATTCGCCTTCATCCTCGGTTTGCCCGTTTTCGTAATAGGCCACAAAGTATCCGTGTTCCACTCCATTTTTAAAACTTCCCTTATGCTCTGTTTGTCCGTTGGCGAACCAAAATTCCCATTCACCGTGTTTTTCGTCAAACTGAAAATAACCGCGCTTCCATTTGGTTCCGGTGCTGTCCCAATATTGCCAGAGTGAGTCGCGCAGGTCGTTTTTATAAAACCCTTCGTATTGTTTTATGCCGCCCTTCCAGTATTGGGTCCAAAGCCCGTTCCGCTTGTCGTTTTTAAATTCGCCTTCCAGATCTTTTTCACCGTTGGGGAAAAACCAAACCCAGTTCCCGGTTTTCAAACTGTCGGCATATTCATAAATACCTTCGGGAATTCCGGTGGGATAGAATGTTTTCCAGGTGCCGTGGGGTTTATCGTTTTTATAATAAGCCAGTTCATATACTTGGCCGTTTTCAAAATATTCGGTCCATAAACCTTCACGTTTGCCGTTTACTTTTTTACCCCTGAGTTTCAGGGTTCCGTCTTCAAACCAGCTCCAGGTGCTGTCGTTTTCATGGTTGATGATGCTCCGGCGGTTTCCGTTTTCGTACCAGTATTTCCAGGTTCCGGTTGGTTTTCCGTTCAAATAGGTTTCCTGAGAATGCGGTTTTCCGCTTTCAAAATATTTTTTCCATTCGCCGTGGCGCTTACCGTTCACAAAATAAACAATCTGCTCGGGTGTTCCATCCAGGTAAAAACTTTCCCATTTTCCATGTTTTTCACCGTTTACAAATTCTCCCGATTCGGCCAGTTTTCCGGTATTGCCGTAGCTTTTCCAGAGGCCGGTTTTTATGCCGTTCAGCTCAATGCCCTCCATTTCTTTGGTTCCGTCGGGATAATAACTTACAAAGCTGCCGCTGAGTAGGTCATGTTCGGATTTAAGTTTCCCGGTATCAAAAAACGTTTTCCAAATACCGGTAGCCTTTCCGCTTGCATCGTAATGTTTTTCGTATTCGGGCTGTCCGTTATCGTAATAGGCTAACCAGTCGCCCAGTGGCATACCGTTTTTATATTCACAAACCAGTTGGCGTTTGCCGTTTTCGTGGCCGTAGGTCCATTTTCCGGTTTCTTTTCCATCGGCATACATGCCTTTGGCTTTCACTTTACCGTTGGGATACCATTCCTGCCATTTGCCCGCCGGTGTTCCGTTTTCGTCAATTACACCCTCAATTTTTTGTTTGCCGGGGCCATGATACACTTTGTACGTGCCGTCAATAAAATCTTCAACGGTTTGCAGGCTGCCCTCGTTAAAATATTGTACCCAAACGCCTATCTTTTTGTCGTTTTCAAAATAACCTTCCGACATCAGCATGCCGTTCGGATGCCACATGATCCATTTGCCTTCGCGTGAGCCGTTTTTGTATATAAATATGCTCGATTTCAGCCCGCTGATGTAATAACTGGTCTGCTTGCCGTCCAGTTGGTTTTGGTTGTATTCGTTTGTGGCTTTCACTTTTCCGTTGGGAAAGTATTCTGTCCAGCGGCCTTGTTTTTTGCCGTTTTTGAGCGTTCCTTTCACCATCAGTCCGCCTTCTTCCTGATAAATTTTAACCGGGCCTTTACTGAAGTCTGTTTCACTTTTCAGGTTTCCGTTCAGGTAAAATTCTTTCCAGAGCCCCGTTTTTTTGCCGTTCAGGTAGTTTCCTTCGGCGCTTATGCTGCCGTTACTGTAGTACTCGGTCCATTTGCCGTCGCGCTCACTGCCAATCAGGTTTCCCTCGGCTTTTACTCTTCCGTTGGGATGAAATTCCTGCGTTTGCTGGGCTAGGAGGGGTGCCGCCGAAAGGCAGAGTACAAACAACAAGGAAAAAATCCGGAGGAAGGACAAAAAACGTATGTGTAATATCCGGCCTTCGTTGGAGCCGGAAACCTCTGCCGTATTCGTTAAGCGTATATGCATAAGTATGAAATGCGTTTAATCTGAATTGTAGATAACTTGTGTAATTCTAATGCAAAAATGCAATCCTTCACGTATAAAATTCGTTTAATATTGTAATAGTTCCTAACAGGAGAATGCTTATGGAAATTGAAAAGGGGAAAATCATTACTGCCACACCGTTTCTCGAAGATCCATTCTTCAAAAAAACGGTGGTTTTGATTGCAGATTTTAACGAAGCCGGTACTTTAGGATTTATTATGAATAAGGTAACCAACCTCAAACTGGCCGATTTACTGGAAGGAATTGAATTTGATGCCGATATTTTCTACGGTGGTCCGGTTGGAAACGAAAGTGTGTATTACCTGCACACCCTGGGCGAAACCTTGCCCGAATCGGTAGAGATTTTGCCGGGTTTATACTGGGGAGGTGATTTTGAAACGCTCAAAACACTGCTCAATACCGGCCTGGCCGACGAAAATCAGGTGCGTTTTTTTGCCGGATATGCAGGTTGGGAACCCGGTCAGCTTGAAAAGGAATTTGAAACCAAATCCTGGATTCTGGGCTCAACCCGGCAAGCCGAAGTAATGGACATGCAACCCACGGAAGACATTTGGCGCTTGAAGGTAAAGGCCGACAGCGAATATGCCATCTGGAGTAATTTTACCGATACGCCACACCTGAACTGAAAAATTGGCAGATAAAAACCGGGTCAAAAGAGCTGAAAAGAGCCTATTCGTCGCAATTTTCAAACTTTAATAAGCCTGGCACGTTCATTGAACTCACATTATAAACAGTATATAGATATGATAATTCTGATTGGTATATTTTTCATGCTTGTAAGCCTTTTGGTAGGCTGGCGTTTGAAAAGCAAGTTTAACCAGTATGCCCAAATTCCGCTTAGTTCCGGTCTCTCGGGTAAAGAAGTGGCCGAAAAAATGCTTCGCGAAAGCGGCTTGACCGATGTGCGCATTACCTGCGTTCCCGGGCAGCTTACCGACCATTACAACCCGGCCAACCGTACCGTAAACCTAAGCCCGGATGTATATGGCGGGCGCAGTGTATCGGCCGCAGCCGTGGCCGCCCACGAATGCGGACACGCCGTGCAGCACGCCACGGCCTACAAATGGCTGGGCTTCCGCTCGGCTATGGTTCCCGTTACCCAAATCAGTTCCCAAATCATGAACTTCGTGTTTATCGGAACCATGCTGATGGGCTTTGCCTTCAACAGCGTAGCCTATGATGTAATGATTTATATCATCGTGGCCTGCCAGTCGGTTATCACGGCTTTTGCCCTGGTTACCCTACCGGTAGAATTTGATGCGTCCAAACGTGCCCTCGTTTGGTTAAACAATGCCGGAATCACACACGGCGAGGAACACAAAAAAGCAGCACATGCATTGCGTTTGGCAGCTACCACTTACGTAGTAAATGCGCTGTATGCGGTAACGGTTCTCTTGTATTTTATCCTCCGTTTGGTAGGTGGCCGGGATGACCGTTAAAACCATAAAAATTCTGAATAATGAAGGCAGCCGTTGGCTGCCTTTTTTTTTGTGATTCAATTGTTTTACTTTTAGAGCATTAAATATGTTTTATGAAAAGACTTTTTACGTTTTTAGCGGCTTCACTGTTTTTTGCTTTGGTGAATGCGCAAACAATTAATTTACAGCAGTTAGTTACCGGAATCAGCAATCCTATCGGTGTGTATTTTGCGCCAGGCGATGATAATACACTGTACATTTTGCAACAGGGCGGAAGAATCCGTTTGGCAAATGCAGGAACAGGAACGGTTTCGGGTACTGATTTTTTGAATATTACGTCTAAAATAACTTCATCCGGAAATGAACAAGGTTTACTTGGGTTGGCTTTTCATCCCGATTACGCCAATAACGGTTATTTCTTTGTGAATTATACCAAAACCGGCGGCGGAGCAACGGTAATTGCCCGTTACAAACGCAGCACCGGCAATCCGCTCGTGGCCGATCCGGCTTCCGAAAAAATTGTGATGCAGATTACACAGCCTTTTTCGAACCATAACGGTGGTCAATTGCAGTTTGGCCGCGATGGTTACCTTTACATAGGCATGGGCGACGGCGGAAGTGCCAACGACCCGCAGGGCAACGGACAAAGCGGAACAACCCGTTTGGGTAAAATGCTCCGCGTGGATATCGATGTGGACAGCGGATATGCCATTCCGGCAAGTAACCCCTTTGTTAATGATGCTTCAAAATTGGATGAAATTTGGTCTTTAGGTTTGCGGAATCCTTGGCGTTTTAGTTTTGATATGAAAACCGCTGATATGTGGATTGCCGATGTAGGCCAAAATGAGTTTGAAGAGATTGATTTTGAACCGGCAAATACGGCCGGCTTGAATTACGGTTGGCGCTGTTACGAAGGAAATGAACCTTTTTTAACGAATAACTGTGCCCCGGCTAATACCTTTACCTATCCTATTTTTCAGTATTCGCATTCCGGCGGAAACTGCTCGGTTACGGGTGGATTCGTTTACCGCGGCGGTTCATATTCTTCCCTTTACGGAAAATATATTTTCGCCGATTACTGTTCGGGAAAATTCTGGCTTACTTATCCCAACGGCTCGGGTGGTTGGATTACCGATCAAGTGACCACTAATCCCCAGTTGACGTTTCAGATCACCTCTTTTGGGCAGGACAGCAAAGGCGAAATGTATGTGGTTTCGCGCGATAATAACCGAATTTACAAATTGGTGGGTACGGCTTGTGCCTCGGCTGATATTTACACGGCCGATGGCAGCCTGGAATCTTGTACCGGAAGTATAACATTGATAGCCCCATACAGTGCACTGAACAGTTATGAATGGTACCGTAATGATACCTTATTGACCGAAACGAGTAATGTTTTAGTAACAACACAAAGTGCCATTTACAAAGTAGTTACAGAGAATACGTCCAATTCTTGCGGTGGCATGGCTGTGGCCGAGGTGATTGTGGATGATTTGGGAACGGTGGAATTGAGTTTACCACAAAGTGCCTATTGCGCTGATGCGGGTCCGATTGCCATCACAACGCAGCCTTCGGGCGGTACACTCACCGGTCAGGGAATTAGCGGAAATTCATTTAATCCGGCCGGACTTTCGGGTAATATAACATTAACATACACGGTAGTAAGCGGTGATGCCAATTGTTCTGCAACGGATGAATTTGAGGTAACGGTGAATGCACTTCCTACAGTAGCAATTACCAGCAGCATAAATCCAAACGGATATTGCCTCAATGATACTTTGGCCCTCTCGGGAAGTCCGGCAAATGGAACGTTTAGCGGCCCCGGGGTGAACGCGGGTAGTTTTCTGGCTGCCACGGCAGGAGTGGGCACGCACAGTATTACCTATACGTTTGAAGACGCCAACGGATGTGAGAATCAAGTATCCCAAAATATAACAGTGGCAAATTGTTATACAAGTATTAGTGAACAAAATAAAATTCAATTACAGGTATTTCCCAATCCTTCCAACGGAAACTTCACGGTGAAAGCCGAAGAAAATATTGCGGAGCTGCGGATTTATAATCAGCTGGGTCAGTTGGTTTACCGTTCTAATCCGAATGCAGCGCAATTCAATGTGGAGGTTTCGCAGTTAGCTTCGGGAATTTATACCATGCAGTTGAAATCGGCCACCGGAAAAGAGAATAGTCAGAAATTAATGTTGGGTAAATGATGAAAAAATCACTTTTTAGAATATTCTATTTTACCCTATGCATCATAGTTACATTAGACTCCGCTGCTCAGGATAAATCAATCCGATATTCAGATGTTTGGGTAGAGGAGATTTCTATACCCAACTTTCCGGCATTGCACTCCGGAGCGGTTGCGGAGCACAATGGCAAATGGATCATGATGGGCGGCCGCACCAATGGTATGCACGGGTTTTATCCGCCTTTTGCTTTTCCTGCCAACGGAAGGCAAACCAATGTTTATGTGGTAGATCCGGAAGCGGGTTCGATTTGGTCGTCTCCTATTGATTCTTTGGATGTGCGCGTACGAGAACAACTTTCTTCATCCAATATGCAGTTTGCCGAGGGAAACGGAAAAATGTATCTCTCGGGCGGTTATGGCTACCACGAAGCCATTGATGATTTTACCACATTTCCGTACCTTACCTCGGCCGATATGGGTTGTATAACTGATTCGGTTATAGCGGGTGGTGATATGCGGCCTTGTTTTAAGGTATATGAAGATAGTTTGATGGCCGTTACCGGCGCCCGTATGGCCCGTATTGAGGATGAATATTTTCTGGTTTTCGGGCATTTTTTTCATCATAGGTATTCAGTGGCTGATTTGGGTTCATTCATTCAGAAATATACCTACCAAATTCGCAAGTTTAACATTGAAGAAACGGCCGATTCCTTATCCATTTCTAATGTGCAGGTAATAACCGACTCTTCGCTTTTCCGCCGCCGCGATTTTAATATGACGCCTTTTGAAGATAATAATGAACGCGGATTAATTGTCTGGTCGGGTGTATTCCGCGATTCAGTTGATTTGCCGTATTATAATCCCATTAAAATCAATCAGGATTTAAGTTATAATTTAGTTGAGTCTGAACAAAAGCATGCTCACTATACCAGCGCCGCAGCCTGCATTCAAACAGATGGATATTTTCAGGAATACTTTCCGTTTTCTAATGAAGCCCATTTATTTTTTGGAGGTATGGCTGAATTTTACTTAAATGAGCAGGGTGACGTGGTACAAGATTCGCTGGTTCCTTTTGTAAAAGGTTTTAGCTCTATGCAACGTTATGAATCATCATATGTTGAAACGTCTCTGGGTATATTCGGCAATGTGGAACAAATATGTAATGAAAGCTTTAATCCGAATCGGTATGCGTTTGATGGGTATGAGGGAACAAATGCTGAGTTTGTAGCCAATCCTGCCATACGTTCAGATACCAGTGGAGTTTTAAAAATTGGGCTTAGTTTATTTGAGCCATTACTTTTGGGTTATATTGTTGGTGGTATTGAATCAACCGGACCAAATATTGCAAACATGAATGACCCATCGCTCAGTTTTGCGTCAGCCAAGGTTTACAAGGTAATGTTTGAAAGAAAAGTGTGCGGCAGTATTGAGGAATATGCGCAAAATCCGCTTAAAATATTTCCAAACCCAAGTGCCAATTTGGTAAACATAAATACCAAAGAGCCAGTTGTGCGCTACGAAATTTTAGATTTAACCGGAAAAGTCATCCAACAGGAAACCGGAACGGATATCCGTTTGTTTACAATTTCAGAACTGGTTCCGGGAACGTATTTTTTGAAAGTATTTACCGGCGGAAATGTGTTTCACACCAGTCTTATCAAACAATAAAATAAACAGGTGGCAGATTGGCAAAAGTTAATAGATTCGGTATTCGGACAACCCGCAAATAAGGTATCGGCAAACGAAAAAAGCAATATTAAACCGGCCATGGAGCAATTGGCCGGCTTGGAAGCCTGGAACCAATCTGGTTCTGCCAAGGAACTGAAAAAGAAAATGGCAGATTCCTGGTATTTTCACCTGCAACATGTTCCGGGTTTTTTCCCTGCCAAAACTTTTGTAGCTCCCGGAAGTGAAGCACTCGTTTTTTCGCTCAGGGAAGCGTTCAGCCTCCATGATTATGAAATGCTTTTGCTGCATTACCGTCAGATTATATTGGCAAACGGATACAAAGCTACTGCCGAAGAATGCACACAGCAGAATAAGGCCGGTATCCGAGAATTAGAGTTTAAGCGGTATTTAAAACCGATGGCCAGCTGGGATGAAATTCCGTTCAATCAGAAATTTGGCAATGTTTTATTGGTTCTTCATGCCAAAAACGGGAACCCGGAATGGTTGAAAATTCAAGCTAATTTTTATACCGGCCATAATTATTCTCAAGCACTGGCCTTTCGTGAATTGCCGGAACTTTTATTTAGTTTTGAGGCATGAATAAGCTCATCCGCGCCACACAGATTAAAAAGTCGTACGGTAAACTTCAGGTACTGAAGGGCATCGACTTGGAAATTGAAAGCGGAGAAATCGTATCCCTCGTGGGCCGTTCCGGTTCCGGAAAATCAACCCTGCTGCATATCATCGGCAGTTTGGATAATCCGGATTCTGGAGAGGTTTTTATTAACGGTAACGCTTACAAGGGAATGCGTGACCGGCAGCTTTCGGCCTTCCGTAATAAACACATCGGATTTGTATTTCAGTTTCATCATTTGTTGCCCGAGTTCTCCGCATTGGAGAATGTATGTATTCCTGCGTTTTTGGCCGGTACTTCGGATACGGATGCCCGCGCTGCGGCAAAAAAATGGCTTGAACGACTGGGTTTGGGGGCACGAATGGAACACAAACCCAATGAACTCTCGGGCGGTGAGCAACAACGGGTGGCCGTGGCCCGCGCCCTGATTAATAATCCGGCTATTATTTTAGCCGATGAACCCTCGGGAAATTTGGATTCCCAGAACTCACGTGAATTACACGAATTATTCTTTGAACTGCGCAAAGAAACAGGCCAAACTTTTTTGATTGTTACCCACAGCGAGGAACTGGCCCGTATGGCCGACCGGCAGATTGTGATGGCCGACGGATTGATTGCAAAGTAACCTGGGATGGTTATATTTTGCGTTCGATATTAATTTAGGATTAGCATTTAATTTCTTTTTCCTACTGCCATTTTTTTAGGCTATCTTAGCCATCATAAAATGTATTAAATTTTCTCTATGAAACGTATTCTTACGCTGGTAGCTGTGATGGTAAGTATGGCAGCATGGGCACAAACAGGCCCAACCGATTATTCAACCCGTTCAGGCATGTATCCCGGTATGGCCCCGTTTTTCCACGGTGTGGCTTCTGGAGATCCGCTCAGTGATCGAGTTATTTTATGGACCAGAATTACCTTGGATACACCAACCGATCCGGTTAGCGTATCTTGGAAAATAGCCACCGATACCTTGTTTGCCAATGTAATCAATTCTGGAACGGTAAATACTGATGTTTCTAAAGATTACACAGTGAAGGTGGATGCCACGGGTTTACAGCCCAATACCTGGTATTATTATTCGTTTACGCACGATACCAAAACATCAATCACCGGAAGAACGCGCACCCTGCCAACCGCCTCAGGTGTGGATAGTCTGCGTTTCGGTGTGGTATCTTGCCAAGATTACGAGAATGGTTTTTATAACGCCTACAATCACATGGCTCAGCGCAATGATATGGATGCCATTTTTCACTTGGGCGATTTCATTTATGAATACGGTGCCGGCAGTTCAATAGGCCGCGATCACGAGCCCGCAAACGAAATTATCAGCCTTTCGGATTACCGCATCCGCCATTCTCAATACCGTTTGGATGACGATCTTCGTTCGGCCATGCAGCAATATCCGTTCATTTGTATTTGGGATGATCATGAAACTACGAATAATGCCTACAAAGACGGTGCGGAAAATCATACTCCGGGTACTGAAGGAAATTATGCTGACCGTAAAGGATTTGCAACTAAAGCTTATGCCGAGTGGATGCCCATTCGTCTTCCCGATCCGGGAAATGAAGAAAAAATTTATCGCAAATTTGTATGGGGTGATTTGGTAGAAACCTATTTCTTGGAATCCCGTTTATTGGCCCGCGATGAGCAAATTTCCGGTCAGCTGGTGAATATTAATGATGCCGCCATGTTGGATACAAACCGCCGCTTACTCGGTGTTGAGCAAATGGGCTGGTTAAAAAGTGGTATGTCAAATTCAAACGCCCAGTGGCAGATGTTGGCACAGCAAGTAATGGTTGCCCCTTTACTTTTTGATTTATTGGGACAAAAAAGAGCGGTTAATACAGACCAATGGGATGGCTACTCAGCCGAAAGAACCCGTTTGTATGATCATATCATGAATAATAACATCGAAAATGTGGTAGTGTTGACCGGTGATATCCATACCTCTTGGGCTAATGATTTGCCATTGGCAAATTATAACAATGGCACCAACTCGGTAGGCGTGGAGTTCGTTGGAACGTCTATTACTTCCCAAAATTTACTTGATTTGCCGGGCGCATTGTCTTTAATTCAATCCATGAACCCACATATTAAATGGGCCGATTTGGCAGCACACGGTTATATGATTGTGGATGTAAATCAAAACCGTACCCAAAACGACTGGTATTTTGTAAATACGGTTGAAACTACCAATTATACCATTAACTGTGCAAAATCATATTTTGTAAACGAAGGTGAACGTAAATTGAATCTGGGCAGCGGATGCGTTACCCAAACCCGTAATTTTCCACCTCTGGCTCCGGTATTTAATCCAACGGCCTCGGTTGCTGAATATGACAATGTGTTGGTTTTTAGTGTTTATCCTAATCCATTTATGGAGCAGGTAGTGGTACAGTTTCACCTGATGGAGGCCGATGACATCACCCTGCAAATTACCGATATGAGCGGTAAAGTGGTGTACCAAAGTTTCCTGGGTAAAGTTCAGAAAGGACTTCAGTATGCCCACTTTAACGGTACAAATTTTGCCAAAGGTCAATATGTGGTTTCCTTAAAAGGCCGCAAAAAATCGGTTGGAAAAATGATTTTAAAAGTAGAATAATATGCGTGAATGGCTCAGGAATATCTGGTGGACCGTTTCCCTGCGGGGTTTACTGATTGTTGGACTCGGGGTGATGTTTTACCTCGACGGACAAAAAAGTGCCGATTATACCGAAGGGATAATAAACGGAGCCACCGCATTTCTGAAGATTGGTTTAGTTTTTACGCTTTCGGGCCTTATTTGTGTAATCGCCGGAATCATTAACCGAAAACGATCTTCACGCTGGTTTCTTTTGGTTTTAACCGGTATTCCTGATCTCATTTTAGCAGCTTTGGTATTTTTAAACGGAAAAGATGTAACCGTTTATTATGCCAAAATCATTGGCGTCTGGGCCATTGTATTTGGTCTGATTATGTTATTTCTCGCTTTTAAAACTACGTATGCACGGGTATTACTTGTCCTTATTGCATTGGTTTGTGTGGTTTTTGGAAGCATCGTGTTTTTTAATCCGCAGTTCTCGGTATTTTCTATGAACGGTGGAATTGGCATTTTTACTGCACTTTTAGGATTTATGGTGCTTTCTTTTGGTGTATTTTTGCGCATTGCCGGAAAACCTGGCGAAGAACAGAAAATACAGTAAAAGGTGTCGAAATTTCTCAAGAAATACGGTCTGCTTATTCTATCAGCACTTGTTTTGGCGGGTATATTTTACCTGAACCGTTATTCCGGAACGGCCAGGGTTAAAAAAGGTGAAACCCTATACAAACAGCACTGCTCCAATTGTCACGGAGAAAACGGTGAAGGCTTGCGAAAACTTATTCCGCCCCTGGCGGGAAATCCGAACATTCCGGCCGGCTTAGAAAATATGCCTTGCACCATACGGTACGGAAAAGACGGCCCAATCAAGGTTAACAATCAGGAATATAACCAGCCCATGGCCGGTATCAGTGAACTGGAAGCGGATGAAATTAAATCCGTTATGGATTATATTCTCCAAACCTGGTATCCCGGAACGGAACCCTTATCTCAAAAGAAAATATCAGAAAAACTGGGCGAATGTGCGGTCGCCGAATAACACATTCCTTCGCTATATTTGTGCTAAATAATGGCCATGAAACACGAATTTTCACTCGCATACGCACAGGAACTTGACGCATCTGATTCCCTGAACCGATTTCGGTCACGGTTTTTATTTCCGCAGCATGAGGGAAGAGCGGCCGTTTATTTTACGGGAAACTCATTGGGCCTTCAGCCGGTGAGTACCCGCGACTATGTATTGCAGGAGTTGAATGATTGGCAAACTTTTGGCGTTGAAGGTCATTTTGAGGCGAAAAATCCTTGGTTTTCGTATCATGAAATGTTTGCCAAACCATTGGCTAAACTATGCGGTGCAAAAGAAAAGGAAGTTGTGGCCATGGGATCACTGACGAATAATCTGCACCTGCTTATGGTGAGTTTTTATCGCCCCGATGCCAAGCGAAACAAAATAATCTGCGAGAAAAAAGCGTTTCCTTCGGATACGTATGCCTTACAATCCCAAATCCGTTTTCATAGTTTTGATTATCGGGAAGCCCTGATAGAAATTGCCCCGCGTGAAGGCGAATATACCATACACGAAGACGATATTCTGGCAGCCATCGAATTGCATAAAGATTCACTTGCGCTGGTGATGATTGGCGGCGTAAATTATTTTACCGGACAGGTATTTGATATGCAAAAAATTACCCGTGCAGCGCATGATGCCGGTGCCTTTTGCGGTTGGGATCTGGCGCACGGAATCGGTAATATTGAATTGAAATTGCACGAATGGCAGGTTGATTTTGCAGCCTGGTGTTCGTATAAATATTTAAACAGCAGTCCGGGAAGTGTGGCCGGAATGTTTGTACACGAAAAACACCTGAACAATCCTGCCATTCCGAGGTTTGAAGGCTGGTGGGGAACCGATCCCCAAACCCGTTTTTTAATGGAAGATACGTTCCGTCCCATGGATTCGGCCTGGGCCTGGCAATTGAGCAATGCGCCCGTGCTTACTATGGCCGCGCACAAAGCGGCTTTGGATATTTTTGAAGAGGCGGGTTTTGAAAATTTAAGGACCAAAATGCGTGTGATGAACAGCTACCTTGATTTTGTGTTGGATGAAATCATACGCATGAAAGGAGCCGGGAAAATGGAAATTATAACACCCAGGAAGGCCGAAGAACGGGGTTGTCAGGTTTCCTTGGTATTTCCGGGAAGGGGAAAAGAATTATTTACGGCGCTCACGCAAAAAGGTGTCATTGCCGACTGGCGTGAACCCAACGTAGTGCGCATTGCCCCGGTACCCTTATACAATTCCATCGAAGATATTTACCGTTTCGGCGAAATACTCATGGAGATACTCTAATCACAAATGGAACGCTCGTTATTTTTCGTACATTTTCGGTATGAAAAATACACACTTCTTAGCTGTTCTATTTCTTTTGTCGCTTTTGGTTTCATGTGTGCAGAAAAGGGATTCATCTGAACATCAATCCGATGTGCTGGCCGGAACGGAATCTAAATTTTCTTCATACCGGTATGATCAGGATTTGGTGGATGAACTTTTTGAAGAGTTAAAGAAGGAATCGGAAGAACTAAAAGCCCTGGAGAAGGATTTGAAAGCTTTGGATGAAAAATGGAGCAGTAAAAAAGATCCGATTGCCGATTACCTGTCAAAATCTCAATCGTATTACTCTTCCGCCGAATCAAAATTGGGCAGTATTCAAGATACGGTGCTTCGTGAAAGAATACAAGTCAAAGTTGAAAGAAGTAATACGGCCTTTGCCCTTTCCATTGCGGAAATAGAGCAGTTAAGGAATCAAATTAGCCTGAACAGGAAGAAGTTGGATGATCTTTACATGGCGCTTAAAATTGTGTTGACCTTGCCTGTTATAGAAAAGTTCCAGAAAGACGAAAAACCCGAAACTACTGAATTGAAAGAACAACTTCAACAGCAGCAGGATTTGCTATTAAAATTGGAAACCATGCTGAATAAATAAGCCCAGAATTATTCTTCACATTCTAATACATACCCATATTTACTATTTTGATTAATATGTAGTTAGCTCTTGTTTCTGTTTTCATATTCCGGTAATTTGGAAATATGAAGCGAACACTTTTTTATTGCCGAATTTGTCTTTTTGTACTGGCATTTTATACAACGCAAATAGGTAAAGCCCAAATTTCGGATGCCTTTACTGACGGCGATTTTACGCAAAATCCGGCTTGGACGGGAGATATGGGCCAGTTTACCGTGACTGCTGATTTTAGGTTGAAATTAGCTTCTACCGGTACGGACACTTCGCATTTGTTTTTGGCCTATCCGCTGAACGGAGAAACTGAATGGAACTTTTGGTTCAGGCTCGCTTTTGCCCCTTCGGATAATAATTATACCCGTTTGTACTTAATGAGTAATCAGTCTGATTTAAGCCAATCCTTGGACGGTTATTTTTTGCGCTACGGCGAAAACGGTTCAGCCGACGGACTGGACCTCTGGAGGCAGGACGGGAATCAGCTTACCAAAATTATTGATGGAAGTCCAAATCCTAATGCTACCTCCAATAACCAGCAGATACGGGTTAAGGTAATCCGTTCGGCATTGGGTGAATGGCAGTTACTGGCTGATTATACGGGTGGGTATTTTTTTCAAGTTTTGGGAACCGTTACGGATAATACGTTTATTACAGGCTCAGGATTAGGTGTTTGGTGCAAATACACATCTTCCAATGCCGGTAATTTTTATGTGGATGATGTATATGCCGGTCCACCGGTTATCGATACCGATCCGCCATCCATTATACTGGCCGAAGTGCCTTCTGCCGATACGGTTTCCCTTATTTTTTCAGAGCCGCTTTTGCCGGATTCGGCTTCAAATCCATCTAATTTTGTGATGAATAACGGATTGGGTACACCCGATACCGTGTTATATTCCATCCAAACTCCCAACAGGGTAAAATTGGTGTTTGCCAATCCGATGCAGAATGAATGGGTATATACATTGCTAGTTTCGGATATGTATGATTTGGCCGGAAATGTATCAGGCACTGAATCCGTGCAGCTTATGTATTATCAGCCTTCGCCGTTTGATTTACTTATTACGGAAATTTTTCCCGATCCAACGCCTGTTGTCGGTCTTCCGGAAATGGAATACATTGAAATATATAACACGAAATCCTTTGCCGTAAATTTACATAATTGGCAGCTACAGGTTGGAAATACAGTGCGTAGTTTGCCGAATGTGGAAATTCCCGCAGGCGAATATGCATTGATTCTCGGTGATTCCGTTCCGCCCGCTTACAATGTTTTATTGGTGGTTTCTATCAATTCTTTTCCTTCCTTAACCAATTCCGGGGCCAGCCTACGTCTGTTCTCCCCTTCGGGAAATGAAATTAACCGCGTGGATTATTCGGATACCTGGTATGCAGATGCGGAGAAAGAAGAGGGAGGCTGGTCACTGGAACTTATTAATGTGCAGAATTATTGCGGGGAAGCATCGAATTGGAAAGCCTCTGTTTCGGTCTCGGGGGGAACGCCTGGAACGCCCAATTCCTTGTATGTATCGGCCCCCGCACCGTTTGGGATTTCATCTGTAACAGCGTCCGGCAAACAATCACTTGATGTATATTTTAATCAGAAACCGGATGTTTTACAGATTCAGCCGTCTTTGTTTTTTGTAAATGCAGGTATCGGAAATCCGGATTCAATTTTGCAAACGGCTTGGAACCGGTTTCGGCTGTATTTCTCTACTGAATTTACGGAGGAAGAAGCCTATATCCTGACGATTTCGGATACACTTCAAAATTGCGCCGGGGAGCTGGTTACCGGACAATTGGCGTTTCCATTCTTGTATTATCTTCCCAAGCAGAATGATATCATCATCACCGAGATTATGGCCGATGAATCCCCTTCGCAGGGTCTGCCGCTTTTTGAATACATTGAAATATATAACAGGGCTCCGGTCCCCATTCAAATTTCAGGTTGGCAGATCCGCATCGGTTCAAGTGTTCGTATACTTTCCGAGTTTCTGATTGAACCCCAATCTTATGTTTGTTTGGCAGCACCCGAGGCTGCAACGCTTTTTGCGGCTCCTTTTTTACCTGTTTCGGGTTTTCCTTCTTTAACCAATTCCGGAATGCAGTTGAGTGTATACAGCCCCCAAGGCAATTTTATCCATTCTGTTTTGTATGCCGATACTTGGCATGCTGATGCATACAAACGAGAAGGAGGCTGGTCATTAGAAATGGTTGATTTGGATAATCCCTGCGCTGGAATTGAGAATTGGAAATCTGCTGTTCACCCCGATGGTGGCACGCCGGGAGCTGTTAATTCAGTTCAGGGGGATTGGCCAGATACGGAAAATCCCAAGCCTTTCCGATTAGGCATGCCGGCCTCGGATACCTTGCTTGTATACTTTTCTGAACCGCTCTTGCAGCGTTCCGTATTAAATTCATCTTTTATTGTGCAACCCGGCAATGTGCAGCCAGATTCGTGTTATATAGTAGATTCAAATAATGGATTGGTGGGGATGTTTTTTAATCAAACCTTTTTATCCCAGACGGCTTACCAACTTATTATTGTTGATTCCATAAGCGATTGCATCGGAAATCAAATGGCCAAGATAGATACGCTGCCCTTTCAAATTCCACAATGGCCTGATGAAAATGATGTTATAGTAAATGAAGTGCTCTTCAATCCCAAAGGAAGTGGAAAACAGTTTGTTGAAATATATAACCGTTCCGAAAAATACATTGACTTAGGGGATTTATTGATTTCAGAGTATGACTCGATTTCAAAACAGCCCGTGAACATAAAGACCCTCAGTGAAAATTCGGCCTTATTGGCACCCGGCGATTATCTTTTCCTATCAAACAGCAAGCGCGCTATTTTTTACCAGTATTTTTGTCCGTTTCCATTGAATGCTTGGGAAATTCCGTCTATGCCAAGCATGAATAACATCGGAGGAAGCCTGGCTCTTTTGGATGAAAATTTGAGTGTGTTGGATGCATTTACGTTCCATGAGGATTTTCATTACGGACTTTTAACCGATCCGGACGGAGTTTCATTAGAGCGTATTCATCCCGATTTACCCACACAATCTTCGTTTAATTGGACATCAGCTTCCTCATTTGTTGGTTTTGCAACACCGGGTTATCTAAATTCCCAGTCGGGCGTTATTCCCGAATCAGACGCTAAGCTAATCGTTTACCCTGAAGTGTTTTCTCCCGATCAGGATGGTTTAGATGATGTGTTGTTTATACGCTTGAATTTTAATGAACCGGGTATGGTGCTTTCGGCTTGGGTGTTTGATGAAAAAGGCCGTAAAGTGAAACAATTGCTTAATAATTCATATTCCGGTATGGAGGCAGATTTAACCTGGGATGGAAGTACCGATTCCGGCATTTTACCCGGCATAGGTATTTATGTGCTTGTGGCCGAATGGTTTCATGAAAATGGAAAAAAAGGAAGGGCAAAAAAGGCTTTTGTTTTGGGAACACGCTTATAAGCACCTAAATTTGTGTAATGGATTTTGTGACTTTAGACTTTGAAACGGCAAGTGCCGCCGGTGACAGTGTATGTGAAATCGGCTTGGCATTTGTAAGCGGCGGAAAAGTCATCGGCACCTATGGCAGACTGATACGTCCGCCCGGAAACCGTTTCGATTACTGGAATACCAAAGTACACGGCATTCGTCCCGAAGATGTAGAAAACGAGCCTTCATTTGCCGATTTATGGCCCGAAATTTTTCCGATGCTGCACAACAGATTCGTAATTGCCCACAATGCCTCGTTTGATTTTGGTGTGCTTCAGAAATCCATTGCCGCAAACCGTTTAAATTTCCCATCGCTTTATTATGCCTGCAGTGTACAAATTTCACGCAGGGTTTGGACGGGCCTGGAAAAATACAATCTGGGTGCTTTGTGCGCTTATCACGGCATTCCGCTCAATCACCACCGGGCCGAGCACGACAGCAAAGCCACTGCCCAGTTATGCATCAAAGCTTTTGATGAAGCCGGGGTTGAATCGCCGCAAGATGTGCTCACCAAAATCCAAACCAAAATTTGGAAACTGGAAGCCGGTTCCCGTACCCCCATCAGCAATAAACCGGTATCTGAACGGAGACAGCGTGCACGGAAACCCATACAGGCGCCGCCTCAGCGCGAAAATTTGAATCCGCTCAGTATATTTTATAAAAAGCGTGTAGTATTTACAGGTACCTTATCTTCACTTAAACGCCTTGAAGCGCTTCAGGCCATTATGGACATTGGCGGCATTCCGGAAGAGCGCGTGAGTCCGCAAACCGATTTTGTGGTCATAGGCCGGAATGATTTTGCTCCCGCCGGACTCAAAACCATCAGCTCAAAACAACGGGAAGCCCTCCGCTTAATCACGGCCGGTGCACCCATCCGTTTCATTACCGAGGAGGAATTTATTTCCCATCTGGGAAGATAATTAATCACTGTAGGGTATTTCTTTTAATTCGTATGCGTAAGCAATTCGATATAGGTTATATAACAGCATATAATCGAGTCCGTTAAATTCACCGTTGAAATACGAATTACAGTCTACTTCCGCATTGCCCTCATAGGTTCCGTCGGATGACTGAAAGCGGTTGCTGGAGAACCAGTGCGGGGTGTATTTTCCTTTATTCTCGCCGTGTGTACTGAAAAAATTAAATGAACCGGTGACCGGGTAAAGGGCCAGTTCCTTTTCTACGTATTGTTTATCATACGGAAGTTCATTTCCCGGATATAACACGTAGTTCATCAAAGGGTAAATCAGCCAGCCTTTTGATTCTTCATCGGAACAGCGTTCTTTTAATACATCAACCGCATTTTTTGAATAGGCTAAATCGTGTGCCCATACATTGCTGGTAGCGGCCAGCATGTAAATCATGTAATAATTGATGTGCCAGTCGTAATTTTTGTCGTGTATGACTTTTGCATCGCGTATTCGGATAAAAATTTGTTTGGTTAGTTTGGTGTTGATGTCGTGGTAACCCGGTTTGAATTTTTCATTGATGGGTTGGAGAAATGAAGATTTGTTATATTTTTTTCCGTGAACAATTTCATCGGCAATTACGGCAATCGGATATGAAAAAAGAACCGGGTCGTAGCCCAGGTGGGGAAGTCCAAAGTCTTTTCCGGGATTCGAAATTTTCCAGCTTCCTAGTTTGTTGTTTTTTTCATACCGTACAAAATCTACTATGCGTTTGCAAAGTTCCTTGTTATATTTTTTTAGGTTTATTCCATCAAATTCATCATCCTCTCCTACAAATCGATGTACAAAGAATAAGCCAGTTAAGATACTGATTAGTTGGTCTTTGCTTTCTTCGCCTCCGAGATTGTCGGTTCGGAATGATACGGGATTGGTATGCCGGCTAAAGTCGGATGAACTGATTTCGCTGCGTTTAAAATGGGTAAAAAAATAGGGTGGCACATCATCTCGTATAAAGAAACCGTCAGCCTGCATTTTTACTTCAGAGCGTGGAATCCACTTTTTGTGGGTGGTATCAAATAGGGCATGCAGTTTGTTTACCCCATCAAAATTGCTCCAGGCTATATCGCTTACCCTGTCGAGCCTATCCAGCGCATGAAGGGCATAATAGAGCTCGCGTAGATTATTTTTGGTGCTTTTGCCATGTTGGCGGAGTAGGTGGTTTTCGGTGGCCAGCACAGCCAAATACCAACCCAAATGAATGGTTGCATCGCCAAATCCCAGGGTGTAATAATATCTGCGGTGTTCATTGTCCCAACGCTGGTAAAAACGACCTGCCGGTATGCTTTCGCCTGGTCCGGGGCCAATTTTTACAAAATCACGGTGAAGTCGTTTTTTGAGTTCGGGGTATTTTTCGTGTTCCGGAATTTGGCCCTGTACATGCATTGAAATGAACAAACCCAGAAACGAAAAGAGTTGTATCAGTCTTGAAATAAACGGCTTATATGTTTCTGTTTTATCGTTCATTATCAGGGAACACTTACCGAAACCGGTATGATTTTACCATTAAAAAACTGATGGCCTTCCAAACAAAATTTGCTGATAAAATCGGCCATGCGGTCTGGATTGAGCGGTGCGGTATATCCCGGGAAGGCCTCGGCCAGCATCTCTGTGTTCACCGAGCCCAGGGCCAGGCAATTTACCCGTATGTCAGCGTCTTTCCACTCTTCGGCCAGGCATTCACTCAATATGGCCAAAGCACCTTTAGAGGCTGAGTAGGCGCTCAGTCCGGGGAATTTCATACTCCCTTGAAAACCGCCCATACTGCCTATGTTTACCACATGCGAGCCGGGCTTTAGTTTATGCGCCAGGCTTTGAAGCAGGCGGAATGGACCAAAAAGGTTTACGCGGAAAATGGATTCCAGTTCTTGGTTTTCATATTTCCCGAAGGCTGTATTTTTGAGTACAGCCGCATTATTGATGATGCCGTCGAGTTGGTTTTCGCCCAATTCGTCCAGTATTTCGCTGAAATCGGCATTTTCGGCTGCCACATCGCAGTTTAGCATGCGTAGCCGGGTATGGCTGAAATCGGGATTTCCGCTTCGCGAAGTACCGATTACCCGTACCTCGGGTTCCTCAAGCAGACGTTTGGCCAAGGCTGCCCCCAAACCGCGGCCTACGCCGGTTATCAGAATAATCTTCATTTGAATATGCGCGATTAATATGAAATACGGCGGAAAAGTAAGAAATTAGCGGCTGACATGGCACACCAACATTCGCATAATCACACCGGGCATCACCACAACCACGATGAACACGGACACGAACACCATGAGCATAAGGCCGATACGGTTAAGAATTTGCGTATTGCTTTTTTTCTGAACCTTACTTTTACGATTATTGAGTTCGTAGGCGGATTTTTCTCTAATTCCATGGCCGTAATGACCGATGCCGTGCACGATTTGGGCGATACCATTGCCATAGGCAGTTCCCTGTTTTTTGAAAAGTATAGCACCCGGGGACGTGATTCCAACTACTCTTACGGATACCGCCGGTATTCGCCCATGGCCGCTTTCGTAAATTGTATCATTCTTATTTTGGGTTCGGTTTTTATGATGGTCAGAGCCATTCCGGCGCTCTTTGACCCCAACGAAGTAAAACCCGGCCTGATGCTGATTATGGCCATTGCCGGCATTGTTTTTAATGGTTTGGCGGTTTTAAAATTACAGCACGGGCACAGCCATCATGGTCACGAACATTCGCACAACAGCAATACGGTAAAATTGCACCTGATGGAAGATTTATTGGGCTGGATTGCCGTTCTGTTGGGTAGCGTGGTGATTTATTTTACGGGTTGGCATATTTTAGACCCCATACTTTCCATTGCCATTGCCGTGTACATTCTGTTTAATGCCGTGAAGGGTATTTTGGCCACCGGTAAAATTTTGCTTCAGGCTGTGCCGGATAAAGCCCAGCTCCAAAAACTGGAAACGGACTTGAAAGCCATTCCGGGCGTAGAAAACGTACATGATTTGCATTTATGGAGTTTAGATGGAAACTACCATGTACTTACGTTACATATTCTGCCCGTAAAAGAATCGGGGCCAAGCGATTTTAAGCGTATTCAGGAAACGGCTGCCCAATTAATTAAGAACGAAAAAATAGAACATTTCACCATCCAGCTCGACTGGGATTCCCACTGCCATTTCGGTGATTGTTAAAGAAAAAATCTTGATACTTAAAAAAAATCCTGATACCTGATACTTGCTACCTGATACAAAAATCAAAATACCAAATACCATTAAAATGATAGCAATCCTACTTTCCGGCTGCGGCGTTTACGACGGTGCCGAAATTCATGAATCCGTATTATCCATGTTGGCTCTGGCCGAGCGCGGTGAGGCTTATCAAGTGTTTGCGCCCGATAAGAACCAGCATCATGTGGTAAACCATTTAACCGGTGCCGAAATGCCTGAAACACGCAATGTGTTGGTGGAATCGGCCCGGATTGCACGGGGTGCGGCCAAAAATTTGGCGGATTACCGTGCCGAGGATTTCGATGCCTTATTGATTCCCGGCGGATTTGGGGCAGCGAAGAATTTGGGTTCATGGGCATTTCACGGGCCTGAGGGAGAAATGGATGCCGAAGTAAAACGTGCTATTTTAGAAACGGTAGATGCCAGAAAACCCATTGCTGCGCTTTGCATTGCGCCTACCTTAATAGCTAAAGCCTTGGAAGGAACAGCCCATCATGCCGTGCTTACCGTGGGTACTACGGAAGAACCTTCATCAAACGAAATTGCCGCCGTTTCGGCCGGAATTGAAAAAACTGGGGCACAAGCCGTGATGAAAAGCATCCGTGAAATACAGGTTGACGAGAAACTGCGCATTATTACGGCTCCCTGTTATATGATGGATGCCAATATAGCCGAGGTGAAAAAGAACATTGATGCCGCTGTTGGGGCTTTGCTGGGGATGGTTAAGTTAGGGTAGATAAGTGATCAACTTACTGAGAGTTTTTATATTGATGCAGAAAAATAGAATGTATGAATGATATTGACATATCATCTTTTGAAAATATAGACAAGTCTCCAAAGGAGCGAACCATAGAGGATTTGGCTTATATGATTAAAAGCGCTGAACCAGGAAGGAAGCCAGTTGTCTTAATTGGGGCAGGAGCATCAGCTTCCGCTGGGATACCTTTGGTAAAAGATATTGTTGAAGAAATTAAAGTTAAATTCGCAAATAAACCCTCTGTTCGCAGATTGCATGAAAAAGGCGAAACCGATTATTATGTTTATATGTCGGCTTTATCCGCTGGTGAAAGACGAAAGCTATTTTATGAATATATAACTGCGGAAGAGGTTAAAATTAATCCCACCAATATAATACTCGCTCAGTTGCTAAATGAGAAGCATGTTGATTTTGTTTTTACCGTAAATTTTGATGACTTATTGATTAAAGCAAGTGCACAATTCAATTCAATACCCCCAGTTTATGATATTTCTAATGTTAATGAGTTGACCAGCGCACCATTTGAAGGTGGATCAATTACTTATTTACATGGACAATATTATGGTCAATGGTTGCTTAATTCAGAAAGTGAAATTCAAAAAGCAATACAGCCGATTGGGGATTTGTTTCAACGGGTATGTGATAGGACATGGATTGTTGTTGGGTATAGCGGTAATGATGAAGTATTCGAGGAATTAGCTAAGATATCAAACTTTGAGAATGAATTATATTGGGTTAAATACAACGATGAACCGCCAAGTCCAAAGGTTGTTTCAACTTTGTTCAATAAAAAATCAAACGGAGCATATTTAATTTCAGGTTACGATTCCGATAGTTTCTTTTGGTCACTTCGCACAGCGCTTGGGCTTAGTATTCCTCTTGTATTAAATAAACCTTTTACATTTTTGAAGAAATTTAGATATTCTATTTTAACACTTAATAATTATTTAAAAAAATCAATGTTGGATGACAATATTGATATAAATGAGGATTCTATTGATAATATTGATTTAATTATTCAGAATTGCATAGATAAGTATGAAAATCAACCAGTCTTAGAGTTAGTAATACAAATAGACAATCTTATAAATAAGCAAGAGTTTTCAGATTCAGATATTAACAGTTTAAGGCTGTTGTATAGGTTAGATGATGAATCAGTTGTTTTACCATTTTTGGCAGATTATTACGTACAATGGGCTAATTTTTTAATAAATAGAATTGATAGAGAAGAAGAAGTATCGCTTGAAAAATTTAACGATGTAATTTCAAAAGCTGATGATTTTGTGCCTTCAAACAATGAAATTATATATAAATGGGGACTTGGTTTATGTAAATTCGGAAGGAAATACAGGGATACTCAGATTATAGAATCTGGTATTAGTAAATTTGAGAGTTCCTTAGGGCTTAAACCTGAATTTGTTATGGCATATAATGATTGGGGAATTGCTTTAATGGACTTGGGCCGGTTTCTCAAAGACGAAAGTTATTTTGAAAGAAGTTTTGAAAAATTTGAGATGGCTTATTCGTTAGACTCTTCAATTACAAGAATATTATATAATTGGAGTTTGGCGCTCTTTCATCTCGGTAAATTAAGAATAAATGACTCAAATATTTTTGAGAGGGCGCTTGAAAAGTCGAAAGAATTTCAAAGACACTCAGGACTGAAAAGAACTTCTAATTGGTTGCAAGGGATGATTTTAACTGAGGTTGCCAAAATAAATGAAGATAAGGCAAAGTTTGAAGAAGCGATTTATTTATTAAAACAAAACGTACTTTTTAGCGCATTTACCATTTCTTACCATAAATCATTGCTTGCTGCTTATATTTTGTATGCAAGTTTGCTTTCAGGAGAGGAGAGAGAGTTACAGTTGGACAGTGCTTTGACAGTGGCGAAAGAACTCAGTAAAAAAACGGAAAAAGTGTATAATTTGGCATGCATTTGGGCATTGAAAGGAGAGTTTGAAACTGCACTTGGTTTACTTGAAGAAAGTTTGTCGAAAAAGGAAATAAAAGCCGAATATGTGAAAACAGATAAAGATTGGGAAGCTTATTATTTGGATACCAGATTTATTGAACTTTTGGAACAATTTCAGGAATGATTTTCTCCTAATTGTTGGAAAAACACAGGAATTGTTGACGAATTTCCATTCCGCTTTCCATTCCGGAATGCTACTTTTGCAGCCTGATTAAACACATTACACCATGAGTTACATATCCGATATTCACGCACGCCGTGTGTTAGATTCCCGCGGAAATCCTACCGTTGAGGTTGAGGTTTTTACCACCGAAGGTGGATTTGGCCGTTCGGCCGTGCCTTCGGGTGCATCCACGGGTGCGCATGAGGCTGCCGAACTGCGTGACGGCGATGTTTCCCGCTTTTTAGGGAAAGATGTGTCAAAAGCCGTAAATAACGTGAACACCGCCCTGGCCGATAAATTGGTGGGCTTTTCGGTGTTTGACCAGGCGGGAATTGACCGTGAAATGATTGCCCTGGACGGCACACCCAATAAATCAAACCTGGGCGCCAATGCCATTCTGGGCGTTTCGCTGGCTGCCGCACGTGCCGCTGCCGACCAGTTGAATCAACCTTTATTTAAATACGTGGGCGGAATGAAAGCCAATCTTCTTCCGGTGCCCATGATGAATATTTTAAACGGCGGCGCCCATGCCGATAACGGAATCGATTTTCAGGAATTTATGATTATGCCTTTCGGGGCGCCCAGCTTTTCGGAAGCGCTGCGTATGGGCACCGAGGTGTTCCACCACCTGAAAAGCGTGTTGAAAAGCAAAGGCCTGGCTACGAATGTAGGCGATGAGGGCGGTTTTGCCCCCAACCTGCGTTCAAACGTGGAGGCCATTGAAGTGGTGCTTACTGCCATTGAAAAGGCCGGCTACCGCCCCGGCGAAGATATCTGGATTGCCTTGGATGCCGCTTCAACCGAGTTTTATGATGAGGCTGCGGGTGTTTACCGTTTTAAAAAATCAACGGGTGAAGAATTGAGCTCGGAGCAGATGGTGAGCTACTGGGCCGACTGGTGTGCCAAATACCCCATTATTTCAATTGAAGACGGCATGAGTGAGGACGACTGGAGCGGTTGGAAAAAAATGACCGAAACCCTGGGCGATAAAATTCAGATTGTGGGCGATGATTTATTCGTGACCAACAAAACCCGTTTGCAGCAGGGCATTTCAAGCCAAACGGCCAACAGTATATTAGTAAAAGTAAACCAGATCGGTACACTTACCGAAACCATTGAGGCTGTTGATTTGGCCCATTTAAACGGATACACATCGGTGATGAGTCACCGTTCGGGCGAAACCGAAGATACCACGATTGCCGACCTGGCCGTGGCCTTAAGCTGCGGGCAAATAAAAACCGGCTCGGCTTCGCGCTCGGATAGAATTGCCAAATACAACCAATTGCTACGCATTGAGGAAATGCTGGGCAGCTCGGCCAAGTATCCGGGTAAGGATTTTAAGTTTATTTAGTAAGATTTAAGTTTATAAAAGTAAGCCTCCGGAATGTTATTTCGGGGGCTTTTTTAGTTATGTTGGAAAAGAATACTAAATCAACACAAAATTAACGGGAACCCTGAAATATTGGCTTATGGGATTTCCGTTGCGGGTTGCCGGTTTGCATTTGGGTAGGAGTGAAATTACCCGCTTTGCCTCATCGTCGAGGGTTTCATGAACGCCTCTTACAACTTCAATTTTTGAAACATCGCCATTTGCATCGATGACAAATTGAACATATACTTTACCTTGAATTTCAGACTCTACGGCTTCTAGGGGGTACCGAATGTTTTCATTGATAAACTGATTGATTTTTTGATTAAAACAGGTTGGTAATTCTTCGTTTGATGCAATCTGTTCGCATCCCGGAAATATGGCTGGTGTTTCTACTGTAATATCTTGGGCAGCAGCCAAAAAAGGCAGGAGAAAACAGAAGTTGAAAATTAAACCTGCAATATGTTTTTTCATTCGTATTTTTTGAGTGCTAAATGTAGATTTTTTTTTGAATTGCCATTGATATTTCCGGCGGAGCCCGGAGGGCTCCAATATGCATAAAATACTTTTAAGTTATGTCGCTTTTACAAGTAATGATTACTTCAGAGTAAAATTTAGTGGAAAATTTAAAACCCGACTTACATTATTTCCATTTAGAGTTGCGGGTTTAAATTTGGGTAGGAGGGAAATTAAACGAATGGCTTCTTCATCTATGCTTTTATGAACACCCTTGGTTACTGTTATTTCTTTTACATCGCCATTAACATCAATAGTAAACCGAACATATACAGTACCCTGAATTGCAGAATTGATAGCCTCTTGAGGATATCTTAAATTTTTGGAGATAAACTCTTTAAATTTTTGATCAAAACAATGGCTTTTTTCCTCCTCTGATTCCAGGTGCTCGCATCCCTGAAATACAATCCACGTTCCTGAGGTGTTATCTTGAGCAGTGACAGTGTAAGGAGTTAATAAACTAAGGGTATAAATCAGGTAGGCCATCTTGTTCTTCATGGTTGTTTTTTCTATATTAACGTAAAAGTTTTTGTTGAATTGTTCTCAGTGTTGTCCGAAGGCGGAGCCCAGAGGGCTCCAATAACCATAGCAAACCGGGCATTCATTCCGTTGGCAACCCCGGATGGGGTTGAATCAAATGTTCCATTACTTTATTTTGCAATTCAAGGGAATATTGTAAGAGACCGGAACGCTTACGCCTTTTTGGGTACCGGGAATAAAATCAGGTAATAAATTCAGTACTCTTATTACTTCTTCGTCAATAGAAGGGTGAACGCCTTTTGTTATTTTTATATTTTCTACTTTTCCCGATCGGCCTACGGTAAATGAAGCATAAACAATTCCTTCAATATTGTCGTTTTCGGCATCGCTCGGATAAACAAAATTTTCTCCGAAGAATTTAGCGAATTTTTGGTTGAAACATTCCATTACTTTATCCTGCGACCTTGTATTTTTACATCCTTTAAATATGGGTAATTGTTCTTTTTGGGCACTAACCGTAATGGGTAATATAACAAAAAGAAGAAAGAAGGTTATTTTGTATATTTTGCTTTTCATACACTTGGTTTTGCACAGCAAATATATCAATCTGTTCATTAATTTTAGTAATTGATTCGCATTAGATGCTGACCTCATGAATGCTGATTTTTTCAATTTTGTACAGCGAATATTGGATTACATGGCGGAGCCCGGAGGGCTCCAATATGCATAGCAAACCGCGTATTCATTCCTTATGCAACCCCGGATGGGGTTGAATGATCTATGCTAAAAACACCTTTACGGTAAAAAACCCGCGTGAAGGATGGGAGTGTAAAGCCCGGAGTACCGACGCTTCGGCGGTTACGAGGACTTGCAGCGGACAGCCTGACCCGCAGGGACACGCCCAAACCAGTTGCCCTAAATTAATACGTAATCAGTTTAAGTCCGGGCTGAAGCGGATCGGCCAGTTCAATGAGCATTTCGGCGGGTGAACTGCCCAGGAGGCCGGCATACTCAATGATGGATTCTTTGCGCTCGGATAAGGTTCCGCCGGGAAATAAACGGGAATGAACGGATTGCAGAAACGAAGCCGTTTCGGTTTCTTTACGGGCAGCCATGCGCAGGGCTTTTTTGTGAAGTTTGTGAAGTTCGTTGCTGATTTTTTTCTCGCTGGCGGCAAAGGCAGGTAAGGCTTGGCCAAGTTGTGCGGCATAACGGTTCTTGAGATCGGCAAAGACTTGGTTGATGGCCTGTATTTCGGCTTCGGTATGGAGTGCGGCGCCAATGTTGGACTGCACATACACTTTGAGATTCTGCTCGGCCGCTGCCAGCAACTGCTCAGGACTGAAGCCTAAGGAAAGGAAACGCTTGAAATCCTGCTGGGGCAGAAACGCAAATCCGTCGCGGGGAATGAGCACGGGAAAGGTAACACCGGCAGCGCTGAACATTTCTTTAAACTGCAACCAATACGAAAGCTCGGCTGGTCCGCCCAGGTAAGCAATATTGGGCAGGATAAACTCCTGGTACAGCGGGCGCAATGCCACGTTGGGACTAAACCGCTCGGGATGTTCACTGAGCTCGGATTCCAATTCGGTTTTATTGAACCGGATATCGGTGTTAAGCACGCTCCAGCTGCCGTTTTCGAACACGATACGCTCGCGGAGGCCGGGGCGCAGGTAAAACAGGTTTATGGGCCTGGGTTCGATTTGGGTTTTATAGCCCAGATTTCTTAATAACTCTGCCGTTTGGTTAAGCAGGGGATAGGAAAACTGATCAAACAGTTCTTTATGCAGCAGACCCGAAAAATCTTTTTTAAACGCGGCTTCATTGGCATCGATGCAGACAATACCCTGTGCGCCGAATAAATCGTACACAGCCCTGCGGATGGCGGCAGAGAGGTTGGGCTGGCTTATCCAGGCATTTTTGAGGGTTTGATAGATACTGCTGAAACTCAGTTTTTCGCCATGTTCGGCTTCCAGTTCGGCAAAGAATTGCTGAATATCTTGAGTAGAAATTTCGCCCGTGGCGCCCGAAGCCTGAGTTTGCCAGGTATGGGTTTTGCCGTTGAGGAATACCGAGCGTATTTCTTCGAAATCGTGATCCTCGGTGGCGGCCCAATACACGGGAACAAAATTATACTGTGGATAGGCAGCCGATAATTGCCGGCAAAGTTTGATGACGGAAGCAATTTTATACACAAAATACAAAGGGCCCGTAAGCAGACAGATTTGGTGTCCGGTGGTTACGGTAAACGTGTTTGATGAAGACAGGGCACTGATGTTGGCTTTGGCCTGTGCAGGAATTTTACCTAAGGTTTTGCTTTGATTTTCGAGTACCTGAACCAATGTTTGGCGCGAGGAATCGGAAAAAAAACGGTTTTGGGCGGCATCTCCCAATCCGGCCAGCGTGGAGGCATAAGCATACAGGTTTTGCAGGGATGCATGGCCCGCCAGGTAATGGCTGAGCAGGTTAGGGAAGTAGTTGCCGCTGATGATGTGTTTTTCCATGTGCTGTTGCCCAAAGGTAATACATGAACAGCAGAACGGAAAAGAAGGTTTTTATATGCCTGATTTAAACCTTGATCCGGTTTACAAAATAATACGCTCAGCTTGATTTATACCAGCTCTCCAAACAGGTCGTACTCGCGGGCATCGTTAATTTTTACCATGGCAAAATCGCCCATACGCACATAGTTTCCCTCGCAGGGAACAAGTACTTCATTATCTACATCGGGAGAATCGGATTCGGTTCGGCCAACGAAATAAC
>Ga0075154_10000466_pt1 | contig 33992 bp, 38 predicted proteins | sample JI71714BDNA_FD_70965 | JGI IMG/M metagenome (GOLD analysis project Ga0075154, IMG submission 70965) | Wastewater effluent complex algal communities from Wisconsin, to seasonally profile nutrient transformation and Carbon sequestration -... | ecosystem: Engineered > WWTP > Effluent > Algae...
TGGGCGTCGCCACCGAGACGGGATCGGCGTGCGCCACCGAAGCCATCGACAGGACGGCGGCGAAAATCATCATGCGTTTCATAGCTTTATTTCTCCGGGTTGTCGTTTGAACGTGCCTACTCAGCCGACCCTGGAGCGTTTCCCTCTGCACGATTCGAATGTTGTTGTGCAGTTGCGAACAAACTATGCTGCAGCGCACTCGTGTCAATTGCCCCGGCGTAAACTTTGCGTAACCGCATGACCTTCGCCGCGTCCCGGGGCAGCATCGCCCAATGAACAATCGGACCATGCAAGCCGTCGTCTGCGAGGCCCTGGCGGCAGACTTCTCAAAAGTCGCCCTGCGCGAAGTTCCCGTGCCAGAGCCCGGCCCCGGCGAAGTCCGCGTCCGCGTCGAAGCGGCCAGCCTCAACTTTCCCGACCTTCTGATGCTGAAGGGCGAGTACCAGTTCAAACCTGACCCGCCCTTCACGGTGGGCATGGACCTCGCCGGCGTGGTCGATGCACTCGGGCCCGGCGTGAGTGACCTCCGCATCGGCCAGCGCGTGGCCGGCGGCGCCAAGACCGGCGCCTTTGCCGAGTTCGCGATCTGCCCGGCGAGCAACCTCCACGCCGTGCCAGACGCGATGCCCGCGCCAATGGCCGCTGCCTATCCCGCCGCCTACACGACAGCCTGCGTCTCGTTGATCGAACGCGGCCAGTTGAAAGCCCGTGAGACGCTACTCGTCCACGGCGCATCCGGCGGCGTCGGCATGGCGGCGATGGATGTTGGCCGCCTGCTCGGCGCACGCGTGATCGCAACGACGGCATCGGCGGAGAAGGCCAGCGCCCTACGCCTCGCGGGCGCGGACGAAGTGATCGTTCTGGGGCCAAAGCCCGGCGATGCATTCCGCGAAGAGGTGAAGCGGCTCACCCAGGATCGCGGCGCCGATGTGATCTACGATCCAGTCGGCGGCGACGTGTTCGATGAATCTACGCGCTGTATCGCCTTCAACGGCCGCCTGCTCGTGATCGGATTCGCTGGCGGACGCATCGCCAGCGTCAACACCAACATCCCCCTGATCAAGGGCTTTTCGGTCATCGGCGTTCGCGCCGGCGAATACGGCCGCCGTCTTCCCGAACGCGGCCGCATCGTCCGCGACCTCATCTGGCAATGGGCCGCCGAGGGCAAGACACGCCCCACAGTGTTTGCCGAGCTGCCGCTGGCTAGATGGCGCGAAGCGTTCGAGTTGATGCGAGACAGAAGGCTAGTTGGAAAGGTCGTACTGAGGCCGTGACCTCCAAGGACCGTCTACTTCACCCAACCGGCCAGCACGCTGTCAGCCGCAGCATCCAGTTCCGCATCTGTCCACTTCCGGCCCTTGATCTCGGCCTTCAGCAGATAGGCCACCGGCGCCATGAACAGGCTGCCGAGAAGATCCGGCGGCAGGTTCTTGAAGTCCCCGGACGCGATGCCCGCCTTGCGCAAGTCGTTCACCATGCGACCGACCGCACGGCCGGCCTCGCCGCCCTCACGCTCGGCCAGCGCAGATTCGGCAAAGCGCTGGCCAAAGGCAAACGCATCCTTGTTGGCGCGATAGGCAAGGTAGATCGCCTTCCACGTCCGCTTCAGCCGCTCCGGCGGCGGCATCGATGTATCGAGGTCAGCCCCCGCATCAAGGAAGACTTCCTGCTTCATCTGCCGATATGCCGCGATCAGCAGGTTATCCTTGCTCTCGAAGTGACGATAGAGCGTGCCCTCGGCCACGCCCGCCTCGGCGGCGATGGCGGCCGTGGTGGCCGCAGCCATGCCATCGCGCGAGACGATGCGGGCCGCGGCCTGCATCAGTTTCGAGCGCGTCGCGGCGCCGGGGGCTGTAACCGTGTTCATCCCTGCAAAGCGCCTGCAACGGGCGGGCCTGTCAAGATTTCATGCGGCCATGCGGCATTGGCTGCAGCGCCTTTCGCGTTCACCTTCCCGCCATGAGCGAGGCGCGATTCCTTGGAATCGACTTTTCAGGCGCTGCCGCCCCATGGCGGCCAGCCTGCTCGCGCCCGACCGTATGGGTCGCCTCTGTCGACGGACCAAGGCTGACCGAGCTCTTGCCCGTGCAACTTCTGCCGGGTTCCGGGGAGCCGTTCGAGCGCCTGGTCGCCCTGCTCGCCGAAGGCCGCTATCGCGCTGCCGGGATCGACGCGCCCTTCGCCCTGCCAGAACGCCACATGCCACCGGGCGGTCATGCCGCCCTGCTGGCCGACCTCGCCGCGATGCCGCCTGCGGATGACCGGCCGTTCCCGCGCGGTGCGGCGCTCATGGAATACGCTCGTCGCCGCGCCGCTCTGGCCTCGCCAAAGCCTGCGCGCGAAACGGAACGCATGCACGGCGCCACACGCTCGACCTTGTGGAACGGCGCGCGCCCCGGGGCTCCCTTCGCCGCCGCGTGCCTTGCCCTGCTCGCGCGCGCCGGGCGGCCAGTGTGGCCATGGAAAGACGCGCAGGGAATGCTGGTAGAAGTCTTTCCGGCCGCGCAACTCCGCGCCTGGGGATTGCCCTCGACGAACTACGCCTCTCCGGAGGATCGCAAGGTGCGCGCGCAGATCGTCGCCTATCTCGAGGAAACGCGGCGACTTTTCATCGCCCCCGCAGAACGCAAACAGATGCTGGCCTCAGCCGACGCGCTTGATGCAGTGATCGCTGCCTTCGGCGCCCGCGCCGCCGCAAACCGTACGCTCCTCCACGCAAAGCCCGACAATTGGCGCATCGAGGGCGCGATCGCGGTGCATGCATGAGCCTTCGAACCAGACTGGAAGTCCACACATGACAGGCCCCCCGCCCGGCCAGCCTGACCGGGGATTCGGCCAACGCCTTCAATGCGCGCTGGCGCTATGTGCGCATCACCTACGACCAGGCGCAGGTGAAGCTGCAGATGGACGTGAATCTCGACGCCGGCGTTACGGCCGACAATCTCGAGGATACGCTCGACATCTGGCGGCAGCTGGTCGAAATCTTCGAGCGTGAAGTCATCGGCGCCAGATAGGCCCGCCGCACAGACACAGCTTTCCCGGCGTGCGGAGCTGGCGTTCGCTTTGGCGAACGCGGGATGCGAGCGGCGTGAACTGGGCGTCGCCGTATCCGGTGGATCAGATTCGATGGCGCTGCTGGCGCTGGCCGCCGACCACGCCCGCGCGGCGGGCTATGCCGGGATCATCGCTGCAACCGTCGATCATGGCCTGCGTCCCGAAGCAGCCGGAGAAGCGCTGCGCGTGCAGCAAGCCTGCGAGGCGATCGGCGTCGAACACGAGACCCTGACCTGGTCGCCTGACACCGATGGATCTGTTGGGCAGGAGCGCGCGCGGCTGGCGCGTCACGCGCTGCTGGCCGGATGGGCGCGCAGGCGCGGAATCGCGCACATCGCCCTTGGCCACACGCGCGATGATCGTATCGAGACATTCCTGATGCGCGCGCGGCAGGGATCAGGCTGGTATGGCCTAGCCGGGCCGATGCCCGCCGCCCCCTCGCCCACATGGCCGCAGGGCGACGGGATCACGCTTGTTCGGCCACTGCTCGCTTTCAGGCGCCAAGAACTGCGCGCGGAACTTGGCGCGCGCGGGTGCGGCTGGATCGATGATCCCTCAAACGCCAAAACGCGGTTCGAGCGGGTGCGGATGCGGGTGCTGGCCGCCGCGATGCACGAGACGCGGTGCGACAGCATCATCGCCATCATGGATCGGCTCGCCCTGATGCGAACCGCAGTGCAGGCGCAGGCGTACGGACTACTGGCGGAACTGCAGCCGGGAGACGGTGGCGAGCAGGTCATAGCGCTGGCGGCGAAAGACCGCGTGGGCGCGGAAGCATGGCGGCGCTTCATCGAGGCGATGGTGATGACGGCGGGCGGCGGCGCGGCGGCGCCACGCGCCGATGCGCTCGCCCGGCTTGTGGCGCGGATCGTGGCTGGCGACCCGGATCTCGCCCGTGGCGTGACGCTGGGCGGGGCCGGAATCCGCGTGCGCGAAGGGGGCTTGCTGGGCTTCAGCCTGGCGCCCCCCCGGCGGGGCGAGCCTGTCCCAGCCCCCACCGTCTGGGGCCGGGCTGGGCGGCTGCTTGCCCCAGCTGACCTCGCCATGCTGGCGATTTGACCGTCCCGTAGGCGAAAAGACGCAGGAAAGTGACAGCCGCTTAACGGTTCAGCACTCGTTTTCGTGGAGTATCGGTCCTATCTTCGAGGGTCAAAGCCCACTGAAAGGCCGCGTGCATGAATATGCGCAACCTCGCCCTGCTTGGCGTCGTGCTCTTCCTCCTTATCGCGTTGGTCACCGTGATGACCACGTCGTCCGGCTCGGGCGGCGCGCGGGAGATGTCGTATTCCGAATTCCAGACGCAGGTTGATTCCGGCCGCATCAAGGAAGCGACCATCAAGGGCAACAAGGTCACCACCACGGTGGACGGCCAGCGCTCCTTCGCCGTCTTCCGCGAAATGGAACTCGATTTCGCCAGCCGCCTCCAGGCCAAGGGCGTCAACGTCAAGGTCGAGGACGCGGAGTCCGGCGGCACAATCCTGAGCTACATCCTCTCGGCCCTGCCGCTGATCTTCATCATCGGCCTGTGGTTCTTCCTGATGCGCCAGATGCAGGGCGGCGGCGGACGCGCGATGAGCTTCGGCAAGTCGAAGGCGCGGCTGCTGACCGAGCGCCATGGCCGCGTCACGTTTGACGACGTCGCGGGCGTGGACGAAGCCAAGGAAGAACTCGAAGAGATCGTCGACTTCCTGAAGGACCCCTCAAAGTTCCAGCGCCTCGGCGGCAAGATCCCCAAAGGCGCGCTGCTGGTCGGCCCGCCGGGCACGGGTAAGACCCTGATCGCGCGCGCGGTCGCGGGCGAAGCAAACGTTCCGTTCTTCACCATCTCGGGCTCCGACTTCGTCGAAATGTTCGTGGGCGTCGGCGCAAGCCGCGTACGCGACATGTTCGAGCAGGCGAAGAAGAACGCGCCCTGCATCATCTTCATCGACGAGATCGACGCTGTCGGCCGTCATCGCGGCGCCGGTCTCGGCGGCGGCAATGACGAGCGCGAACAGACGCTCAACCAGCTGCTGGTCGAGATGGACGGCTTCGAAGCGAACGAAGGCATCATCATCATCGCGGCGACCAACCGCCCCGACGTGCTGGACCCTGCCCTGCTGCGTCCGGGCCGTTTCGATCGTCAGGTGACCGTGGGCAACCCGGACATCATCGGGCGCGAGAAGATTCTCAAGGTCCACATGCGCAATGTGCCGCTGGCCAAGGACGTCGAGCCGAAGACGATTGCGCGCGGCACGCCCGGTTTCTCCGGCGCCGACCTCGCCAACCTTGTCAACGAGGCGGCGCTTCTGGCCGCCCGCCGCGGCAAGCGCTCGGTCGCCATGCGCGAATTCGAAGACGCCAAGGACAAGGTCCTGATGGGACCAGAACGCAAGTCCATGGTCATGTCGCAGAAGGAGAAAGAGCTCACGGCCTGGCACGAAGCCGGTCACGCCATCGTGGCGATGAACGTCCCTTCGGCCGACCCGGTTCACAAGGCGACGATCATCCCGCGCGGCCGTGCGCTGGGCATGGTCATGCAGCTGCCGACCGACGACAAGCTGTCGATGAACAAGACCGAGATGATCTCTCGCCTCGCCATCCTGATGGGCGGTCGTGTTGCGGAAGAGCTGAAGTTCGGCGCAGACAATGTCACCGCCGGCGCCGCTTCCGACATCCAGCAGGCCACGCGCCTTGCCCGCGCGATGATCACGCGCTGGGGCTTCTCGGACTCTGTCGGCCCGATCGATTACGCTGAAGACCAGGGCGAAGTGTTCCTGGGCAACCAGCTGGTGAAGTCGAGCCACGTCTCGGAAGAGACCTCGCGCAAGATCGAGGAAGAAGTTCGCAAGCTTGTGGTTGGCGGCATCGACGACGCCCGCCGCGTGCTGACCGAGAAACGCGCTGACTGGGTCATACTCGCCGAAGGGCTGCTCGAATACGAGACGCTGTCGGGCGAAGAGATCACCGCGCTGGTGAACGGCAAGCGCCCGGATCGTCCGGACGATACGCCCACGGGCCCGACCTCGGCCGTGCCGGTCATCAAGAAGAAGCCGAAGGGCGATGAAGGCTTTGGCGGCGCAGAGCCCGAGCCGCAGCCGGGCTGACCTGTACAACAATCAGACTTGCAAACGGCGGCTCCATCGGGCCGCCGTTTGTGTTTCTGCACACGCGTGACATGTTCGGGGATACGCGGGCGGAGACTCACCATGAAGATTTCAGGCTGGTTGATGGCGAGAGCCATGTGCGGCGCGCTGGCGTTCGCAGCGTTGGCTGGCTGCACAAATGAGTCGGCGCCTGAACCTGCTGCAGTGAAGGGCGAGGCGATGGTGGCGGCGGCTGATCCGCTGGCTGTCGAGGCGGGGCTGGAAATCCTGCGCGCGGGCGGCAGCGCCGTGGATGCGGCCATCGCTGTCGAAATGGTGCTGGGGCTGGTGGAGCCGGAATCGTCCGGCGTGGGCGGCGGCGGGTTCCTGGTCCACTACCGCGCCAGCGACGAAGCCATCGACGCCTATGACGGCCGCGAATGGGCGCCGGCAGGGGCGACGCCTGACATGTTCATGGTCGACGGCAAGCCGATGTCGTTCGAGCTGGCGCAGGCCAGCGGCAAGGCCGTGGGCACTCCGGCGCTGGTCGCCATGCTGAAACTGGCGCACGAGCAACATGGCAAGCTGCCCTGGGCGCAGCTGTTCGATCCGGCCATAAAGCTGGCGGAGAGTGGCTTCGTGATCGGGCCGCGCCTAAGCGCGAGCCTTGTCCAGCACAGGGAGACGATGGCAGCCGACCCGGAAGCGCGCGCGATCTATCTCGATGCGGCGGGCAATCCGTGGCCTCAGGGGCATAAGCTGAAGAACCCCGCCTATGCGCAGACGCTGCGCGCCATTGCAGCGGACGGTCCCGGCGCGTTGACGCAAGGCGTGATCGCCGAGGCGATCGTTGCGTCTGCCCAGCGCGAGCCGCGTGCGGGCACGCTGCAGCTGTCGGACCTGCAGGCGTTCAAGCCGCGCAGGCTTGATCCGCTGTGCGCGCCATTCCGCGTGTACACGGTCTGCACCATGCCGCCGCCGAGCTCGGCGAACGCGATGCTCTCGATCCTCGGCCTGTACGAGCGCGCCCGGCCGCAGCCGGAAGGCCCCGGCAATGTGCAAGACTGGGCTGCCTATATCTGGGCGAGCCGCCTCTCCTATGTCGATCGCGATCACTACATGGCCGACGATCGTTTCATCACCGCGCCGACGAAGGAGATTGTCGCGCCCGCCTATCTCGACCAGCGCGCGGCTCTCATTGATCTGACCAAGGGGCCCGCCGCGATCGCGGTCGGGGCGCCTTCGGGAGAGGAGCTGCGCAACCGCTGGGGGAGCGAGGCGATGCAGGAGCACGGCACCACGCATCTTTCCATCGTCGACCGCGAGGGTAATGCGGTATCGCTCACGGCCACTATCGAATCCGAATACGGCGCGCATCGGATGGCGGCGGGGTTCTGGCTCAACAACCAGATGACGGACTTCTCGTTCGAGCCCGAGATCGGCGGCAAGCCGACCGCCAACGCGGTTGCGCCGGGCAAGGCGCCGCGCTCATCCATGTCGCCCTCGATCATCACGGACAAGGACGGCAAGCTGGTGCTGGTGGCCGGCTCGATGGGCGGCAGCACGATCATCGCCTCCGTCTCGCGCTCGATCATCGGCGTGCTCGACTGGAAGCAGACGCCGCAGGAGGCGGTCGGCACATCCGCGGTGTTCGCGCGCACGCCGGAGATCCTTGTGGAAGGCGACCGCATGTCTCCTGAAATGCTGCAGGCGCTGCGCGGCCTTGGCTGGCAGATCACCGATGGCGGGCTCTACAGCGGCACGCACGTTATCCAGGTGACGCCGCAGGGCCTTGTCGGTGGGGCTGATCCGCGGCTGGAGGGTAAGGCTGCCGCCCTGCCCGCGCAGCCTTAGGGATCAAACCACCTTCACCATCCGCTTGCCGACATTGTCACCGGCAAGGAGGCCGACGAGAGCGGCGGGGAGGTTCTCGAAGCCGTCGACGATGTCTTCGCGCACCTTGATCTGGCCCGAGGCGACCCAGCCGGAAAGATCGGCCAGCGCTTTCGGATTCTGGTCTTCGAAGTCCATCACGACGAAGCCGCGCATGGTGAGGCGCTTGGTGACGATGAGCCCCGGCACACCGCGCGGGCCATGGGCGGCGGGCGCATCATACTGCGAGACCGCGCCACAGCAGGCGATGCGACCATGGTTGTTCATGTTGAACAGGCAGGCCTCAAGGATATTGCCGCCGACATTGTCGAAATAGACGTCGATGCCTTTGGGAACAGCGGCGCGCATGGCCTTCGAAAATTCCGGCGCCTTGTAATCGACCGCCGCATCGAAGCCGAGTTCGCGCGTGAGAAACTCGCACTTGGCGGCGCCGCCCGCGATGCCGATGACGCGGCAGCCCTTGATCTTCGCGATCTGGCCAACGAGCGTGCCGACTGACCCGGCGGCGGCGGAGACGACTACCGTCTCGCCGGCTTTCGGCTGGCCACATTCGAGCAGGCCGAAATACGCGGTGAGACCGGCGATGCCATAGACGCTCATGAGATAGGTAATCGGCTGGCCCGCAGGCGCCTTGCCCAGCTTGGTGAGATGCTGACCCTTGAGGGCGGCATAATCCTGCCAGCCGGTTTCGGCCCAGACGAGATCGCCGGGCGCAAAGCCGGGCGCCTTGCTTTCCACGACCTCGCCCATCGCGCCGCCTGCCATCACCTCGCCCGCCTTCACGGCTGCGCGATAGGTGGCGCCCCACATCCACGCGCGGTTGGCTGCATCGAGCGAAATATAGCGCGCGCGCACCAGCACCTCGCCATCGCCGATCGTGGGCATGGCCCCCTCGCTCAAGCGGAACACGTCGGGCGTCAGCTTGCCCGTGGGAAGGTGGTCGACCAGGAACTGGCGGTTTGTGGGCATGTGCGCCTCCGTGTGTTTCGGCATGCGGTCCGGCTTTGCCAACCGCTGTTAGCCCCTGATAGGGTGCCGCACGCTACGGCATGCAACAGGATTCGTGGGACCGGCACATGAAAGCGATACTCGGCGCGGCGCTCGCTGCAACGCTCGGACTCTTTGCTTCGCCCGCCCTCGCGCAGGCCAACTGGAACAAGGCGACAGAGCCGTTCCATGTGATCGACAATATCTACTACGTCGGCACGGAGGGCCTTGGCGCCTACCTGTTCACCGGACCGGAGGGCCATGTGCTGCTCGATGGCGCAACGCCCGAGGGCGCGGACGTGATCGAAGCGAACATCGCGAAGCTGGGGTTCAAGCTGACGGATGTGAAACTCTTGCTGAACAGCCACGCGCATTATGATCATTCGGGCGGGCTCGCCGAGCTGAAGCAGAAATCCGGTGCGGTTCTCTATGCGATGGAGGGCGATGTCTCTGCGCTGGAGGGTGGTTTCTATCTCGGCAGCGAGAGCGTGGCCGCGATGAACGCGCCGCCCGTGAAGGTGGATCGCGTGCTGAAGGCGGGCGAGCATGTGAAATTGCCTGACATCGACCTGATCGCGCATCTTACGCCGGGCCATTCGCGCGGCTGCACGAGCTGGGGTACGACAGCGAGCGCCGGCGGGAAGAATTATGAAGTGCTGGTATTCTGCTCGGCGACCGTGGCTGCCAACCGCATCACGCCGCCGCTGCAGTATGCGGGCATAGTGGAAGATTATCGCTCGACCTTCGCCAAGGCGAAGACGATGCGTGTCGATATCCCCCTCGCCCCGCATCCGGAATTCTTCGGCCTGCTACAGAAGGCGGAGAAGGCGAAAGCGGACAAGTCGCAGAACTTCTTCGTCGATCCGGCCGCCTTCGCGCCCTACATCGCGCGGCTGGAGGACGCGTTCGAGACAACGCTGAAGCAGCGCACCGAAGCGGCCAAGGCCGCGCAATGAAACGCCTGTTGCTTGCCGCCGCCGCGCTGAGCGCGGGCGTCGCTGTCGCCCAGCCGCCTGCCGGGCGAGGGCAAGCCGCTACGCATGCCTATGCAGGGCCTGATGGGCTGAAGGCGGAGATTGAAACGCTTCCTGGCCGAAAAGGCCCGTTTCCGCATGCGCTGCGCTTTGGCGAGGAGCCGGCGTCGGTTTTGAACTTCACGGACGAGATCGCGCTGGAAGACAAGGTGTTCCTCGGCAATCCGCGCGCGGAACTAATCCCCGGCGCAAGGCAGCCGGTGGCCGTGTTCCAGCTGATGCCGCGCGAGGGTCTCGATTACAGCGCCACCATGACGGCGGCGTGCGGCGGTCTTCGCGGCATTCCCTTCATCGGTATCGAGAATGCCGGCCGCTCAATCCTCGCCAAGGGGTTCGATGCAAAGGCGGCCGTGCGCGTCTACCTCTTCGAGGAGACGTTCGCGCCCGGCCGCGTGCACCTGCGCCTGTGCAGGACGATGGATCTCGCCGTCGGCTAGGGACGCGGCGCTGGCGGCGGCAGGGTTCCGCCTTCAGCCAGGATCTTCATGTTGCCGAGCGCGCGCGTGAAGGCCACGCGGCGGCGTTCGACGTCGGCGGCCTTCGCGGCATCATCACCCGGAACGAGCGAGAGATCATACACCAGCGTGTAGAGCAGCTTGGTCGTGTTCGCGTCGATGGCGCGGGCTTCAAGATTGCCGTGATAGAGATTGTACAGGCGGCCTTCACGTACTGGCTGGGTGTAGGCGTAAGAGTATTCTGTCTTTGCGACGAGGATTTCCGCGCCGACAGAGCGCACCGCGCCAACCTCGTTGTCGACGCCTGATGTGATGGTGCAGCCGGTTGCGATCTGGAACCATTCGGCGATGTCGCAATACTTGCCGATGCGCGCCCAGACGTCCTTCACCGGCTTGTTGACCGTGATCTCCATCGGGATGGTGACATAGGTAAAGCCAGGCACCTGCAGCGGTGCGGGACCAGCGGGGGCCGCTGCGGGCGTGGGGGCTGGCGGAACCGCGGCAACGACGGCGGCGGGCGCAGCCGGGGCGACGCTGGCGACCGGGGCGGCAGGCGCCTCGACCACTTCGCGGGCATGCACCATGACGCAGCCCGGCAGCAGGCCAGCCAGCATGAGGGCGCCAATTGCGCGTGCGTGGATCATCTCGTCCTCCCGAGGTTTCTTGTTGCCGCCAGCCATAGCGGCCGCCTTTGCGCCGTCAAGCAACGGGTGTGGCAACCGCGGGACCCGGCGCGCGTTCGTCCTTGTTCACAGACAACAGGGAAACGCGCCATGCCGACGCAAGACAAGCCGCACATGCACGATCCAGCAGACAAGGAATTGCACACAAAGGAAGGCGTCGCCCCTTACCCGTCGCCCAGCAAGACCAAGGTCGTCGGCAAGCCGCAGGGCGACGAAGAAACGTCGACGCCGGACAACAATTTCGAACGCGCCAAGACGGACGAGGACGGCGAACACCTCGATGCTGTCGACAAGATGCACAAGACGCTGATCGAGGATGGGGACATGGAAGCGTGGAAGAAGGGCAAGACGCAGGACGCGCCGTAAGCGCGGGTTGCTACTCGCCCTCTTCCTCGAACAGCGGCGTCTGGAAGCTGGACGGCAGCTTGAGGCCGACCCGCTCCCACGCCTTGGGTGTTGCGACGCGGCCGCGGGGTGTGCGGGCGACGAAGCCTTGCTGCATCAGATAGGGCTCGATCACTTCCTCGATGGAATCGCGCGCTTCGGATAGCGCGGCGGCCAGCGTGTCGGCGCCTACGGGGCCTCCGGAATACGTCTTCACCAGGGCCTGCAAATAACGCCGATCGAGCGCATCGAGACCGTCCTCATCCACCTCTAGGCGCGCAAGCGACATAGCGGCGCCCTTGCGGTCGATCTTCACGCCTTCGGCCTCGCAGAAATCGCGTACGCGGCGCAGCAGGCGCACGGCGATGCGTGGTGTTCCGCGTGAGCGGCCTGCGATCTCTTCGGCGCCATCCTGCGTGATGTTGGCGCCGAGCTTCATGCCGGCGCGCCGCAGGATCGAGCCCAACTCCTCGCGCGTGTAGAATTCGAGGCGGACGGGAATGCCGAAACGGTCGCGCAGCGGCGTGGACAGGAGCCCCGCACGCGTCGTGGCGCCGACCAGCGTGAAGGGCGGCAGGTCGATCTTCACCGAGCGGGCGGACGGCCCCTCCCCGATGATCAGGTCGAGCGTGTGATCCTCCATCGCGGGATAGAGGATTTCCTCCACATGGGCCGGCAGGCGGTGGATCTCGTCGATGAACAGCACGTCCCGCGGTTCAAGATTGGTGAGCAGGGCGGCAAGGTCCCCGGCCTTGGCGATGACCGGGCCTGATGTGGAGCGGAAGCCGACGCCCATCTCGCGGGAAAGGATCTGCGCCAGGGTGGTCTTGCCGAGGCCCGGGGGGCCCGACAGCAGGACGTGATCGAGCGCATCGCCGCGCTTTCGGGCGGCGGAGACGAACACTTTGAGGTTGGCCTTGGCGGCCTCCTGGCCCGTGAAATCATCGAAGGCCGTGGGGCGCAGCGCGCGGTCCATCGCTTCGCCGGGCAGGCGCTCGGGATCAGTGATGTCTCCGTCTCGCGTCATGAATCTGCTTTTGGCGCCGTTCGCGGACGAAAGGAACAGTTGAAGAACAATGCGCGGTTAATTCCCGGGCGCTCGGCGCGGCTGCCGGCCGGCGGAGACGACCGATGCCACCTTCATCGTCAGGATGATTGCGGCCAGCACGACCGTGATGCCGTTGGCTATGATGATCGACCACTGCCACGTCATCAGGCCGTAAATGCCCCACAACGTGATGCCGGCGGTGAACAGCACATACATGGTCAGCGAGATCGCCTCGGTGTCGCGCGTGCGCAGGACCTTGATGGCCTGCGGCAGGAAGGACGATGTCGTAAGGACAGCAGCAATTGCGCCGATCACCTCCTCTGTCGGCATCGCAATCCCTCCCCATTCTGGCCACGAACCAGGGGCCCATGGCGCCTCGACAATGCGGCATATCCCTATCGCCGCAAGCAGCGCTATATCATGCCTTATGAATCCGACGCCCCGCTCGACGACCGCGACACGATGACCGGAAAAACCGGCAAGATGTCAGCACCCGCAGATGGCGGCCTGTCGCGGCTGGTCCGCATGCGGCGGCTCGCCAACGGACTGCTGCTCGCCATCATGGTCCTCTTCGTGTTCTCGCACATGTGGGAGCCGCCGGGCCAGGACTGGGACATTCACTGGCGCTTCCTGCGCGCCTTCGCCGAGGCCGCGATGGTGGGCGGGCTGGCCGACTGGTTCGCCGTGACCGCGATCTTCCGCCATCCGCTCGGCATACCGATCCCACACACGGCGGTGATCCCTAAGAACCAGGATCGCATTGCGGATGCGGTCGGGCGCTTCATCGCGGACAACTTCCTTAAGCCGAGCCTTGTCGCCGAGCGCGTGAAGGACAAGGACCTTTCAGAGGCGCTAGGCAAATGGCTGGCGGAACCCGCGCAATCGACCGCGCTGGCTGGCGGCATCGTCTCTGCGATCCCCGCCCTTCTCGATGCGCTGGACGATGAGACTGTGGCCGTCTTCCTGCGTGAACAGGCCGCCTCCACCATTCAGGGCGCGAGCGTCGCGCCGGCATTTGGATCGGTGCTAGAGGCGCTCGCGGAACAGGGCCGGCACCAGGCCATTCTGGATGCGCTGCTGACGCAAGGCTATCGCCTGCTGGAAGAGAACCAGGAGATGATCCGCGACCGCATCCGCAATCGCTCGGGCTGGATGATGCGGTTCGTCAGCGCGGACAAGAAGGTGGCCGATACGGTCATCAATGCGGTGAACGACCTGCTTTACGAGATCGCGACGCAGCGCGATCATCCGCTGCGCCTGCGCCTCAACGAGATGGTGGGCGAGTTCGCCGACAATCTGCGCGGCGATCCTGAGCTGCAGGCGCGGGTGGGTACGTGGATACAGGATGCGGCCGCGCATCCGAGCGTGACCAATGCGATGGAGGCCGGTTGGGTTGCGTTCAAGGCGGCGCTGCGGCGCGATTGCACCAGCCCTAACGGACGGCTGCGCACCTGGCTGCAGACGGCGCTGACCAATCTGGGCGAAGGGCTGATGCGCGAGCCGCAGGTTCGCGCGGCGCTGAATGCCCGCTTGAAGGGTCTTCTGGTTGAACTGGCGGCGCGCCATGGCGAGGACGTGGCGCGGCTGGTCTCCGAAACGATCCGCAAGTGGGACTCGCAGACGATTGTCGACAAGCTGGAGCTGAATGTCGGGCGCGACCTGCAGTATATCCGCCTCAACGGCACGATCATCGGCGGCCTTGTCGGCCTTGTGCTGCACGTTGGCGCGGAGGTGCTCTAGGCGGCGGGGGCCAGCGCCTTGAGGGCGGCGCGGATGAGCGTCGACTCGGTGGCGTCATCGCCCGCATCGCGCGCGGCCTGGGCGACGGCGCGTGAGGCGTCGGCCTGTGTGTAACCGAGATTGACCAGCGCGGAGGCTGCCGCCGCACGTGCACCGGAAAGCGCAACAGCTGCGGGTGTCGTTGTCGCCGTGAATGTCGAGGCGAACAGTCCCATTGGCGGCGGCTTGCCCTTGAACTCGGTGACGATGCGTTCGGCCAGTTTCTTGCCGACGCCATTGGCGCGGCTGATGGCGGCTGTGTCGTTGAGGGCGATGGCGTCCATCAGCTGCGCGATGGTGAGTGCATCGAGGATCGACAGCGCAACCTTGGCGCCGACGCCAGGCGCATCCTGGAGCCGCGCGAACCAGGCGCGCTCTTCCGCCGCGACGAAGCCGAACAGGCGGATGGCGCTTTCCGACATCTGCGTTTCGACGAACATTTCGGCAGCTTCGCCCACGGCTAGCTTCGCCAGCGTGCGCGAGCCTGCGTGCACGAGATAGCCAACGCCATTCACGTCAATGAGCGCTTGGCCCTCTCCGACGGCGGCGATTGTTCCTCGCAGGCGGCCGATCATGCCGGCCGCCGCATAGCGAGAGACGGCCGATGATGTGCGCCGCAGATGGCGACGGCGAGTGCGTCGGCTGCGTCCGCCGACACCTCGCCCGCACGCGGCAGCAGGCGGCGCACCATGAACGCGACCTGCGTCTTGTCCGCCCCGCCCGTGCCGACGACGGCGAGCTTCACCTTGCGCGTGGCGAACTCGTGGACCTTCAGCCGCGCGGCAGCGAGTGTCGCGAGGGCTGCGCCGCGTGCCTGGCCCAGCAGGAGCGTCGATTTCGGATTGATGTTGACGAACGTCTCCTCGACGGCGGCCTCCATCGGATCATGCTCGTGGATCACGGCGCGGAGGCCCTCGCACAGCATGCCGAGGCGGTCGGCGAGATCGGCCTTGGGATCGGGATCGATGACGCCATGCGCCACCCACGACAGGCGCGGGCCGTCCATATCGATGATGCCCCAGCCGGTGTGGCGCAGGCCGGGGTCGACGCCCAGGATTCGAATCATGTGACCCATTCCGCCAGAATCGCAGACTTCGAACGGATTGAGAACACGCCGTAAGTTAACACCCCGGAAACCAAGACTGACCAACTTCATCAGCCATGAAGCCCTTCCCTGCCCCAGTGACGCGCCGCAGCGCCCTGCGCCTGACGGCGTTGGGGCTTGGCGGGCTTGCGCTGGCCCCGCAGGCGTTTGCCGCGCCTGGCATCAAGTTTCCGCTGCGGATCGCCTGCATGCGCGTGGGGCCCGCAGGTTTCCTCCAGATCCGGCATGACGAGCAGCAATACTGGTCGCAGATGCGCACACGTCTGGGCGGACTGATCGAGCGGCTCGCGCCGATCCAGCCGGGGGACATGCTGGGATCGAACCTGACGCAGGTCGAGGGCGGGCCAAGTTGCGCGATGGTGGCGCGGCAAGCAGCGGCCCGCTGGGGCTTTGGCCACGTCATTCTCTACGCAACGCATGACGGCCAAAATGTCTACACAACCGACGGCGCGTGGTGGAACGATCTCTTCGCGACGATGGCGGACACGTTCGACAAGGACGGCCGCGCGGTTGGCGAAGTGCACCTGCTGGACGTCGAAGGCGGGCCGTCGATTGCGAGCGCCAGTGCGGATGCGCCGCCGCGCGATCCGCTGAACCTGTTCGATGGCGGCCGGAATCCCGAGCGCGAGACGCTGGACCTCTTGGTGCAGGGTCTTGAGCAGGGTCTGCGTGATCTCGCGCGCTCGGCTTACGACAGCCAGCGCTCCATCGCGGATTAGCGCAACAGTCGCGCCTGAAGGCCCACACTTTCGGGTGAAATCCCCTAGCCATGTTATCGATTATCGGTAAGGTCTGCCCTCCAGTTTCCGGAGGGTATCCATGCGCCGTGTTCTTCTTGCTTCGCTGAGCGCCATTGCGCTTCTGGCCGCCTGCGGGCCCGCCGAGGACCTGACCACGGTTCCGGCTGCCGTCTTCGATGAAGCAACGACGGCGCAGCTGACGAGCAACCCCCTGCTCGCGGAGTGGACCGGCGAGCATGGCGGCCAGCCCGCCTTCGACAAGATGGACCTCGCGCAGCTGAAGCCCGCCGTGGAAGCTGGCATCGCGGCGCACCTCGCCGAGATCGACGCCATCGCGAACAATCCGGCGAAAGCATCTTTCGCGAACACGATCGAGGCGATGGAGCGCGCGGGCGAGGCGCTGGATCGCGCGATGACTTATTACGGCATCTGGGGTTCGAACCTGTCGACGCCGGAGTTCCGCGCGCTGCAGGGCGAGATTTCGCCGATGCTGGCAGAGTACTCGAGCAAGATCATCCAGAACGAGAAACTGTTCGCGCGCATCAAGGCCCTGCACGACGATACGGGCCTAACCCTCACGCCGCACCAGAAGAGACTGCTGGACCTGACCTATGACCGCTTCCAGCTGCAGGGCGCGGAGCTGACCGGCGAGAAGCGCGAGCGCTATGCCGCGATCAACAAGGAGCTGGCCGAGCTCAGCACGAAATTCTCGAACAACCTGCTGGCGGACGAGGAAGGCTGGGTCACCTACCTGAAGCCGAATCAGCTTGGTGGCCTGCCCGCGAGCTATGTCGCGTCGGCCAAGGCGACAGCGGAGGAACTGGGCAAGCCGGGCGAGTTCGCCGTCACCAACACGCGGTCCTCAATGGATCCGTTTCTCACCTACTCCACCGAGCGCAAGCTGCGGGAGCAGGTGTGGCGCAACTACTATTCGCGCGGCGACAATAACGATGAGCACGACAACAACGCCGTCATCGCGCAGATCCTGAAACTGCGGCACGAGCGCGTGCAGCTGCTGGGCTTTGCGACCTACGCCGACTGGCAGCTGCAGGACAACATGGCGCCGGATCCGGCCGCCGCCACCGCGCTGATGGAAGCCGTGTGGGCGCCGGCCGTGGTGCGCGCAAAGGAAGAGATCGCGGACATGCAGGCGTTGGCCAATTCTGAAGGCGCCAACATCACCATCGAGCCGTGGGATTATCGCTTCTACGCGGAGAAGGTCCGCAAGGCGAAATACGCGCTCGATAGCGAAGAGGTGAAGCCTTACCTGCAGCTCGACAAGTTGCGCGAGGCGATGTTCTATGTCGCGGGCGAACTGTTCGGCTTCAATTTCACGGTCGTTCCTGACGGCAAGATACCTGTCTTCCATCCCGACGTGCACGTCTGGGAAGTGACGGACAAGGCCTCCGGCAAACATGTCGGCTATTGGTATCTCGACCCCTATGCCCGGCAGGGCAAGCGTTCGGGCGCGTGGGCGTCGAGCTATCGCTCGTATTCGACGTTCGACGGACCGGAGACGACGCTGTCGTCGAACAACTCGAACTTCGTGAAGCCGGCGCCGGGCGAACCGCTGCTGATCAGCCATGACGATGCTGAGACATTCTTCCACGAATTCGGGCACGCGCTGCATGCGCTGTCATCGACGGTGGAATACCCGACGCTGAATGGCGGCGTGCGCGATTACACCGAGTTCCATTCGCAGCTTCTCGAGCGCTGGCTGCTGACCGACCAGGTGGTGGACAAGTATTTCCGTCACTACCAGACCGGCGAGCCCATGCCGAAGGCGCTGATCGACAAGATCAACAACGCCGCGACGTTCAACCAGGGTTTCCAGACCGTGGAATTCCTCGGCTCGGCGATCATGGACATGCGCTATCACACGGTTGATCCGACGAACCTTGATCCGCGCGCCTTCGAGAAGGAGGAGCTGGCGAAGCTCGGCATGCCGAAGGAAATCCCGATGCGGCACCGCTCGACCCAGTTCGGACACATCTTCTCAAGCGAAGGCTACGCCGCGGGATACTACGGCTACCTGTGGGCTGAAGTTCTGACCGCGGATGCAGCCGAAGCCTTCCGCGAGGCGCCGGGCGGGCTTTACGACAAGGCGCTGGCGACGAGCATGGTGTCGAATCTGTTCACTGTCCGCAACGCCGTTGACCCTGGCGAGGCCTATCGCGCCTTCCGCGGCCGCGAGGCAACCATCGACGCCCTGCTGCGTGATCGTGGCTTCCCGGTTCCGGAGAAGGCGGCGGGTGGGGCGAAGTAGCTGGCAGTTGTGAGCGCGGCCTCGTGGTTCGACAAGCTCACCATGAGGCCTCACGGCCACCATGCCTGTCGAGAAGCCTCATCCTGAGCCTGTCGAAGGACGAGGCGTGCTTGCAAGCGCCTACTTCCGGTTGATCTTCAGCTTGGCCCTGGGCGGGCCGTGGAACCAGTCGATGACGTAGTCGAAGGCGTCTTCGTCATCGACGCCCTCTTCCGTCCGCGTCTTGTTGCGGCAGGAATAGCCTTCGCTGTGCACGAGCTTGCGATCGCCGCTGATCAGGTGGTGCCAGTCGTGCAGGTCCTTGCCTTCATGCACCATCCGGTAGGCGCATGACTGCGGCAGCCAGTCGACCGTCTCGACCACTTCGGGTGTCAGCTTCACGCAAACGGGCACGTACTTCTTGCGGTTCGGATAGTCCTTGCACTGGCACGTCTTGGTATCGAACAGCTTGCAGTGAAGGCGCGTGACATAGAGGTCGTTGGTGTCCTCATCCTCAAGCTTCACGAGGCAGCATTTGCCACAGCCGTCGCAGAGCGATTCCCACTCCGTGTCGGACATCTCCCGCAGGGTCTTGGTTTTCCAGAACGGCAGTTCGGTCATGACTGCATTCTACTTGGTTCCGAACATCCTGTCGCCTGCGTCACCGAGGCCGGGAACGATGTAGCCCTTCTCGTTGAGATGGCTGTCGATTGCGGCGGTGAAGACGGGAACGTCGGGGTGGGCGGCCGTGAACTTCGCGATGCCTTCGGGGGCAGCCAGCAGGCAGAGATACCGGAGGTTGGTGGCGCCGCGCCGCTTCAGGCGATCAATGGCGGCCATCGCGGAATTGCCGGTCGCCAGCATGGGGTCGACCACGATGACCAGGCGGTTGGCGAGTTCCCCCGGCGCCTTGAAATAATACTCGATGGGCTCGAGCGTATCGTGGTCGCGATACATGCCGATATGGGCGACGCGCGCGGCGGGCACCAGATCCAGCATGCCATCCAGCAGGCCATTGCCGGCGCGCAGGATGGAGGCGAAGACCAGCTTCTTGCCCTTGATGATCGGCGCATCCATCGGCCCCATCGGCGTTTCGATGGCGACAGTCTCCAACTCGATATCGCGCGTCACCTCATAGCAGAGCAGCGTCGCGATCTCGCGCAACAGCGTGCGGAAGCCGGCGGTGGACGTGGTCTTGTCCCGCATTAGCGTCAGCTTGTGCTGCACCAGTGGGTGGCTGACGACCGTGACGCCCTGCATGTAAGTCTCCCGAGCGCTCAGTTGCCGGCGCCTTGCCATTCCTTGGCTATGAGACGCGCTCCGCGTCCATAGGCTTCGGCCCAAGCATACATCGAGGCAGGAGAAACGAGATAGGCATTCGGCGTTGCGCCCGACTCGATCTGCTGGATGATCGCCCCAAGCGCATATGGCTCCACAGTGATCGTCTCTGAGGATCCCAGCGCCTTCTGTGCGATCGCCTGCGTGGCGGCGGCTTCTGCTGCGCTAACGTAATAGGGAATGACAGTCCGACCGTTCACATCGATCGTAAGCTCCTGTCCCTTGCTGTTGACAAGAAAGAAGACCTTCGCCCCGAAGACATCGGCCTCCTCCGAAAGCCACGCGACCTCGCCAGCCGAGCCGATCAGGGCCTCGGCGCCGCTTCCGGGAACGCCAGCCATGATCTCCCCGGCGCCTGCCGCGCGAATGTCATCCGCGCACTTTTCGGGGTCGAGGTAGAAGACCGGAACGGTCTTGCCGCCGCTGGAGGCCGGTAACGTCTGGGTGAGGTTGGCGCCGGTCCGGGCGTCGACTGGCGCAATGACGATGAACTGGGCCATGGCGGCGCGCAGGCGGCCCGCTTGCTCGGCCGAGTAGCCCTGTGCAGAAGCCGGCGCGGACGCTGTGACAAGAAACAGAAACCCCAGCACCATTCTGAACATGCGGCTCGCGCTCCGATCGTGGCGAGCACCTTGGCCCGCGCGTTTACGAGCGAGGCATAAAGGGAGCCGCATATGCAGGGCAACGTCGAACAGCTGTGGGCGTACCCAGTTTCGGAGGCACGCATGCATGTAACGCGGGCAGTAACGACAGCGTCACCGTAATTCCCTTGCGCCCGAAAGTATGCAGACTAGCCGTTACGTAAAGACAGATCAGGGCCCGCATCAGACGAGGCCCAGCGCGAGGGAGAACTGCCATGTGGGTTCGCAAGGGCGAGCGTGACCGGGCCTTGGGCGTCGACAGCCCGATCCCCACGCAGGTGGTGTCGAACGAGGAGTTCATCCCTCGCCCTCAGACGAAGAAACAGAAGCAGGTTGAAGACCTCATCATGGAATGGGGCACGGCCCGAGCGAAGAAGCTGAACATGAGCCGCCGGGCCTACATGGCCTCGTCCATGGGGCTTTGCACCGCGCTTCTCGCTTCCAACTGCGTCTACGGCCAGGACACGTTCGAGGTGGGCGAGGACGAGGCGTTCGAACCACGCGAAACCGAGGTGGTGAAGGCGAACGGCCAGAAGGGCAAGTTCTTCATCATCGACGTGCAGGCCCACTATTCGAACGGCATCGCGCTGAACTTCCGCAATTCGGAAACGGCGCGGAATATGGGCTTCAGCCTGAAGGACGATGTGGAGAGTTATTCCTTCCGCACCTTCACGAAGGAGATGTTCCTCGATTCAGAAACCGCGATGGTCGTTATCTCGGGCGTTCCCGGAAAAGAAGAACAACGCGGCGCCGACGGCCGCGTGCTGGAGGGAGCAGAACGCACACCGCGCGGCGCCATCCTGCCGAGCTGGCTGATGGCGCAATCGCGCAACGAGCTGAACGCGATGGCGGGCTCGCAGCGCGCCATGTGCCAGGGCAACCTGGCGCCCAACCACTACTGGAACGCGACGACCAACTCGATCGACAAGGCCGCGACCATCGAGCAGATGGAACGCGAGCTGAACCAGTACAAGATCAATTCGTGGAAATGGTACTGCCACACCGATCCGGCGCGCACGGGCAATGGCTTCCAGCTCGATGACGACAATGCTCAGTGGTTCATTGAAGAATCGCGCAAGCGCGGGATGAAGTTGATCTCGGTGCACAAGGGATACTCATACCAGTCGCGCACGCTGGGCCATCTCGCCAATCCAAAGGATATCGAGAAGGCCGCGCTGCGCAATCCGGATTTCAATTTCGTTGTCTATCACTCGGCGCTGAAGCACGGCGCGACGGACGGCGCAAACTGGAAGGAAATGAACGAGTACAACCCGGAGACGGGCGACTTCCTGTGGCACAAGATCCTGATGGACATCAAACGGAACAATCCGCAGATCAACAACGTCTATCCGGAGATCGGCTCGTTCTTCAACACGCTGGCGATCCAGGATCCGGTGATGTGCGAACACGGCATGGGCCTCAACATCAAGACCTATGGCGCGGACCATGTCGTGTGGGGAACGGACTGCCTGTGGTGGGGCTCGCCGCAATGGGGCATCGAGGCGTTCAAGCGCTTCCAGATCCGCGACGAGCTTTGCGAGAAGCACGGCTATGCCAAGATCACCGACGACGTGCGCGCAAAGATTTTCGGGCTCAACGCCGCGAAGCTCTACGGCATTGATGTGAACGCCCAGCGCAACGCCCTGCCAGCCGACGCGCTCACCCGCGTGAAGCAGGCCTATCTCGACCGCGGCGGCCTGCGCGACAACGACTATCACGGCTGGGTGCAGCACGCGTGACCGAACCCAACTGGAACTTCGAAGGCGAGCCGCCATTCGAGCCGCGCACGGAGGCGGGGATCAATCTATGCGCCTATTTCGACGGCATGCCGGATGCGAAGCTGAAGACGTTCGACCCGGTCATGAGTGACGAAGACCTCATGCGCTGGGATGGCAATTTCAAATCCGACGGCGACATGCTGCTGCCCTGCACGGAGAGCGAGGAAGTGGATGTGGACATGTACCGCCGCTACATCGCGCAGTGCATCCGCTATCGCGACAGGGTACGCGGCATGCTGATGGCGGGGGCCTGAGGCTTCACGGAAGCGCCGTCTCGTTATATACCGCCGCATATAACGCTCGCGGAGGGCCGGATGCGCGCCGTTCTGGTAGTTCTGTCGCTCGCAATGTCTCCCGTCGCGCTGGCGCAGCAGCACGACCACGAAACACCTGCCTGCCCGGCAATGGACGCCGCCCTGCCCTTGGGTCTCGAAGACTGGAACGGCAGAGCCGCAATCCGGACGGGCGCGGCCCCAATCGACGGCACCGACCTGCAGCTGGGCAAGGGGTATGAGGCGACCTTAGCGAAGCGCGACGGTGTCGCCTTCCCGGTGGCGCCGGAAAAGCCGGGCGGGTCTGTCTCCTATTCCGGCGTGTTCGCATTCACAGTTCCGGAAGCTGGCAATTATGCCGTTGCCTTGAGCTCCGCCGCATGGATCGATGTGGTCGAGGATGGCAAGGCGCTTGAGCCGCTGAGCTTCGGACATGGGCCTGCATGCACAACGATCCGCAAGATGGTGGTCTATCCGCTGAGGGCCGGTCGGCACATCCTGCAGGTTGCGGGCAGTGGCGCAGAAGCGGCGAGGCTGCTGGTGGCGAAGCAACCCTGAGACATCACACTTGGCATCGTGGAATTGTGGCGGCGCTCGCGGGCATGGCGCTGGTCGCCTGCGTCAGCACGGTGGCGCCCGCTGCAATGCCATGGCCATCCGCCGATCTTGCGCCGCCGCATCCTGCGAACAATCCGCCGACGCCTATGAAGATCGAGCTTGGGCGGCGCCTGTTCTACGATGGTGACCTCTCGTGGGATGGCGCGATGAGCTGCGCGACATGTCACGAGCAGAAACGCGGGTTTGCTGATCCGAACAAGACGCGCGCAGGATTCGACGGCAGCCCGGGCGAGCGCAATATCCAGACCCTGGCGAACGTGGCGTGGTTCGGCTCGCTCACCTGGGGCGGGCCGCATGTGGATACGCTGGAGCACCAGGCATTGATCCCCATCGAGGGCTTCGTGCCGGTGGAGATGGGCTTTGGCAGCAAGCCGGAAGGCATGCTGGCGCAGCGCCTCGCCGACCAGTCGTGCTATCCCGAACTCTTCCGCGCGGCCTTTCCCGAGCACGCGGGCAAGATCGACATGAACACCATCACGCTGGCACTGGCCGCGTTCCAGCGGACGCTGGTTTCACTGGATGCGCCGTATGACCGCTGGATGCGGGGCGACACGAGCGCGCTGAGCGACCAACAGAAACGCGGAGCGGCGCTGTTCGAGGCGAAGCAGTGCTCGAGCTGCCATGCCGGGCCGCATTTCACGGATGCAGCCACGCCCGGCGTGAATCCCGATCAAGCGTTTCATCGCCTAGCCCTGCCCGCAGACGGCAGGGATGCTGGCCTTGCCCGTATCACGCAGAAGCCGGAAGACGCCGGCCGTTTCCGCACACCGGGGCTACGTAATGTGGCGCTGTCAGCGCCCTACATGCATGATGGCGAAGTGGCGAGCCTGCGCGAGGCGGTGCTGCATCACTATGCCGATCCCGGCGCGAACGATGCCCGCCTGAGGCAGGCGCTGAGAGACGCAGAGATCGATGATCTGGTCGCATTCCTGGAATCGCTGACCGACCAGGGGTTCATCACCAACCCCGCTTTCGCGCGGCCGGCGGCGCAATGTCCGGTGGCGACGGATGTTGAGCGCACGCTCGAGGACGACAATGCACGTAACCTGCACAACAGTCCGCCGGGGCCGTGACTGGTTAGAGTGTGAGCGCCTTGCGCTTGCCTGCGAGCAGGTCGGCCGACTGGCGGCTGTCGCCCATGGCGCGCGACAGGCCGAGCACGCCCGCCATTTCACCTAGGAGGGCCAGCGCCGCCTTCTTGCCGCCCGTCTTCGATCCCGTCTGGGGCATCAGCTGGCCGAGCCCCTCAGTCAGGCGATCCAGCCCGGCATCGAACGCCGCCTTCACATCACCACCCGTGCGGCTGACGTCGGCCGCCAGCATCGGGATCGGACAGCCGATTGTGAGATCGTCGCGATGGCGCGGCGAGAGATAGAAATCGACATAGCGCGACAGCGCCGCATCGCCGTACTTGTCCTCGAAGCGGGACAGGCCGTCGGTCGCCTTCTCGAACAGCCGTTCGATGGCGGCCACCAGCAGCGCCTCGCGCGAAGCGAAGTGCGCGTAGAAGCCGCCGTGCGTGAGGCCGCACTCGGCCATGATGCCAGCGACGCCGACCGCATCTAGCCCGCCGGCACGCATGCGCTCGGCCGCCGCATCGATGATGGCGTTGCGGGTCTTTTCCTTGTGATCGGGCGAATAGCGAACCATCGCGCGCTATACCTCCAAAAACCGGGTGCGGTATGATACGCATCATACACAACCTTCGCTCGAATGGCAGCCAGTTTTCCCCCAATGTTTGCATGTGCCGGGGCTGGCCATGCGCTCGCCCCCGGGGCAGAAATGCCGGGCGATGTCCAAGCTGTATTTCTCCTACGCCGCAATGAATGCGGGCAAGTCGACCCTGCTGCTGCAGGCGTCGTGGAACTACAATGAACGCGGCATGCGGACGATGCTGTTCACCTCGGCGCTCTATGCCAAGGCGGACGCGGGCAGGATCACCTCGCGCATCGGCATTCACGCCACGGCTCACCTCTATTCAGCGACGGATGATCTCTGCGCGTGGATCACGAAGGAACACAAGCGCAAGAAGCTCGACTGCGTGTTCGTCGACGAGGCGCAATTCCTGGCGCGCGAACAGGTGTGGCAGTTGGCGCGCGTGGCGGACCGGCTGGACATTCCGGTGATGTGCTTTGGCCTGCGCACGGATTTCCGTGGCGAGCTGTTCGAGGGTTCGTCCGAGCTTCTGGCAATCGCCGACAACCTGCGCGAGATTCGCACGATCTGTCATTGCGGTCGCAAGGCCACGATGGTGGTGCGCCGGAGCGCTGATGGCCGCACGCTGACCAGCGGCGACCAGGTGAGCATCGAGAAGTCGATGTACGTCTCGCTCTGCCGCCGCCACTGGGAGGAAGAAACCGGCCGCTGGCCTGTTGCGAAACCCAAGGCGGCCAAGACCACTCCGCGCGCGAAGGCCACGAAGAAGCCGGCGAAGAAGGCAAAGGCGAAGGCCGCCCCGCTGAAACTCGCCGCTGCAGCCCGCGCCCGCCCGCCACGTCGGACGAAGCGCTAGCCCTTCGCGGCGTGAGCCTTCATCGCCGTAACCAGAAACTTCGCAAAGCCCGGCGCTATCGTTTCGTAGCGCTTCACGAAATCCGGATGCGACAGGTAGAGATCGGCAAGACCTGAATATGCGGCTGGCGGACACGGCTTGTCCCATGCGGCGGCGACCCAGGCGCGATGGCGCGTGATCACCTTGTCGATGGCCTCGGCCGCAGGATCGAGCCCGCGCTTCATACCTTCGGCCAACGCCGTCTCGATGTTGTGCAGCCGGTCCATGACGGCCTGCTGTTCCACCTCGCCCATCTTGGCCATGGCCTTTCGCGAGCGCGCGATATCGTCCTTCATCGGATCGCCATAGCGCTCGATCAGCCAGGCTTCGTATTCGGCCTGCTTCTCCGCGGAGAAGCCACGATAGAGATCGGCGTTTGGCATGGGGGTCTCACCTTTGATGTCGGCGACCGTGCGGTCGATGGTTTCGATCAGGACGCGGAAGCGCTCGCGCTCCGCCTCCAGCTTCTCGCGGTGTCGCAACAGCACGCCGACCTGGTCCGCCCCTTCCAGCTCCAGCAGGCCGGCGATGTCCCCAAGGGGCACGCCAAGCTCGCGATGGAACAGGATGCGCTGCAGGCGCAGCATTTCGGCGCGGCCATAATAGCGATAGCCATTGGCGCCGATGTGGGCGGGCTTCAGCAGGCCGATCTCGTCGTAATGGTGCAGCGTGCGCACCGTTACGCCCGAGATCGCCGCCAGTTGCTTGACCGTGATTTCCTTCATGCCGCCGTCTTTGCACCCTCACGACGCGTGAGGGTCAACAGGCTTTTGTGCGGGACTGCGGAAAACGGCCGCGCTAATGTGCGCGTGCCGAGAGGGGAGTGACATGAGCGATACCGAGCATCCGCCACTGCCGTGGGCCGGCTGGCCCGATGAAGTCGGCTGCAATTTCGCGGCGGGGAATCTAGTGCGCAATCTCGCGCAGCCGCTGACCGGCAGCGACAACCGGCTGCATGCCGAAACATTCATCGCGGCGGCGGGCGTGCTGGCGGGATGGGCCGCGCATCGTTCGCTGCTGGCGGATCCGCAGGCCTTTCCCGGCCCCCAGATGGGCATCCATGTCGTGACGCTGAAGGATGGCCGCGAAATGCTCTATGGCGATGCACTCAACAACCGGCTGATGACCAACGACCCGGCGAAGGCGAACCTCTGCGTCTGGAACAATCTGGCTGGAACCGCGATCGGCCATGGACTCGCGGAAGAAGACCTGCCCGATGTCGGTGGCCTGTTCCGCAACGTGACCGAACGCATGGGCGGCCCGCTGGAGGGTATGCCGAAGACGCCTGAGGGCCACAGCCAGGCCCTGCCCGCGCGCGAATTGCTCGACCGCGTGCTGCCCGTTGCGATGGAATGCCTGACCGGAGAGATCAGCGAGATCACGAAGCGCGAAGGATTTGCCGCGTCGGAGAAATCCTACCAGGCCGTGACGGCGTGGACAGCGGCCAAGATTCTCTCTCAGTGCTGTTCGGTGATGCCGCCCGCCGTTGCGCTGATCATCGGGATGGAGAATGCGATCTACGGCTCCAAGCTAGGCGCGCCGTATCACACGCGATAGGCGGCCGCCTTAGACGTAGGCCGCGATGGAACGCTCAACCTTGCCAGCGGCGTTGAACACAAACGTCTCGGCGACATGTTGCGAGCGTTCATTCGTGTAGAGAATGGTGAGCGCGTTTGAGCCCGGCAGGACCTGGTCAATCTCGAAATAGAGATTGCGCAGCCGCTCGAGCGCGGTTCCCCAATAGTTGCGCAACTCGGCCTTGCCGGTCACGAAATCAACATCGCGGCCGGTCACCGCGCGAATGCGGGGAGAGTGGAAGACGACGTCTTCGGCATAGTGGGAAAGGATCGCGGCAAGGTCGTGGTCGTTCCACGCTTTCACCCATTCACGGGCGAATTGCTGTGCGTTGTCGGCGTCCATCGTCGTTCACTTTCCCAGAAACGGGTCGTCACGGCAGGAGGCGTAGAGCACGAGATTGGCCTGCCGCGCCCTGCCCGCTGTTCCGATCTCGTCCAGCGAGATGGCGTGAGTCGGCAACCATTTCGAGTCGCGCTCGGGATAATCGCCCATCATCCAGTAGACGGTGCGCTTGCGCTGCAGACCATGGCCGCCAACATAGACCAGTGAGACATCGGCGTCGTACGATTGCGCCGCGAACGCCGTCATCGCCCCGCGCGCGCCTTCAAGCCCGGCATCAAGAGCCAGTGTCGTTTCGAACCCCGCCGCCTGCAGCGCCTGAGGCACACGCTGCGCATCGAACCGTGCGCCGGGCAGCGAGTAGGCGTCGGACTTCGAATAATCGGCGTTGATCAGCACGAGCGCGCGGCGGCTTTGCCCTTCCCGGCCCAGCTTCCATTTGGGATCGGGCAACTTGCGCGGCATCTGGATGTTCTGCCAGCCGCGACTGTGCAGCGAATTGGCCAGCGCCATGCGCGCGCCGAAATTCTCAAGCGTGAGCGGCAGCTCGGGCAGCACCTCGCACAGCGCCGAGGCGAACGGATTGCCGCCCAGCTTGTCACGATCGCTGGTAAGGCGGCCGGCCTGTCCCGCATAATAGAACAACGGCGCAGGAGCGGCCGGTGCGGTTTGCGCGAGCGCGGGGGCTGCGGCAGCCGCTCCGAGGGCAACAATGAAAGCGCGGCGGTTCATGGAGCGGAGGGTAACGGCCCGCCGCCCCATGTCCAGCGTGCTAGAACTTCAGGACCTTCACATAGCGCACCTGCGGCAGCGACTGGATCGCGTCCAGCGTCTTCGCGGGCACATCCTGGTCGACGCCGACGATGGCGATGGCGTCGCCGCCGGCTGCTTCACGGCCGAGGTTGAAGGTCGCGATGTTTACCTTCGCCTCGCCCAGCAGGCCGGCCATTGCGCCGATGAAGCCAGGCTTGTCCGAGTTGTTGACGAACAGCATGTAGGGCTGGAAGTCGGCTTCGAGCTGCATGCCCTTCACCTCCACGATGCGCGGACGGCCGCCCACGATTGCGCCGGCGACCGAGCGCCACTTGCCCTCCACCTTCACCTTGACGCGGATCAGCGAGTCGTAGACCGCGCTGGCGTCATTGGTGGACTCCTTCAGCGAGCCGCCGCGCTCCTGCAGGATGGCGGGGGCCGAGACCATGTTCACTTCGGCGAGGAAGGGACGCAGCAGACCGGCAAGCGCCGCCGAGGTAAGCGGCTTGCGGTTCAGCTGCGCGACGGCGCCTTCGTATTCGATCTCGACTTCCGAGAGACCACCATCAGCGACCTGCCCGGCGAACTGGCCGAGCTTTTCGGCAAGAGCGACGAAAGGCCTCAGCTTCGGCGCTTCTTCCGCCGTAACCGACGGCGTGTTGAGCGCATTGGAGACGGCGCCGGTCAGCAAATAGTCCGCCATCTGTTCAGCGACCTGGAAGGCGACGTTGTCCTGCGCTTCCACTGTCGATGCGCCGAGGTGCGGCGTGGCGATGAAGTTCGGCGCGCCGAACAGCACGTTGGTTTTCGCGGGCTCTTCGAGGAACACGTCGAAGGCTGCGGCTCCGATGTGGCCGGACTCCAGGCCGGCACGGACGGCGGCTTCATCGGCAAGACCGCCGCGGGCGCAGTTGATGAGGATCACGCCCTTCTTCGTCTTGGCGAGATTTTCGGCCGAGAGAATGTTCTTGGTCTGCTCGGTCAGGGGCGTGTGCAGCGTGATGACGTCGGCACGAGCCAGCAATTCGTCGAGCTCGACTTTTTCGACGCCCAGTTGCGTCGCGCGTTCGGCCGTGAGGAAGGGGTCGTAGGCGACGACCTTCATCTTGAGGCCCAGCGCGCGGTCCGCGACGATGGAGCCGATGTTGCCGGCGCCGATGAGGCCCAGCGTCTTCGCATAGAGCTCGATGCCGATGTAGTCCTTCTTCGGCCATTCGCCCGCGATGGTGCGCTGGCTGGCCGAGGGGATCTGGCGGGCGGCGGAGAACATCATCGCGATGGCATGTTCAGCCGTGGTGATGGCGTTGCCGAAGGGCGTGTTCATCACGATGACGCCCTTGGCGGTCGCGGCCTTCACATCGACGTTGTCGACACCGATGCCGGCGCGGCCGATGACTTTCAGTTTGGTGCCCGCCGCGATCACATCCTTGTCCGGCTTGCAGGCGGAGCGGACGGCAAGGCCATCATACTCTCCGATGATCTTGATCAGCTCGTCCTTCTTGAGACCGACCTTCATGTCGACCTCGATGCCGCGGTTGCGGAAGATGTCTGCGGCGCCGGGCGCGAGATCGTCGGCGATGAGGACTTTCACTTTATTGGTCATGTGGAGGTCTCCTATTTCGATTTCGGGGGTTCGGGCGGCTGGCCGGAGCGCTTGCTCCAGTCCTCGCGCGTGAGCTTGTGAACGAGGCAGTCGTCCTCGTCGAACATGCGGCGTTCGACGAGGACGAAGCCAAGACGCTGATAAAATGTGTGGGCGCGGGTGTTGGATACGAGCGGATCGATAACGATGGCCGTGACGCTCGGATCTTCAAACGAGATGATGATGCCGAGGCGCATCATCATCTCGCCATAGCCCTTGCCGCGCGCATCCGGTTCGCCGATCCAGATGTCCAGCGCGCGCAGGTTCGGCTCGATCTCGCCCCAGTAATGCGTCGGCTCCCGGTGCGGATCGCAAAGCTGCATCGCGCCTATGGGTCGGCCGTCTATCTCTGCAATCCAGTATTCCCAGACATCGCGCTCGTAGAGATCGATGTTTTCTGCCCAGTCATTGTCCTCGCCCCACGCCATGACGGCGTCCGGATCATCGCTGCCAGAGGCGATCACGGTCGGGTCCGCGTCCCAGCGCAGGAGCGTGGGAATGTCGTCGTACGTCGCGGCCCGCAGGACGAGCGTAGGCTTGCCCAACGTTTCAAGCTTTATGTGGCGGGGTGCTGTCTCAGACATGGCCACCTGTCCCGTCTCCCGCCGCCTTCCATGTACGCGCGCGGTTGACCTGCATCTTGGCGTTGACCTGTTCGGACAGTTCCAGGCCGAGAAGGCCGACGAGGCGATGCAGCAGGATAACGACATCGGCCGCCTCCCTGCCCGCTTCGGCGTGATCGCCATCACGCAGCGCCTGTTCCAGTTCATCCATCTCGCCGCGGGCACGGGCGACGAGCGCGGTGAGATCACGCGCTTCGCCGAACGTGGCATCGCCCCATTCGCGGATGGTCTGGCTGGTTTCCTGAGCCATAGCTTTCACCTCGGTGTCATTCCGGCCGGAGCGGAGAGCCGAAACCCCGGAACTGCGAGCGTGGACGTCGCCCCTGGGTTCCGGGTCTGCGGAGCTACGCGCCTTCGCCCGGAATGACAGTTAGGAGAGTTCCGCCACCGTCGTCTCAAACGCCCACTCAAGCCACGGCGTCAGCTTTGCGAGGTCAGCGGCTTCCACCGTCGCGCCGCACCAGATGCGCAGGCCTGGAGGAGCGGCCTTGTAGCCACCAATGTCGTACGCCGCGTTTTCCTTTTCCAGCGCCGCGACGAACTTCTTCACGAAGTCCTGCTGGCCCTTGTCGTCGAGCTTCGCCACGCGCGGATCGGTGATCGAGAGCGTGACGGAGGTGTTCGAACGCGTCGCCTTGTCGGCGGCGAGGAATTCAACCCACGGCGTTTTCGCAACCCAGGTTTCGAGCACAGCGAGGTTGGCGTTGGAGCGCGCGACAGTGGCGTCGACGCCGCCGAGACCTTCGACCCAGCCGAGGGCGTCGAGATAGTCCTCGGTCGCCAGCATTGACGGCGTGTTGATCGTCTCACCTTCGAAGATGCCTTCGGTGACTTCCCCGCCCTTGGCCATGCGGAAGAGTTTCGGCATCGGCCATTTGGGCGTGTAGGTCTTCAGGCGCTCGATGGCGCGGGGCGACAGGATGAGGATGCCGTGTGCGCCCTCGCCGCCCAGAACCTTCTGCCAGGAGTAGGTCAGCACATCGATCTTGGCCCACGGGATATCCATGGCGAATACGGCCGAGGTGGCGTCGCAGAAGGTGAGGCCTTCGCGGTCATCCGCGATCCAGTCGCCATTGGGGACTTTGACGCCCGAGGTCGTGCCATTCCAGGTGAAGACGATGTCGGCGTCCTTGCGCGCCTTGGACATATCCGGCAGCTGGCCGTAGCCGGCCTTGTGTGTGACCGCATCGACCTTCAGCTGCTTCGTGATGTCGGTGACCCAGTCTTCGCCGAAGCTTTCGAAAGCGAACACATCCACCGGGCGCGCGCCCAGCATGGACCAGAAGGCAGCCTCGATAGCGCCTGTGTCGGAGCCCGGCATGATGCCGATGCGGTAGTCGGCGGGAATCTTGAGAATGGCGCGCGTCTTGTCGATCGCCAGCTTCAGGCGCGACTTGCCGAGCTTTGACCGGTGCGACCTGCCGAGCGATTCAAGCTTGAGATTGTCGGGGCTCCAGCCGGGGCGCTTTGCGCAGGGGCCAGAAGAAAAGTGTGCGCGATCAGGGCGCACTGCCGGTTTGGCAGCGGTAGACATCTGTTTTTCTCCCATCCTTACAGATGGACTGGTCGCCGTTGGGGGCGACTGGCCCGGGCCGGATATGCTCCCGATCCGGTTTCGCGTCAATTAACTCGTTCTGCGACGTGCGTTCGCCACAGCTACACCCGCGAGGATCAGCGCCAGTGCGCCGACCATCGACCAGTGCAGCTCTTCGCCGAGGAACAGCACGCCCAACCCCGTCGCCCAGAGCGGAGACATGTAGGTGGTGAACGACACGAATACCGGACCCGACCTGCGGATCAGCCAGACATAGACGAACATAGCGAACGCCGTTGGCAACAAGCCCAGCAGGATCATGGCGATGATCGACTGCGTGCTGGGATTTGCCGGGAACGGCTCCATCACCACGGCATAGCCAAGCGACGCCACCGCGCCCATCGCCACGATAAAGAAGCTGGCCAGCACGGGCTCGATGTGCGGGGCAAGCCGCGTTGCGATATTGCCGATCGCGTAGAGCCACGCGCCAACGATCGCCAGCAGGATGCCGATCAGGCTGGCCTGGGCGCCGTCCTGGAATTCAGGGATCACCAGCACGACAAGGCCGAGGAAGCCAAGCATGACGCCGGCGACGCGCCGCGCCGTCAGTCGGTCACCCACGAAGAAGTGCGCCATCAGGACGGTCGCGAATGGCGTGCCGCCATTGCAGATGGCCATCACGGCCGACCCCACCGATTCTGCCGCGTGGGCGTAGAGAACGAATGGCGCAGCAGTTGCCGCAATGCCGATGACGGCGAACCACGCGGCTGCCTTCAGCGTGACGCGCGCAGAACGGAGCGGCCGCGAACGGGGGCGCAACAACCCCGCGCCCAGCATCCAGATAGCGAGGAAGCATGCGCCGCTGGTCAATCGCCCCGCAACCAGCCAGGCTGGTGTGATCGTCTCGACGCCAAGAGTGATGCCCGCGAAAGTCGAGCCCCAGATCACCACCAGCAGCAACAGCGCCGCCCAGCTGAGCGCATTGCCGGTCAGGCGGGGCGACCCGGCTGACGCCCCTGCCTTTCCCGCCCCCGATTCCACGCAACACACCTCGCTGATGAGGCCGCCCTGCTAGAGCAAATTCGGCTTCACCGCAAAGGCACGGATCGGCAATGCGGGGTAACAAACAACAAAAGGCCCGGAGCAAGCTCCGGGCCTCTGTTTTCGTGAATGCGATCGACCTTACTTGGTGACGGTCTTGATCGCGTCCTTGATGTGGCCAGCGGCCTTCTGGCCCTTGCCTTCGGCTTCCTTGGCGCCGCCTTCGACGATGTGCTTGGGCGAATCGACAGCCTTGCCGAATTCCTTCTGCACCTTGCCGGCGGTTTCCTTCATGGAACCCTTGATCGTGTCCTTGTTCATCGCGAACTCCTGATTGACAGAGCATCCCCCGCGTTCGGGGAATAAACGGACAATCCCGGCGTTTGGTTCCCGCCCGCGTCAGCTAGACGCGTACATCCTGAAGCAACATCGCGGCGCCCTTTTCGGCGATCATGAGCGTGGGGGAATTGGTGTTCCCCGACGTGATGCGCGGCATCACGGAAGCGTCGATCACGCGCAGGCGATCAACACCGCGCACCCTCAGCCGCTCGTCCACCACAGCCATAGCATCCGAGGCAGCGCCCATCTTCGCGGTGCCGACAGGATGGAAGATCGTCGTGCCGATATCGCCAGCTGCCTTCGCCAGCTCGCCATCCGACTGCAGGTGATCGCCCGGCGCATGTTCCTGCGGCGAGAAGCGCTTCAGCGCGGGTTGATCGACAATGCGCCGCACGAGGCGGATGGATTCGATCGCCGTCGTGCGATCGCTGTCCGCGGCCAGATAGTTCGGCTGGATCGACGGTCCCGCGGCG
>Ga0075154_10000467_pt1 | contig 33953 bp, 30 predicted proteins | sample JI71714BDNA_FD_70965 | JGI IMG/M metagenome (GOLD analysis project Ga0075154, IMG submission 70965) | Wastewater effluent complex algal communities from Wisconsin, to seasonally profile nutrient transformation and Carbon sequestration -... | ecosystem: Engineered > WWTP > Effluent > Algae...
GTCGAACCTGGCTGGCGCATCGCTTGCGTCGCTCGGTTAAAGCTGGAAAGCTGTGCATCAAAGCCGCCTTGCATAGCCAAGACACGCCCCGTCAGCGGGTTTTGTACGACCATGCCGCCGCCGACTTCGGGGATGACCCGCAGCGACCAGTTTTTTCCACCTGCGGGTGCCACAGCAATTATATCGCCTGCCTTCAATGCCGATGGCGCGCCTGTGAGATAACCCGTTTCGCCCGAGGCAAAGCCAATTTGCGCACCGCCACCTTGGCGCGACAGGGCAACCGCCATGCGCCAATCTTTATAATCTATGCTGATATTGGAAGAAGCAAAGCGCGACTGCCATTGGCCGTCTTTCATCGGAATATTGCTAACCGGTCCCTGCCATCCCTTGCCAGCATGGTAGCGCAACAGGCCGTCGCGTAACGCCTCTGTCGTCATATCCTGATAGCGCGGGTTCATCGAAGTGCGCACCCATAGACCGCCCGAATAGACGCTGAACGGGCCTTCTTCGGAGGTTTCTCCGAATCGTTCCTTCAACTGACGCCGAACTTCCTCGGCAAAATAGCCGCCGCTGCTTTTGAATTGCGGGCCTTGCTTAGAAATCAAGCCTAGAGGCTGCGCGCGGGCTTCGTCACGCTGGGCGACGGTAATCCAGCCATTATTCTGCATTTCGCCGAGCACCCAATTTCGGCGGGCGATAGCCTCTTTCTCATATTTTTCGCGGCCATATTTTTCCGGCGCCTTGGGAAGCGTCGCAAGGAATGCCATTTCGTGCAGTTGCAATTGATCGGCACCGCGCCCGAAATAGGCTTGAGCTGCTGCTTCGACACCAAATGCCTGACGACCCAGCGCGATTTCATTGAGGTAAAGCGAGAGTATCTGCTGCTTGGTCAGCGCATTTTCTATGCGATAGGCAAGGATCGCCTCTTTAATCTTGCGCGTGTAGCTATATTCATTGGTCAGCAGCAGGTTTTTCGCAACTTGCTGGGTGATCGTCGAGGCACCACGCGACCGGCGGCTGCTGAAGATATTGTCGAAAACTGCGCCAAGAATCCCGACATAGTCGATACCGCCATGGCTGAAAAACGTCTTGTCCTCAGCCGCCAGATAAGAACGGATCAAAAGTGGTTTGAAATCGGCATATTCCAGCTGAACCCGCCGTTCGCGGGCATAGCTGTGGAAAGGCTGACCATCGACATCGCGAACCACCGTCGGCAAGGGCGACTGATATTCGATTAAGGCCTCGGCATCAGGCAAATTGCGCAGCAGCACCGCCCATAACAATAGGTAAGCCAGCAGCAACGCACCGACCAAATAACTCGCCCAGCGAAACCATTTTTTCTGCCAATAGACTTGCAGCCGTTCCCACAGACCACCGGCGCTGCGGGTCAGCTTGTAGCTTACATTGGTCGGCGTTGTGTCATCCATTTCCGCCCTCTCTAACGAATTCGCAAAAGGCGTCCAGATTCTTCTAACGCTTCGCTGCGCTTTTTACGCGCGGTGGCGTGCACCCTTCGGCGGCGGATCTTGCGCAGGCCCTGCAAAGCATTGCGCCACTGCCATCCAGTTCGTGGCGACAGGTCCGCTAACCGACAGCCCAGTATCCGCGATGTTGCGGCATTGGGTGACGACTTGGCAAAACTCGGATGCGCTGCCTTCGATCAAATCTTCGCCTTCCCCATAGTCCCATATTGCGCTCGAAGGCGCGGTCAGCCGCAGGCGTGGCATTGGGCCGGGAACATCCTCGCCGCGATTTTTGAACGTCCAGCCATAGGTGTTGACACCAAGTCGGACAATATTGCCAATCCGGTCGGAATCGACGCGCTCAACCCCCAGCACATCATACACCGCCTGTGCATGCGCCCATGTTTCCATCAGTCGGGCGGTGATCGAACTGATCGCACTCATATCCGGTCCGACCCATTTGAGCCGAAGCTTGGGATCAGCCTGGCCGAATGAAGCAGCCACAGCGCGAGCCTTTTCGATCCATTGCTCCTGCAACGCGACACCCGACAACCCATCAAGATAGCGCGCCTCAAAGTCAGGCAATCGCCCGCCACGAATGCCTGACGCCATTTCACGCAAAAAATCTTCGAAGGCATCGGGAGATTCGAGCGATAGACCCACCGCGATATTCCAGACGTGCAGGTGGCGAATGATATTGTTGATTGTCCAATGTTTGAACTGGGTCTGCTGTTCAAAATCAGCATCCGACAGTCCGCTGACAAGCGTCGCCAAGGCTTCGCTTTCGTCGAGAAAATCCTGCGCCTGCTGCATCAATCCCGCCCCATGAATCCGAACAGATGGCCTGCCACCTTGCGCATCTGGATTTCTTCCGCACCCTCGGTAATGCGATAGCGGCGGTGGTGGCGATAGATATGTTCGAACGGCTTGTGCCGTGAATAGCCGATGCCACCATGCACCTGCATCGCCCGGTCGGCAGCATCGCACACCAGCCGGTTCGCGCGGTAGTTACACATCGAGATCACATCGGACAGCCGCTTGGCGATTTCCGGCTTCGGCATTGTGTCCATCTTCGCACTGGTTGCATAGATCAGCTGACGCAGCATTGCTGCCTCGGTGTGCAATTCAACCAGCGGAAACTGGATAGCCTGATTGACCGCCAAAGGCTTGCCAAAAGGTGTGCGTTCACGCGCATATTTGACCGCTTCGTTGATGCAATATTGCGCCGCGCCCAGCGAAGATGCCGCCTGCCTTATCCGGTTTTCGTGCACAAAATGCTGCGCACAAGCGAGACCCATTTCGGCATCACCCAACACCATATCACCCGGAATCCAGACATTGGTCAGCGATACCTTCGGGTGATCGGTCGGCATGTTGAAGGTCCACAGATATTCGCCAACCTCAAAGCCTGGACTATCCTGCGGCACCAGAAAACAGCCGATACCGCGCGCATCACCATCCTTGCCCGAATGGCGTGCGAAAACCATGCAATGGGTCGCGACATGGCTACCCGTGGTCCACATTTTGTTGCCATTGATCAGCCAGCCGTCGACACCGTCCCGGGTTTCGCGGACGGCCCGCGTATCCATCCAGGTCGCGTCGGAGCCATGATGTTCCTCTGTCAGGCCAAAGGTCCAGCGCATGCGTCCTTCGAGCATTGCGGGAATATATTCGGCTTTCTGTGTCTCGGTCCCGAAATCCCGCACCATCAGGGGCTGGACAAGATTTCCGACAATCGAGCTTTCATTCTGCAGGTCATTGTGCAGACCCAACCCTTTCGCCGCCAGATGTTCGCGAATACAGGCCATGGCGAGATGTGAACCATCTTTGCCGCCATATTCGCTGGGCAGTGCAAAGCGGTAATGCCCGGCGGCATCGGCAATGCGTCGCATGTGGGATAGCAATTCTTCCCAATCATGCCGCGGCAGACCATCATTATCCCAATCGGTGCGCGCCCATTCGCGGCGATGATCAAAAAAACGGATATTGTCATCTACCCGCTCGAGCGGCTTGATTTCGCGTTCGATGAAGTCATCGAGCTCGCTCAGATAGTCAGTGATATCCTTGGGAATTTCAAACAGCATGGCCTTCACCTCTCAGGCGCCAGCGTGGCAAAGCCTGATAGGTTATTCAAGGCAATTTAATTGCCCGATTAAAAATGCCGCGCCTGCGCTCAAAGCGTCTTGATGATCGCCGAGAAATCAAACCCGCCTTGCCCTGCCTCGTTAAAAGCCTCGTAAAGCGCGGCAGCCTTTTCGCCCATCGGGACATTGGCATCGACCGAGCGCGCAGCCTCCATCGCCAGCTTCAAATCCTTGAGCATCAGAGCTGTCGCAAAGCCGCCTTGATAGTCATTATCAGCAGGTGATTGTGGGCCAACGCCGGGGACCGGACAATAGCTGGTCATCGACCAGTTCTGACCGGATGACTTGGAAGAGATATCATAAAAAGTCTGGAGATCGAGACCAAGCTTTTCGGCCAGTGTAAAAGCCTCACAAGTCGCAATCATCGAAGCGCCGAGCAGCATGTTGTTGCAAATCTTTGCGGCCTGACCTGCCCCGCTGCCTCCAGCATGGATCACGGCCTTGCCCATGGCCGCCAAAATGGGTTCGGCACGGGCGAATGCACTCTCGCTTCCGCCGACCATGAAGGTCAAGGTACCGCCATTGGCCGCACCAATCCCGCCAGAAACCGGGGCATCGACCATTTCATAGCCCGCCACGGTCGCTTCAGCCGTAACCTTGCGCGCCGTATCGACATCGATGGTCGAGCAATCGAGCAGGATTGCACCCTTGGATGCATAGCCAATGACATCGCCTACATAAACGCTGTCGACAATCTTGCCATTGGGCAGCATCGAAACGACAGCATCGACCCCCGCCACCGCCTCGCGCACGCTGGTGAAGGTCGCGCAACCGTTGTCCTTTGCGCGGGCCAGCGCCTCGGCTGACAGGTCAAAGGCATTGACCGTATGTCCGGCCTTCAAAAGGTTCGCGGCCATCCCGCCGCCCATATTGCCCAGTCCGATGAAAGCGATCTTCATGACTTCACCCTTTCGCGTGATGTTCACCCAACAGGATGATGTTCCAATTACCGCCATGCTTGCGGTACAGCCAAAGCAGATAGGACATCAGAAATGCCCCTCCAAAGAAGAAAGCCAGGACCGCCAGCCCCCAAGCCTTGGCGGTGAAGGCGTTGCGCCAAGCCGTCCAGCTCGCCGAGAGAATCAGCATCGTCAGAAAGTCGAGATTGAACTGTCCGGGCCAAGCCATTTTGGCGATGTCACCAAAGAAAACCGGCATCAAGTTGAGCCCGTGCGCCCCGACTACCACACCGGTGTAACCGACCAGCACCAGCAGCATGATGAACAGTAGCAACGGGAACAGTTTCATCTCAGCGCCCTTTCCAATTGGCTTCGCGTTTTTCGAGGAAGGCCGCCATGCCTTCGGCTTTGTCTTCGCTGGCGGCCAGTATCTGCCACATGCGGCGTTCGAACAGCAATCCTTGTTCGAGCACGGTTTCAAAGGCGGCGTTGACCATTTCCTTGTTCACCAGCACAGCGACGCGCGGCATCGCGGCGATCTGTGCGGCGGTCGCAAGTGCATTGTCGAGCAGTTCGGCATGCGGAACGATGCGTGCAACCAGTCCTGCGCTTTCCGCCTCGACTGCGTCCATCATCCGGCCAGTCAGACACAATTCCATTGCCTTGGCCTTGCCCACAGCGCGAGTCAGCCGTTGTGATCCGCCCATTCCAGGGGCAACGCCCAGTTTGATTTCGGGCTGGCCGAATTTCGCCTTGTCGGACGCCAGGATGAAGTCCGCCATCATTGCCAACTCACAGCCGCCACCCAGCGCGAAACCGTTGACTGCAGCAATCCAGGGCTTGCGTACGCGCGCCACGATGTCACGCTGCCAGCCGTCAAAAAAGGCTTGCAAATAGAAATCGGCCGCCGAGAGCTTTGCCATTTCGGCAATGTCGGCACCGGCCGCAAAGGCTTTGTCGCCAGAACCCGTCAACACTGCACACCCTTGACTGTCGTCGGCCTCATAGGCCGCAAAAACAGCGGTCAATTCTTTCAACACGACCCTGCTCAACGCATTCAGCGCCTGCGGGCGATTAATTGTGATCAGCGTCACCGCACCGCGCGTTTCGACGAGCAGGGTTTCGTAACTCATAGCGGCTTCCATTCCTCTTTTACTGGTAACGGCGCGAAGATCGTATCGAGCAGATCATCGCTTACATCCTCGGCGGTCGCCGGGTTCCATTTTGGGGCATTATCCTTGTCAACAATCACCGCGCGCACCCCCTCGGCAAAGTCAGGGCGGGTCAGCACGCGCGAGGCAATGCGATATTCCATCACCATATTGTCGGCGAAGTCATTGAGTTGCATTGATTCCATCAATTGGCGCAGCGCAACTTTACAGGTCTGTGGCGATTTGCTGCGCAGCGTTGCCAGTTCCTTCATTGCCCAATCACCCTCATCGGCTTCAAGGCTGGCCAATATATCCTCGTAACGGTCTGAAGCGAAATGTCGGTTGATGTGAAACAGGTTGCCGACAATCCGCGCTTCGGGTGGAGTGGCCGACAGCGTCCCCAATATCCCTTCGATGCGGTCAATATCTTCGTTTGCGATCCGCGCTTTCGCCTCTGCAACGCCTTCAGAAGGCAAATAGTGTGTCGCTAATCCCAGTTCGAGGCATTCTGCGCCATCAAGTCGCGCTCCGGTCAGCGCAAGAAATACACCCACGCGCCCTTCAAGCCGAGAGAGATACCAGCCACCGCCGACGTCAGGGAAAAGACCGATACCGGTTTCGGGCATGGCGAAGCGGGTATTCTCGGTCGCGACACGGTAGCGCGCTGGCTGGCTGATACCGACGCCGCCGCCCATTACTATGCCGTCCATGAAAGCTATCACCGGCTTAGGATAAGTGAACAGCAGATGGTTCAATTGATATTCGTCGTGAAAGAATTTGCGGCCCGATTTGCCGTCATCATTCAGCGCCGAATCGCGCAAAAAATTGATGTCGCCGCCCGCACAAAACCCACGCCCTTCGGCGTGGTCTATGATCACGCATTTCACTTCACGCGACTTTTGCCAATGCAAAAGCACCTCTGTCATAGCGTGAACCATGTCGAGAGTCAGCGCGTGGAGAGTAGCGGGCTTGTTCAGGCTGATAATGCCAGCATGCCCTTCAACGCGGGAGATTATGTCGTTGGTCATTGGTGTCTTTATGCAGTCTGGAAAATGGGGAGTCGAGAAAAAGCGGCGAGAGATTGCCACAGAGCGTTATTGCGCCTAGGGTTAGGTTCAAAGTAAGATTGGAAACAAAAATGACTGATAGACAATCCGGTACCGTTAAATGGTTCAATGACGCCAAGGGCTTTGGATTTATTACCCCTGAATCCGGACAGGATTTGTTTGTTCATTTCCGCAGCATCCAGGGTAACGATTTCAAAACGTTGAAAGAAGGCCAGCAGGTCACTTTCAAAGTCGTCCAAGGCCAGAAGGGTCTGCAGGCCGACGAAGTACAGGCTTCTTAAGCCTTTACTGGCGCAACAAGTCCCGCCCAACGATCATCCGCATAACCTGATTGGTGCCTTCGAGGATCGAATGCACCCGCAGGTCACGCCAGAATCGTTCGATGGGATAGTCGCGCAAATAGCCATAGCCGCCGAACAATTGCAGCGCCTTGTTTACAATCTCGCTGCCATTGTCGGTCGCTAAGCGCTTTGCCATCGCCGAAAAACGCGACTTGTCCGGCGCATTTGCGCTGACCTTGCACGCGGCCATATAAAGCAACGCGCGCGACGCCTCCAGATCGGTCGCCATGTCGGCGAGCATGAACTGCGTGTTCTGGAAATCGGCAATCGGCTGACCGAATTGCTGGCGTTCTTTGGTATATTTGACGGCTTCGTCCAAGCAACGCTGCGCACCGCCCAGCGAACAGGCACCGATGTTCAACCGTCCACCGTCGAGTCCGGCCATTGCAAAGCGGAAGCCGTCGCCTTCTGCGCCGACGCGGTTGGCAACGGGCACGCGGCAATCTTCGAATATCACCTGCGCGGTTGGCGAAGCATTCCAGCCCAGTTTCTTCTCCGGCGCTCCAAAGCTGAGGCCAGGCGCATCCTTGTCGATGACGAGGCAGGAAACGCCCTTTGCCCCATTGTCGCTGGTACGTACCATCGCGACATAGATATCATTATAGCCCGCGCCTGAAATAAACTGTTTGGTGCCGTTGAGCACATAATGATCGCCATCGAGCCGCGCAGTGGTTTTAAGCGCCGCGGCGTCCGAACCCGAGCCGGGTTCCGTCAGGCAATAGCTGGCTATTTTGTCCATCCCCACCAGTTGCGGCATATAGCGTGCCTTCAATTCCGCACCGGCATAGGTGTCGATCATCCAGGTCGCCATATTGTGAATCGAGATATAGGCGCTGGTGGCGGGACAACCATAGGCCATTGCCTCCATGATCAGCGCGGCTTCCAACCGGCCAAGCCCGATCCCGCCATTTTCCTCGGAAATATAGATTGCACCGAACCCAAGCTCGCCGGCGGCCTTCCAGACATCGACCGGATAATGGTGCTCCTCGTCCCACTGTCCGGCAAAAGGCGTGATCCGGTCGGAGGTAAATTTGCGCGCGACATCCTGAATGGCGATCTGGTCGTCGGTGAGGGAGAATTGGTTGGTCATCTAAGAATTCCAGCAATTTGTAATATTGTTGCTTATGCAATTAGGCAGCAATCACTTCCCGTGCAAGACGCGTTCGTCAAACAGCTTGTGCATCACATCGACCTCGTTACGCTCGTACCAGCGCGGTCCCTTCACCCCTTTATCCCATGAAAGCATCTGGATTAGCGTACCGTTCGCATCGGCGATCACCGGTGGCGACAATTTGCCCATCGGGTCGGCATAGGCTTCATCGGCGGTTATGATTGTCCAGCCGTCGGCGCGCAGAGCCTTGACCAGATCTTCGACATAGAGCGCAGCAAGATCGGTTTCGTGCAAAAGCAGGACATGCGCAGGCGAGCGTTTCAGCGTCCGCCGTGCCAGATTGTCTGCAAAATTGGCTGCCTCGACATGGGTTTCAACATAGAGATCGCGCAGCGCCTTTTGGTCGATGCGCTTTCCTGCCTTGTCCGCTTTGCGCGCTAGGCTCTCCAGATACCAATCCCAGCCATCTGCTGTGACATAGCCATTGCGCAACCCCATCGCCTTCAACCCTGTCCGTACGGCATCGCGCTTGGCAACATTCTTGCCGCCTTCGTCGAGTTGCGGAAAACGGAACCATGGACGATAGCCGCGCTCCTTCTTCAACCAGTCCTGTGCCTTTCCGATATCGGCAAGAAAGCGCTCTGCCGGGACATCCGAGAGGATCGGATGGGTTGCAGTATGGTTGGCAAGCACATGGCCAGCGCGAACATAGGCGCGCAATTGCGCCTCGGCGTCGTTGCTGGCGTCTATACGTCCAGGATTGCTGAAGAAAACGGCCTGTTTGACCCCGGCCCTCTTGAGTGCGGCAGCTAGAAGCTGCGGGCGGATATCCGGGTTGAGATAAGCACCCGGCCCACGCGGGGCGTCGTCGAAACTCAGTGCAATTCTTTTCGTGCTAACCGTCGAATGCAATATGCCATGCGCGTTTTTGCTCGGCAAACCGAAGATCAGGGCGATGGCCAAAGCAAGCGACAGCAGGGCAGCTACGTCGAACAAAGCGACGAAGCCCCACGGCAGATTTGTCAGCTTTCGCAAAATATGTTGCACCCCGGATCGCTCCACCGCCGAAACCGGTAGCGAGCTTATCCAGCCATGCGTTGATTTGGCTAGCAAAAACTGCCTAGCCCACCGTCCCAAATCCGGATCGGATCACCCCATGGTCGGAATGACAAACGCATTGCCACCGTAGGGCGAACCATCAGGCCAGCGCGCGGTGACTTTCTTCACCTTGGTCCAGAATTTGATGCCTTCCATACCATATTGGTCGGTGTCGCCAAAGCCTGAACGTTTCCAGCCGCCAAAGCTGTGATAGGCAACCGGCACCGGAATCGGCACGTTGATCCCGACCATGCCGACATTGACACGGCTCGCAAATTCACGGGCCGCGTGGCCGTTGCGGGTAAAGATCGCGACGCCATTGCCGTACTGGTGCTTGCTGGGCAGGCTCAGCGCGGTTTCAAAATCGGGCGCGCGGACGATTTGCAGCACGGGGCCGAAAATCTCTTCCTTATAGCTTTCCATGTCGGTGGTGACGCGGTCGAGCAGCGTCGGCCCTAGGAAATAGCCTTCCTCATGCCCCTGCATTTTGAAGCCACGGCCATCGACCACCAGTTCGGAGCCTTCGTCGATTGCGGTCTGAATCCAGCCTTCGACTTTGGCTTTGTGCTGAGCAGTTACCACCGGGCCATAATGCGCTTCTTCGTCGGTCGAGATGCCCACCCGCAGCGCTTCGATTGCCGGGATCAGTTTCGCTTTCAGCCGTTCCGCCGTGTCGTCACCCACTGGCACCACCACCGGCAATGCCATGCAGCGCTCGCCAGCCGAGCCGTAAGCCGCACCGCACAGGTCATTGACCACTTGATCGAGATCCGCATCGGGCATGACGATACCGTGGTTCTTCGCACCACCCATGGCCTGCACGCGTTTGCCAGCGGCAACGCCGCGATTATAGACATAATGCGCAATGTCCGAAGACCCCACAAAGCTGACCGCGCCGATGGCGGGGTGGTCAAGGATCGCATCGACCATCACCTTGTCGCCGTGGATCACCTGAAAAATACCTTCAGGCAGACCGGCTTCGATGAAGAGTTCCGCAAGACGGTTGGGAACTGAAGGATCGCGTTCGGATGGCTTCAGCAGGAAGGCATTACCAACCGAAATCGCCACCGCCCCCATCCACAGCGGTATCATCGCGGGAAAATTGAATGGAGTGATACCAGCACCGATACCGATTGGCTGGCGCATCGAATAGACGTCAATGCCCGGACCAGCGCTCTGGGTATATTCGCCTTTCATCACATGCGGCAGGCCGCAGCAGAATTCGACAACCTCCAGCCCGCGTTGAATATCGCCCTTGCTGTCGGCGATCACCTTGCCATGTTCGGCGCTCAGCATATGGGCGAGTTCGTCCATATGTTTTTCGATCAGCGCCTTGAAGTTGAACATCACGCGCGAGCGCCGCTGCGGATTCATCGCCGCCCATGCCGGTTGCGCAGCCTGAGCAGCGGCTACAGCCTGATCGAGCACCGCTTGATCACCCAAGGCAACCTGTGCCTGCACACCGCCATTATTGGGGTCCATGACATCGGCAAAACGCGTCGCGGCGGGCGCTCCGCCGACAATGAAATGGTCAATCTGGCGCATGGGAGACTTCTTTCCTTAAGGGGTCAATCAATGCGGCGACGCATAGAACCTTAGGGGCCAGCAATGCAAGTACAGGCCCGCCTAATCGTAACGGCGATTGGCCATGAAGTGAGAAGATGTTGGCACCGCCCCTGCCTCTGTGCAAAAAGGTGCCATGCCGTTCCGCTTTCAAATCAACACTTCGCTTGATCCAGCCAAGCTATCGCAGCAATTTGTCGACCGGGGCTATATCTCCATCCCCGGCTTTCTGGCTGGGGAAGGCGCGCGCGCTTTGAAGACTGCTTTGGCTCAGCGCAGCGACTGGCATTGGGCAATCAGCGCAGACGGCAATGTCTACGACTTGCCCCCTGAAACCCGCGCCGCAATGACAGAGGCGCAATGCGAGGAGCTTGATCGGCGTATCTATGCGGCAGCGCGTGACAAATTCCAGTTTCGCTTTTCATCGGTGCGTGTTCCCGACCCCGTGGCCGATCGACAACCCGAAACCGACATTTTGCATGCGTTTGCAGAGTTTATGCGCAGCGAAGCGGTGATGGCGTTCTTGCGGATCGTTGCAGGTCGTGCGGCGATTCGCTTTGCTGATGCTCAAGCCACGGCCTATCATCCCGGAGATTTTCTAACCGGCCATGACGATGATGTTGAAGGCAAAAGCCGCGAACTCGCTTATGTGATGGGCCTTACCGAAAACTGGCGAGTCGAATGGGGCGGTTTGTTGCTATTCCACGGCAGCGATGGACAAGTAAACGGGCTTGTTCCTCGCTTCAACTGCCTCAATATGTTTGCTTTGCCGGTGATGCACAGCGTCAGTCAGGTCACCCCCTTTGCCGGCGAGGTCCGCCATACCGTTACTGGCTGGCTGCGCACGGCCATACCTAGCTGATCGCCGCTATACCCAGTCGGGCGGTGGCTGGTCGGGATCGAAATATTCAAAAATCAGGTGGATACGGTCGCAATTACCGCGGTTCTCCACCGAGTGTACCCCAATATTGTTGAGTTCGACCGCTTCGCCCTCTTCCATCTGATATTCCACGCCATCGACATAGAAAAACACCTTATCATTGGTCTGGATCGGAATATGGATTTTGTGCGGCCAGCGCGCCGCTGGGTTTGCATCGCGGTGCGGCTGGACAACGCCGCCGATGGGCATTCGTGCTAGCATCACCCTTGGATATTCGCCCCGTGCATAACCATAGTCGGCGGTCGCCGCAGCCAAAACTGGCTCTAGAAGGGGTTTCCATTTTTCCCATTGCGGGCAACCATAATGGTCGCGCCAGTCGCGGAAATTGCGGACGAAGCGGTACGGAAAATGGCGCGTGGCATCGAGCGCCTCAAACCGGTTGGGCTTGTTGGCGTTTTCATGGTTCCACTCATCCTCGCTGATAGCCATGATCGCTGCCTTGAGTGCAGTGATATCCACGCGGCCAAGGCGGCGGATCGTCGTCGTTTTGCGCGGGTTGGTGTACATGCGCTACCTCTCAATAGTCGTAGCCGAAAAGTTCGATATCACGCGCATAGATGCGTGCGACGCCATCGATCAGTTCCTGGTCGAAATATTGTTTATATTCCTCATGCCGTGACCGGTTGGCATGATCGAGCACGGTTGTTTCGACGCCCAGACGGCTTGCAATCTCATCATAGGATGGCTGCATCGTTTCAACTTTGCCGAGAAAATCGGCCTGCAACTGTCCATCGGGTCCGCAGAGAAAGGTAAATTGCGGTTTGAAAATGATATGATTGTGCGGCGGCGCCACAAAAAGAAGATGCCGCATCACTCCCTTTGGATCCCGCGCAAAACTGCCTTCACGGCTTGTGGCAAAGGCACAATAGGAAACAAAGCGGTCGAACGGATTGCGGACAAAAGCGAATTTAAAATAGTCTGCAAATGCATCTTCGCCTAAATGTGGGCGTACGTCCTGAAAACTCAAATGGCCGTGGCCCAGTTGCGCGAGTTCGGGGATAGGCGATTGTTTTTCGACAAAAAGTCGCGCCTGTTCCCAATCATCGGGTCCCAGATGAGATCGCAACGCCTGCCGCACCGAATGTGTGCCTGTCTTGGGCACGGCGACGAAGACAAATTTGTGTCGATGCGAAACGATCATAAGGACTTATCGAACTGCAGCCATTGCAGGCTGAGCAGCCTGAGTTCCGGGTGCTGCAGCCATGAACACCAACTCGTTCAATGCCCGGTCAAGCGATACGCCATTGGGGAGCACGATCCGGCTGGTGCCCTCGCGCCCGAGGCGCGCGCGAATATCCGATAGCGCAAGCTGATATTGCGGCAAACCTTCGCGGCTGGTTCCATATTGCGCCCACAAAGCACCCCAATGATGCAAAAACCGGTCAAGAATTTCGATGACTTTGGCAAAAGGCTCGGACCGTGGTGCCTGATCGAGCAGGAAGTCGACGTGACAGCGTACTTCCCACACCGACATGATTTCGGGCGTGTTTACTTGTTCATAGCGGATTTGCGCGTGGGCGGCCGATCCTGAAACGATGGTTTCCACTTGGTCTTCACCCTCGGACTCTGCCGACCGGATCAAATCCCAAAGCCTTTCACCACCGACGGTATCCAGAACCAGATGGATGCGCTTGTCGCTGCCGCCGTTATAGACATCATGCGTACGGAATGAGTCAAATATCCAGCATTCGCCAGCGGCCATGTTGACCATTTCGCCTTCGCATGTGAACACGACCTTGGGATTGGTAATCACCGGAATGTGAATGCGGAAATGCGTTCGCCAATAGTGGCCGACATCAACATGTTCGGGAACCACAGCGCCAGCCGCCAGCCCCATCAGTCGGCTTCGTCCCCAGACCGCACCTATATTCCTCATAATGTCCAGAATATACGGACAAGCACGCAAATGCTCGGTGGCCGCCATCGGCCCGGCGAAGGCATTGGTAATCACACCGTTTGGCGTAATCAGCGGCACCGCATCATTGCCAACAACTTTGCCCGGATGCGGCAGCCACGCCGAAATCGGCAGTGCAGAAATCTCCGCAGAAAGCCGGTCCGCATCAATCCGCAGCGGAAGCTTTAACAACGGCTGGTTGATCTTCATCGCGAAATGTTATTTCCGGATTTCAATCTGCGGTCGGTTGACCATTTCGCCCAATCCTCGCCGGTGCTGTTCGCTCATTTCTTCCCACTCTTTTGCCGTCTTGCAGACCTTCTTGCCAAAACGCGAACCTGTTTCCTGCTGTCTTTTACAAATGAGGCGTTCGCCCTCATCCGCATTATTTGAAGCGAAAGCCGGATTTGCTCCGATCATCACCATCGGGATTAGAAAAGCTGACAAATGCCGCATGACACAATCTCACATCAGAGTTGCTACCTAGTGAGGAGACAGCATTGCAGTGCTTCATCAGCCTGCAACCTATCGCTAAGTAACCAAAGAGTGATTGTGCATCAGGGCTGTTTCGCTGTCAATTAGCATGGCCGTGTTAAGGCGTGTTCGCGCAGCGACCAGAATCCCGCTCCGTTAGGCAAAGTCGGTGTAATTTCTGTTTAAAAAGGACGACCACTTCCCTCCTTTTCATTACGGCCCATAACCGGCCTGTTGGCCATTTCCTCCCAACCCCGACGATGCGCTTCGGACATGGCTTCCCATTGCCCCGCCGTCCGGCACACCTTCTTTTTGAATCTTGTTCCGGTCTGTATTCTCAGTTTACAGACCAATTGATTCTCGCCTTGCTCGTCAGAGTTGGCTTGTGCGTCCTCGCTGGCGCTGGCATTTGGAGCCAACAGCAGCGGCGAGCAAAATAGTGCGGTGAGCGGCAGCGCAATCTTCCTCACGGACGACCTCCTTCAATTTGATCATCCGCAAATTTGAGCTTCGAACCGCTGCTCTACAAGTTACAAAAATGACCCGGGACATTGAGATCAATGCTTGAAAGTCAAAGCCTGACCGCTGCAATAGATGAGCAGCCAAAATTAACAATCAGTCCAGCGAATAATCATATTTCTGGACCCATGGTTCCAATATCGGCAGCACCTCGTTCATATAGTTCCGGTAACGCTGCCAGCGGCCGCTCGCCGAAGAATAGATTTTCTCGGTAACCTGAGCATAGCTGGGAGTGCGGATATAGCCGCGTTCGCGCGCGGTCTTTTGATGATCGAGCACCGAAGGATCCCAATCGAGACCAAGGAAATCAAAAAGTGGTCTGAGCTCGCTTTCGACATCTTCGACCATGGCTTCGTAGCGCAGCATGTGAACGTCGAGCGGCAGCACTGATTGGCACTGCTCCCAATAACCGAATATCCGGTCATAAGTGCGGCTGGCATTGGTCAGGTCGAGGAAGCTTGACATGGCCTCGGTCGGCTTGAAATTCTGCATATAGCAGCTGAGCACAACATCGCAGGGATGGCGCATGGCAAGGATGATCTTTGCGTCGGGGAAAAGCCGTTGAATCAATGGCATGCGAATCATCGACAACGGATTTTTGTCGATGACCAGAGCGCCGGCAGGCGGAGGCGAGGCCTTGTCCAATTCGGCAAAATACAGCGCGCGCATTTCCGCGATTGCCCGGTCATCCATTCGCCCCACGGCATCCAGATCGCCGATTGTGTTGGCGACGGTTTCGATCATCGGAATTTCTTCAAGGACATGTGCGCCTTTGTGGCCCATCAGGATGGTATCCAGCAATGTTGTCCCTGATCGTGGAAAACCGACCAGAAAGGCTGGCGACGCCCGGCCATCTGCGACGTTTGTTTTTGGCCAGGAAGCCACCCAGGCGGATGTAGTTTTTGCGGTCAGTTCGGCGATGTTCCTTTGGTAGGCAGTGCGATCCTTACCAACGCCGAGCGGACTGTTTGCCATCGCGAAGTTCATGTCTTCAAAGGCAAAATAGGCGGTTTCGACCTGTCCCAGGCGATCCGCCAACTGGCCCTTGAATTGCGCCAGCATTGCTGCGCTGATGGCTTTGCTGTCAATCTGGTCCACGAACGATAGAGCATCCTGATGCTGTCCTTTTCTGGAAAGCAGCAAGGCGCGCAGATAGTCGATTTCACCACCCTTTACTCCGGCGCGCTGTCCATCGCCGATCAGCGCTTCCAGTTCCTCGGTGCGATTGGCCTTTTCGAACAGTATCCCCAGATTGAGATAACCTGAAGGATGCGTCCGGTCGGCCTGAATGGCGAATTTGAACGAGCGTTCGGCCTGCATTTGATCAGCCATATCGGTGAAGGCAAGGCCGATGGCGACGAACACTTTTGGGTCTTTGGGATTGAGCTTTGCAGCAGCACCTAAGGCGCGCAGACCGGCCTCTACATGGTCAATCTGCGTTAGCGTCCTGCCCAGTTCGATCAACGGTGCTGGATCATTGGGAACGAGCAATGCCGCCTTTTCCAACATCAGGCACGCGTCTTCATACCTGTCCTTGGACATCAATACGCGCGCAATATTGGTCAATACCACCGCCGATTTGGGATTGATTTGCTGCGCCCTCTGAAAAGCGTCCATTGCGCCATCCAGATCGCCCAATTCGTTTCGTGCGTTTCCGAGGTTGTTCCAGCTTTCAAAGTCACCTGGATTTTCGTGGACCAGCCGTTCGTAAGTCCAGACTGCTTCGGCTGGGCGGCCTTGCGCTTTTAGCAGGTCGGCGTGCATCCGTTCAAGCTCTGCGGTACGCGTGCCATCAGCCAGGCTGCACGCAGCGAGCGCTTCGTCCCAGCGACCGGCATCGGCGAGCGATTTTGCCAGATTGATGCGGTTATCAACGCTGTCACCCCCATTGGCAACCGCCTGTTGCAAATAAAAAATGCCTTTTGCCAAATCGCCCGACTGGCTGGCGACCACACCCAGAAATTGCAGAACATCCGGATTTTTGGGCGCCAAGCGAGCGGCGGCTTCGGCGTTCAGGAGCGCACCGTTCAGGTCGCCCTTATTATAGGCCGCAAAGGCGGACTTCATAGATTGCTGTACGGACATGTCAGGGTCAGGACCTACTAAATGCACATTCGAGGTTTGAGGCCATTTTGCTCAGTGCAAGGCGGCCAGCGACGGGAATATGCCGATATTGCCTAGCTTGCCAACGCGGCAATGGGCAAAATGGGTCAAATCCGAAGGACGTCAAAATGGCTTCGATCTCGAAACGAAACGCCCTTGCAGGTAGAATAACTGCCTGACTGCGACCGTTTCCCTTCGATATCTTTGCCATTTTGACGCCTCGAATGTGCATTTAATAGGTCCTGACTCTTAGTCCTAGATAGAAAAAGGGCGGGAAACCAGTCCCGCCCTTTCCTTTTTTGTTTAACCTAGCGTTAGAAGCGCAGGCGTGCCGACACATAAGCGCGGCGACCGATGACGTCATAGAGCGACGGATCGGTGCCCGACTGCACGTTCGGTGCATAGGTCTGCGGCTGCTTGTCGAACGCATTGTTCAGACCCAGACGGAAGGTGAACTGCTCGACATTGGCTTCAAGACCAAAGTCGAAATACACCGCCGTACCTGGACCGGTGAAAGTTTCACCGGGGAACTGACGTTCTGCACGGTTGACCATCTTGTGGATGTAACGCATGCGGGTGTCGAAGCTGAGATTGTCGTCCAGCTTCCAGTTCACATTCAGATTACCCTTCCAACGCGGGAAGCTGGTACCCAGGCCTGCGCCGAAATAGGAAGCAGTGCCGGCATAGTCAGTTTTCAAACCACCCAAACCAACATTTTTAAAGTCGATCAGATAGTTCACCGCGAGGTTGAAGCTGATCGCCGAGCTTTCCGAAACGAATTCAGTCGGCAGGCGGTAGCCCAACTGGACGTCAATACCCGAGGTCTTCACCGAACCCTGGTTGATCGCCTGGAAGTAACCCGTTGCAGGGTCGCCGCCGAGCGAAGCAGGAAGGTAAATGCCCGTGATATTGTTACCCGAACGCGCAATACCGGCGCAATAAGGGCTGGTCGTGCTGAGGCCCGAGTTGATATCGTTGTAACCATAGCAGGATGCAATGATTTCATTGACGTCGGGTGAGAAGATCGTGTCCTTGATCTTGATATTGTAATAGTCGATCGACCCAGTGAAACCACCCGCCGTAAACACACCACCAACGGTGAAAGTGTCGGACGATTCAGGCTTCAGGTCGGGGTTACCAGTGACCGTGATGAATGCCTGGCCGCCCGGAGTAGCCGCGAACGAATCAGCTGTGCTGTTGCCAACGCCGGTTGCTACGCAAAGCGCACGAGCTGCTGCTCCGCCAGAAGTACGGAAATCCGTGGTTGCCGAGCAAGGATCGAATATCTGCGGGAAGCTGCCGCCACCCGAGAACAATTCACCAAAGTTCGGAGCACGAACCGAGTGCTGGTAGCTTGCACGCAGACGGACTGAATCCAGCGGTGACCATGACAGAGTTCCGCCATAAGCGAAATCCTTCGAAGGCGTGCCATCAACACCATTCTGGATGTCGTTGAAATCGCTCTTCGAATGACGTGCTGTCAGCGAAAGTTCCAGAGTATCCATGATCGGCGCACGAATTTCTCCGAAAATGTCGAAGAAGCTGTTGGTGCCAAGGTCAGGTGTCGAGGTGTTGAAGCCAGCGATCGGACCAAACAAAGCGCCCGGATCGAATGCATAGCGGAAATTGCGCGATTCGACACCAAGAACAACACCAAGCGGACCGCCCGGCAGTTCCATCAAATCACCGCTGACATAGCCTTGAGCAACTTTCTGCGTGAAAGTTGTCTTAGTCCGACCAACTTCGTCGACATAGTCGACGCAAGCTTGCGACAACGGCTGGATACCGAACGGATTGAAACCGCCCGCACAGAGGCTTGCGCCGCCATCGGCTGCTTCAAGCAATTCCTGAACGCGCTGAACATTAACGTTACCGCGTGCTTCCTGATCGATCGTAGTACGACCCCAGCTATAATAGGCTTCATAGCGCCAGTTGTCGCTGATATCGCCCCGAAGACCGACTAGACCCTGCAATACTTCGTTGTCGAAAACCTGCTCACGCAGACCGGTCGGCAAGAAACGATAGCCGATGCGTACGCCTTCAGCGGCACCAACACCAGTCAGGTTTGCATCGTCACCGGTACGAGTAAGCAGCAGCGTGCGCAAATCAGCAGGGAGGAACGGGTTGCTCATAGGAGCGACCAGACCTGTGATACGACCGCCGGGTGCAACCAAAGCCGAGCGAGCGTTCAAACCCGAAGCAGTGCTAGTGGTATTGACGATACCAGTACCGACAGGCGTAGGAGCCAAAGCCGAAGACGAGGTGTATTCAGTGAATCCACCCTGCATGAAGAAATCAAAGGAAGGATTGATTTCATAGTGCGCGGTCAGGAATGCCGACTTGCGTTCCATCGGGAGCACCAGGATGTTAACGATGTCGAAGTTGTAAGAATAGAAGTCCGGGAAGAAGTTCAAATTCGGATTAGCAGCCGAATCGGCAGCATAGCGGAAGTTGGAAACGTTGTTCGGGCTATTGAAGATACCAACGCCGTACAATGAGCCATCCGAGTTGAAGCCAAGCAACGTACCGTTCGGAGCCTGAGCCGCCGAAACACCATAACCCGCGAACAGTGTGTTGATCGCAGTCTGACTGATCGGGTTGGTGCCGCTTTGCGTGTAACGACCGGTGGGGAAGGTACCCGTGGTCGAGGTTGCCTGCGAAGCAAAGGCGCGCTGCGCCTTAATCAGGCTCTGACGCTTCGAATATTCAGCCGAAAATGCGATGTTACCACGACCATCGGCAAAATTGCCACCAATCGTGCCGCTGAACTGATACTCACGGGCGTCAGTTTCAGGGATTGAGTTGGTATAGGCCGCACGAAGATCGAGACCTTCAAAATCGTCCTTCAAGATCATGTTCACGACACCTGCGATAGCGTCGGCACCATAGGCCGCACCTGCACCGCCAGTGGTCACGTCGATACGCTCGATCAGGCCCTGTGGAATGGTGTTCAAGTCAACCGTCTGGTTCGAAGCCGACACCATGGGGCGGCGACCGTTGATCAGGACGAGGTTGCGGTTCGAACCCAGGCCGCGAAGGTCGATGTTCGACTGGCCGCCATTGCCGGGGTTGTTTGAAGTGGTCGTGCCAGCGGGGTTAACGCCGGGCAGTGTGTTCAAGAAGGTATCCAGCGTGATGTCAGCGTTGGCAACGGTCTGGTCGCCAGTGACAACCGATACCGGGCTGTTCGAATCCAGGTTAGGACGCGCAATGCGCGAACCGGTTACGATGATGGCCTCACCGCTATCTTCCTCTGCAGCTTCATCCTGTGCGAATGAAGGTGTAGAGATCAACGCGAGACCGAGCGCCAGCGGCGCAGCGGTGTAACGAAAATTGCTAAGACGTGCTTTTTTCACGTGTCCAGCCCCTATCTCTGTAGAGGCGCCTCAACCCCTGTTAAGGGGCCAAAAACGCCGATTTATGGTCTCCAACCCACACACCATCAGCTCTTTCAAAAGCACATGGTCAGGGTCAGATTGCCTTGTTTATTGAAACAATTTTACGCTCAGGGCAAAGGAAATGCCAACCGAAAGCGCCGTTTTTGGCCAATTGTCACTATTTTGCAACAGAGTAAAATGATCGCATTCGCGCCAGCAACCTGCAAATCCTAAGCATTTCGAAGGCGCTGCTCAACGGCCAACGACTTTCCTGTATCCTTCCAGAAAAAAATCGGCGACTTTCGTTGAAACAAAATACAATCGCGACGGACCTTTTCCTGCTGGCAAGATATCAAAGGCTTTGCTAACGGGCGGGCCACGCACCCATAGCTCAGCTGGATAGAGCGCTGCCCTCCGAAGGCAGAGGCCAGAGGTTCGAATCCTCTTGGGTGCGCCAAATTGTTTTCATGCCCTGAAAAGTCATATAACGTCTTGAAAGGTATGGATAAAACGGTGTTTCGAACGCCCCCTTTTGGGTCATATACGAGCTGTTGAGGAAAAGTGAGTCTGAGGGCTAATTTCTTATCCTCTAGGCGACCATTATTCCATAGATTCCAAGGGCTTGCGAGAAACGCCAATGCGTTTCGAAAAGTTTCGTCAAAGTCCTTTTTCGGCTGGCCAACACTGGCCATTTTTTCCTTCAAAAGCAGCTTGCTGGATTCGAATTCACCGATGCGCCGTTCATAAGCGGCGATCACCGATGGGCTGCCAGCATCGACGATCCGATCAAGAAGCCCCTCAATTTTGCGGTCGATTTCTCCCAGCTCTTTTTCAATCACCTTGCGTGATTGCTCCGCGTTCAACGTCTGCGCGTTCCACGCATTGCGGAGCGCAGCCGTCGCAAGATCAATGAGCTGCTTTGCAGGCGTGATGGATCTGAGCATTTCCTCAAATGCAGTTTCCACCTTTGCGCGCGCATAGGATTTGCCGCGCATCTCGCACTCACGCTGTCTGCACAGGTAGTAGGGATAGGCGGCACCCATGCGGCCCTTGCTCCAGTTTGCGGTCAGTGCATGACCGCAGGACGGGCAGCAGATATGTCCGCGCAGCGGAAAGTCCGCGCTCACATCGGCGCGGGCAGCGCCGCGCGCTTTGCCTTTCAAGCGTTCCTGAATCTCGTTGAATGTTTCGATGCTGACAAGCGCCTCGTGCTTGCCGATCCGAGGCGAGAGATTCCACGATGGCACAAACACGATGCCCGCATAGAGCGCGTTCGTCAGAATTTGCTTCACGCGCTCGTTCGACACTTTGCCGTTGCGCATCTTCGGCACAGCCGGTTGCAGTTCGAGATAGCGCATCACTTCGGCTTGGCTGGCAAACCGTCCGCTCGCAAAGCCTTCAAGCGCTTCCTGTATGATAGAGGCCAAAGGCTCGTTGCGCGCGAGGATTTTGCCGCCGCCCGACCAACGTGCATATTTGTAGCCCCACGGCGCTTGGAATGTCCAAAAGCCTTGTTGCATACGGGCAGTCATCCGGTTGAGCGTCTGTTCTGCGTTTTTCTGGCGCGCGTGCTGACTGACACACGCGAGCAAATTCTCCACAAGCTTGCTGTCGGAATCTTCGCCAAACTCGATGGACGGAGATTCCAATGCAGCGCCGGTTGCGCCGATTTCCGCACGAAGCTGCAAATGCGCATCGATCCCGCGCGCGAGGCGCGAGATGTCATCGATCACAACGACATGGGAATGTTTGCGAGTCGAGCGCAGAAATTTTATCATCGCATCCATGCCGGGGCGTCTCGCGACGCTGCCCGACATATCGTCCTTGAATACGTGGACGACTTCATAGCCCTTATGCTCGCAAAACAGGCGGCATCGTTGCTCTTGTGATGATAGGCCGTCAACCGCCCCAATCTGGTCGTCAGCGGGCGCGTGAAATTCCCCACAGGGAAGGAACCTTATGGCGTCGACTTTATCGAAGTCGAGGGCAGCGTAGGCAATCTTCAAATCCCTGAATCCCTGGCGACCGGGACTGGCGTTTACGGCGCCTCGATCGGGCTGTCGGCGTTGAAGACGCTCGACCCGATGGTGGTATTCGGCAGCGTCAATTATTCTTACAATTTCCCTAGAAGTTTTGGCGACATCGATGAAAACCCGGGCGACCAACCTGGACGCGTTGCTATCGGCAATGCGTTTCAATTCGGCGCAGGCCTTGCGTTTGCACTGAACGAAAAATCCAGCATATCGATGTCCTATTCGCAAAGGATCGTAAGTCATTCCAAATTGCGGCTCGAAGGTCAGGAGCGTTTCCAGCGCGTTGTCGGCAGCCAGGCCAATGTAGCCCTTGTCAATCTGGGAGCGACCTTCGCACTTGGCCAATCGCTTTCGCTGATTGCCACTGTCGGCATCGGGCTGACCGATGACAGCCCGGATATGGTCGTAGGCATTCGCATCCCTTATCGATTCTAGGGAAGAATTTTCGGTCTGTGATTTGAGTAGAATTGCAGCGCGGGTCTGTCGGTTTGGTGCTTCAATGGCCTTTACGTAAACCATATCTATGCGAGAAAAAGACCAAGCGACCTGTGCAACTCCGAATTATGTATCAGGCACGCTAGGCTTTACAGAATTGGTGAATCGTCGCATCGGCTGGACGGAAGATTTCATTTTCTCGAGCCGCTTCGACAATTTCGGTCAGTTTACTTTAATATGGTGAAAATTTACTTCTGTCCAAATTAGAGGAGAGACGTTTGATATAATTTAGGGATTAGGTAAGCCGTCACCGCAATTACCACCGCATTCGCCCATTCTTCTGGTACGCTCGCCCTCACCGTATGTCCGGACCCACCTACAAATTCGCTGCTTGGTGGGCGCAAATTCCACACTGCATATTTAGGAAATTCGGATTGTAAGCTTTGTGATTCCAGCACTTTCTCAGCTTCATATCTCTCAATCTTGATGAATTTTCTTGATCTTCCCTGCCGATTCCCTGCATGGCAGGGAACTGGCGACAGAGACCAGTACGCGCAGGACTGGGGGCTACGCCAAATTACGTCGATGTTCGCCTTCAAGCCACTGATTGTTGTGGCAAACCCATTGCAGCCCCCCCCCCGAGCCGACGCCACTAATGGTACAGTTTCAATTTGTCAGGTCTGGGTCAGCACATTGCAGCGGTCAAAATGAACTGGCGAAGAGCGTTTGAGGAGCTGTCATGAGTGGAATTGCCGATCCCTTCACTGCTATCCGCGAGGAAGTGGCAAAGTTGTGCTCCCAATATCCCGGAGAATATTGGCGCGCGAAGGACAAGGCGCGCGAATATCCATCCGAATTTGTAACCGCACTTGGCGAGGCGGGCTATCTCGCTGCGCTGATCCCTGAAATCTATGGCGGCGCGGGGCTGCCTATTTCAGCAGCAGCGGCTATTTTGGAGGAAATCCAGAGGCAAGGCTGTAATGGAGGTGCCGTACATGCACAGATGTATATCATGGGCACAGTGTTGCGCCACGGCAGCGCCGAACAAAAGGCGCACTATCTTCCCAAGATAGCCACCGGTGAATTGCGGCTGCAGGCCTTTGGTGTGACCGAGCCGACCAGCGGCACCGACACATTGGCGCTTAAAACCACCGCCAAGAGAAGTGGCGACCATTATATCGTCAACGGCCAGAAAATCTGGACCAGCCGCGCCGAACATTCTGACCTGATGCTACTGCTCGCGCGCACCACTCCGCGCGAAGAAGCGGCTAGCCGCACCGATGGGCTATCAGTCTTTCTGGTGGACATGAAAGAAGCGCTCGCCGACGGCGCTCTGTCGATCACGCCTATTGAAACCATGATGAACCACGCGACCACATCGGTGTTTTTTGACAATATGAAAGTGCCGACCGCCAACCTGATAGGCGAAGAAGGCAAAGGATTTCGCTATATCCTCTCGGGCATGAATGCGGAGCGGCTGTTGATCGCCGCAGAATGCGTGGGCGACGCGAAGTGGTTCATCGAAAAAGCGACTGCCTACGCGAAAGAGCGAGTGTTATTCGGGCGCCCGATCGGACAAAATCAAGGTGTGCAATTTCCAATTGCTCGCGCCTATGCACAAATGCGTGCAGCCGAACTGCTCGTTCATGAAGGCCTCCGCAAATATGAAGCAGGCGAGCCTTGCGGCGACGAAGCCAATATGGCCAAGATGCTTGCCGCCGAGGCGAGTTGGGCAGCAGGCGAGGCTTGTGTGCAGACACATGGCGGTTTTGGCTTTGCGTCTGAATATGATGTCGAGCGCAAATTTCGCGAAACCCGGCTTTATCAGGTCGCACCGATTAGCACGAATATGATCCTGTCTTATGTTGCCGAACATATACTTGGCCTACCGCGAAGTTATTAGCCCGCAGTCCCAAATGTCCAACATGCATTTCTGGCATTCGGTTACACACGAGATCGTTTGGGGTTGTGATTGCCAGCGACTGCTCCTAGGCGAAATGTCATGAGCGACTGTATGAGCTGTGTTGTGCGTAACCGTGCGATTTGTTCGGCATTGAACCCGGACGAATTGGGTGCGCTCAGCAAGCTTGGCCGCAAGCAAGTGGTTTCGCGCGGACAGACTTTGGTCTGGGAAGGCGACGAATCGCTCGTAGTGGCCAATGTCATTCGCGGTGTGTTGAAACTGGGCGTATCGACCGCCGATGGCCGCGAACAGATTGTTGGCGTGGTTTTTCCATCGGATTTTATCGGTCGCCCGTTCGGCAAGGAAAGCCCCTATAGCGTCAATGCGCTGACCGATGCCGAAGTGTGCATTTTCACCCGCTCATCTTTTGACGATTTCGCCAAAGATCATCCCGATTTGCAGCATAAGCTGCTCCAGCGGACGCTCGATGAACTGGACCGGGCACGGCAATGGATGATGCTGCTCGGTCGCAAGACCGCCAGTGAGCGCATTGCCACCTTGCTACTCGAAATCTCCAACCGGCTGGGCAATACCGGCTGCTCCTCGATCGCTCCCTTCCTCGACCAGTTTGAACTGCCGATGGACCGGCAGCAAATGGGCGATGTACTTGGTCTGACTATCGAAACCGTCAGCCGACAGCTTACCAAGCTGAAGGAAGCCGAGATGATCGCGCTTCCGGATCGCCGGACCGTGGTGATCAAGGATCGCCAGCGCCTGCAAAATCTCGCCGAAGCAGCTTAAAACGCTTCTGAAACAGCGATTGCATTTTTTGCAACCGTCGTTGCTTGACTTGAGTCAATGCGGCAGCGCATCCTTGTTGCAATGCGCTAGGCGTTAAAAACCCCTTCCCGGGGACAAATAACGGGGAATGGAAATGGAAAAACTGGTAATGAGGGGCGGCGTTTGGCTATTCGTCGCACTGTTGCTGCTTCTTGCAGCCGCAGCAAGCTCCGACTGGGCCTTCTCGGTCCATATGAGCATAGCCTGTCTGGCTGCGCTGATTGCAGCTTTCGCATCGGGCAAGGGTTTCGACTTCCTGTCGCAACGTTATCCTGTCTTGTCGGCGGACAACGCATCGAAATATGACGATGACCTTATCCGTTTCGGCTTGATTGCGACAATATTCTGGGGCCTCGCGGGTTTTCTCGCCGGTCTCTATATCGCGTTGCAGCTCGCCTTTCCGGCGCTCAACCTCAATTTTGAATATACAACTTTCGGGCGCTTGCGGCCGCTGCATACGTCAGCGGTCATCTTTGCGTTCGGAGGCAACGCGTTGATCGCCACCAGTTTCTACGTGGTCCAGCGCACGTGCCGGGCGAGGCTAGCCTTCCCCAGTCTCGCCCGGTTTGTTTTCTGGGGTTATCAGCTGTTCATCGTCCTTGCGGCCACCGGCTATTTGATGGGTGTCACGCAGAGCAAGGAATATGCAGAGCCTGAATGGTATGTTGACCTGTGGTTGACCGTGGTGTGGGTTTCCTATCTTGCCGTTTTTGTTGGCACGCTGATGAAGCGCAAGGAACCGCACATCTATGTGGCCAACTGGTTCTATCTCAGCTTCATCATCACCGTTGCCATGCTGCATCTGGTCAACAATGTCTCGTTGCCCGTCAGCCTCGTCGGCTCGCAAAGCTATTCAGCATTTGCTGGTGTGCAAAGCGCGATGACGCAGTGGTGGTACGGCCATAATGCGGTTGGTTTCTTCCTGACCGCTGGCTTCCTAGCGATGATGTATTATTTCGTGCCCAAACAAGCCGAGCGCCCTGTTTACAGCTATCGCCTGTCGATCATCCACTTCTGGGCGCTGATCTTCCTCTACATTTGGGCCGGCCCGCACCATCTGCATTATACGGCGTTGCCGGATTGGGCGCAGACGCTGGGTATGGTCTTCTCGATCGTATTGTGGATGCCCAGCTGGGGCGGCATGATCAACGGCTTGATGACGCTGAACGGTGCATGGGAAAAGATCCGCACCGATCCGATCATCCGCATGATGGTGATGAGCCTTGCCTTCTACGGCATGTCGACCTTCGAAGGACCGATGATGTCGATCAAGGCGGTGAACAGCCTGTCGCACTATACCGACTGGACCATCGGCCATGTTCACTCTGGCGCATTGGGCTGGAACGGCATGGTGACCTTTGGCTGCCTCTATTATTTGGCACCGCGTCTTTGGGGTCGTGAACGTCTCTATTCGCTGCGGATGGTCAACTGGCACTTCTGGTTGGCGAGTGCGGGAATCGTTTTCTACGCCTCCGCCATGTGGGTATCTGGCATCATGCAAGGCCTGATGTGGCGCGAATATGGAGCCGACGGTTATCTCGTCTACTCCTTCGTAGAAACGGTCGATGCGATGTTCCCGATGTATCTGATCCGTGCCTTTGGTGGCCTGCTGTATTTGACCGGCGCCATCGTAATGACGGTCAATATCTGGAAAACAATCGCCGGTAGTCCGCTGCGTCAAGAAGCGCCGATGACCGAAACGCCCTATAATCCTGAAGCGGACCGCCCGGCGGTTGCCGTGCCCGCCGAATAAGGAGCAAGAACAATGGCATTCCGTATAATCGAACATGCAAAACTGGAGCGCAACGTCGCCTTACTTGGTGTCTTCGCTCTGGTGACGGTGATGATCGGCGGACTCGTGCAGATCACCCCGTTGTTCTGGATCGACTCGACGATCGAAAAGGTGGAAGGGGTTCGCCCCTACACCCCGCTCGAACAGGCAGGACGCAACATCTATATCCGTGAAGGCTGCTATGTCTGCCATAGCCAGCAGGTCCGTCCCTTCCGGGACGAGGTCGAGCGTTATGGCCCGTACAGCCTTGCAGCGGAATCGATGTATGATCATCCGTTCCAATGGGGATCAAAGCGTACCGGACCTGATCTGGCGCGTGTCGGTGGTCGCTATTCGGATGAATGGCACCGTGCGCACCTGAAAGATCCGCGTGCTGTTGTGCCCGAATCGATCATGCCGCCTTACGCTTTCCTCGCAGAGAAATCGCTGAGAACTGACGATATCGTCGCGCAACTAACCGCGCTGAGTCGGGTTGGTGTGCCGTACAGCAAGGAAGCAATTGCCAAGGCCGCGGCTGACCTAGAGGCACAAGCCAATCCCGATGCCGACGCGACCGAACTGAAGAAACGCTATCCGAAGGTTCAGGTGCGTGATTATGACGGCGATCCAACAAAGATCACCGAAATGGATGCGCTGGTTTCCTATCTTCAGGTTCTGGGCACGATGGTTGATCACAAGAAAGCGGCATCGCAACAGGTTCCCAATGAAGGAGCGGCGAAATGACTTATGAAACCGCACGTCACTTTGCCGACAGCTGGGGGCTGCTGTCGATGACAGTACTCTTTATCGGCCTCATTGGTTGGACTTTCCGCAAAGGCGCGAAAAAGGCGCATGATGAAGCCGCCAACATGATTTTCAGGGATGACGACAATGGCTAAACAACCTGTACATGACGGCCAGAGGGTCGACGCACCGACCGGCACAGCGTTCGTCGGTCACGAATGGGACGGCATTGAAGAACTGAACACGCCGCTGCCGCGTTGGTGGCTGTGGACATTCTACTTCACCATCGTTTGGGCAATCATCTATACCGTGCTTTACCCCGCTTGGCCGATGATTGAAAAAGCAACGGCAGGTACTTTGGGCTGGACCAGCCATGGCCAGCTGGCTGCGGAAATGACCGCGGCCAACGCCAAACGTGCCCCGCTGATCAATGCCTTGGCAGCGGTACCTGTTGAACAACTGGTTTCCGACCAGAAGGTTTATCAGGCAGCGGTCTCGGGCGGTGCAGCGGCGTTCAAGGTGCATTGCGTGCAATGCCATGGCTCGGGCGCAACCGGTTCCAAGGGCTATCCCAATCTGAATGACGATGATTGGCTGTGGGGCGGCGATATCAACGCAATCCATTACACGCTGACGCATGGCATACGTAATCCGGAGCACGCTGAAACCCGTCAGTCTGCAATGCCGCAATTTGATGCTATGTTCAAACCGGCTGAGTTGAATGCCGTGGTTCAGCATGTCCAATCGCTGTCAGGCAAGGCTAAGCCCAATGCTGCTGGTGCTGCACTGTTCGCAACCAATTGCGTTTCGTGCCATGGTGCCAACGGCAAGGGATTGCGCGAATTTGGCGCACCCAATCTGACGGACAATATCTGGCTTTATGGCGGCGATGCAGCCTCTATCAAGCAGACCGTTCGTTACAGCCGCCAAGGCGTAATGCCGCGCTGGGGCGACAAACTCGATCCGGCTACAATCAAGATGCTGGCAGCCTATGTCCACTCATTGGGCGGCGGCGAAGCCACGGTTGCAGCGGCACCAATTGCCGCCACACCGGCGGCTGCAGCGACGGAGGCGAAATAGGCCCATGGCCGATATAGAAGCGGACACTTTTCTCTACGAGAAGCGTAAAGGTGTATTTCCAAAGTCGGTCGACGGATTTTTCCGGCGATTCAAATGGGCAATCATGGCGGTCACGCTGACCATCTATTATGCAACGCCATGGATACGCTGGGATCGGGGGCCACACGCCCCCGATCAGGCAGTGCTGATCGATCTGGCCAATCGCCGCTTCTATATGTTCAATATCGAAATCTGGCCGCATGAATTTTATTATGTGGCCGGAATGCTGGTGATGGCGGGGATCGGGCTGTTCCTCGTCACCAGCGCGGTCGGGCGGGCATGGTGCGGTTATAGCTGCCCGCAGACCGTCTGGACCGACCTTTTCCAGCATGTCGATCGTTTCATCGACGGCGACCGAAATGCGCAAATCCGGTTGCAGAAGGCCCCATGGGGTCCGCAAAAGATTTTCAAGCGTCTGTCGAAATGGTCGATCTATCTTTTCGTCGCCTTCTGGACTGGCGGCGCGTGGATCATGTATTTTGCCGACGCGCCGACGCTGACCCGCGATTTCTGGAGCGGCAATGCGGCAAGCGTGGCCTATGCAACGGTCGGCGTGTTGACCGCGACCACCTTCATCTTCGGCGGCTTCATGCGCGAACAGGTGTGCATCTATATGTGCCCCTGGCCGCGCATCCAGACCGCGATGATGGACGAAAAATCGCTCGTCGTCACCTATCGCGAATGGCGCGGTGAACCGCGTGGTTCGGTGAAAAAGGCAGAAGCGCAGCCCGGTTCGGTTGGCGACTGCATCGACTGCAACCAATGCGTTGCGGTCTGCCCCACTGGCATCGACATCCGCGAAGGGCCGCAAATCGGCTGTATCACTTGCGCGCTATGCATCGACGCCTGCGACAACGTCATGGCCCAAATTGGCCGCCCGCGTGGTCTGATCGATTATCTGACACTGGATGATGTCGATACCGAGAAAAAAGGCGGCACGGCCCATCCGACCCTGAAAACATTGTTCCGCCCACGCACGCTGATCTATTTCGGCATCTGGAGCGCAATTGGGCTTGCGATGTTGTTCACGCTTGGTCAGCGCACCCGCCTCGACCTGACGGTGCAGCATGATCGCAATCCATTATTCGTGCGCTTGTCGGACGGCACCATCCGCAACAACTACACCGTCAAGGTCCGCAATATGGAAACCCGCGACCGCGAGGTTTCGCTGATAATCAAGGGTCTGCCCGGCGCAGTTGCCTGGACGCAAGACGGGTCACGCGAAAATGCATCGCAACGCGTGAAAGTTAAAGTTTCTCCCGACAGCGTGCAGAAAGTGCGCCTGTTTGTCGCCGCCCCCGAAGCGGGACCGCAACGTACCGATTTCGAAATTGGTGCCGAAGCCCTGAATGGCGACGAAAAGGGTGACAGCGACAGCGTGCGCTTCGAACGACCGGGAGCAGGCCAGTGAGCCAGACAACCCCGGAGCAGACAGGCCGCAAGCCCTTTACCGGCTATCATATGGCGGCGATCCTGATCGGCTTTTTCGGGATCGTGATCGCTGTCAACGTCTTCATGGCGCGGCAGGCGATCTCGACATTTGGCGGAACCGTCGTCGACAACAGCTATGTCGCCAGCCAGAATTACAATGAATGGCTGGCCGCGTCGCGCGCGCAAGACAAACTGGGGTGGACAATCACCGCCAAGCGCACTGCCGGCGGCAAAGTTGCGCTAACGATCAAGGATAAGGGCGAAGCTGGCGCTGGCTTTACCGTAGAAGCGGTTGCCCAGCACCCGCTTGGTCGAGCACCCGAACGCAAGCTGGCTTTTGTTCCGCTAGGCAATGGCGAATGGCAATCGACCCAAGCGCTGCCCGCCACGCGCTGGACATTGCGCCTGACGCTGCGTCGCGGAGCCGACAGCTATAAGGCGGTCACTGACCTGCCATGAACGCCCCTGCCCCACGCGCGTCGCTAACGGCACTCCCCGAAACCAGCTTTTCGGTTCCGGGGATGCGCTGCGCCGGGTGCATATCAAAACTGGAAACCAGCCTGCCGATGGCAAGCGGGATCGCCGCTGCCAGAGTTAATTTTACCGCAAAGCGGGTGAGCATCAGCCACCTGCCGGAAACCACCATTCCCGAAATCCAGCGCGCGATTGCCAAACTGGGTTTTGAATCACAGCCCATTGCCGACAATCTGGTCGCCCCGACTGGCGAAGACAGCCGCGAACTTTTGAAGGCAATGGCCGTCTCCGGCTTTGCGATGATGAACATCATGCTGTTGTCGGTGTCGGTCTGGTCAGGCGCAGAGGGCGGAACACGTGATCTGTTCCACTGGATTTCGGCGCTGATCGCTTTGCCGACCATAGCCTATTCGGGACGCCCTTTTTTCCGGTCTGCCTGGGCGGCGCTGCGTCATGGCCGCACCAATATGGATGTGCCGATCTCGATCGGGGTGACGCTGGCGACGGCCTTGTCATTGTTCGAAACCTTCACCGGCGGAGCACACGCCTATTTCGACGGCGCTGTAATGCTTCTCTTCTTCCTGCTTACCGGTCGCTGGCTCGACAGCGTGATGCGCGACCGCGCCCGCGACGGCGTGACTGCGCTGCTCAAGAACCGCGCTGCTGGTGCCTTGGTCATAACAACGGACGGTTCGTCCGAATGGCTCGCCTCAGACAAGTTGAAGACCGATATGGTCATGCTGGTCGCGGCGGGTGAACGGTTGGCAGCAGACGGGGAGATCGTCAAAGGCGCATCGCGCTTTGACCTGTCGTTATTGACCGGCGAATCTGCCCCCGCTGCAATGGCGATCGGCGACACGGTTCATGCCGGCACACTCAATCTCGACGGACCGGTCGAGGTTCGGATCACCGCCGCCGGAGCAACGACCGCGCTTGCCGACATTGCGCGGTTGATGGAAGACGCTGCGCAGTCCAAATCGCGCTATGTCCGCGTCGCCGATCGCGCTGCACGCTATTATGCACCTGCAGTCCATACCTTGGCACTGAGCAGTTTCGTCGGCTGGATGCTAATGGGCGCGGGCTGGCATCAATCCTTGCTGATCGCGGTTGCCGTGCTGATCATCACATGTCCCTGTGCGCTTGGCCTTGCCGTTCCTGCAGCGCAAATTGTTGCCGCCGGCGTGCTGATGAAAAAGGGCATTTTGGTAAAGGATGGCTCCGCGCTCGAACGGCTCGCCGAGGTTGACCGCGCATTGTTCGACAAGACCGGTACGCTGACAATGGGGCAGCCCGAACCGGTCAATCTGGGCGAACTTTCGGCAGAACAGAAATCGGTTGCGCTCGCGCTTGCCCGCGCCAGCCGCCATCCATTGTCACAAGGTTTGCGCCGCGCGCTTGAACGAGAAGGCGTGAAGGCTGTGGCACTCGATCATTTGGAGGAAATCCCGGGCGAGGGGGTAAAAGCGCTCTGGGGTTTGCAGGAGGTCCGGCTTGGTCGCACGGACGCGGGGGAAGCCGGTGCATCGTTGGGCGTCAGTCTTGACGTCGGCGATGCATCGGCAACTGTATTGCGCTTCGAGGATGCGATGCGTCCCGCAGCAGAGGCAACGATCGAGCAGCTTGCAAAACTCGGTATCGAGTCCAGCATAGCGTCAGGCGATCGTGCCGAAGCAGTGGCGCCGGTTGCACGGGCATTGGGGCTAACTGCCCAGACCGGGATGCAGCCACAGGACAAGCTCGATACCATCGCGCGTCTCGCATCTGGCGGCCAAAAGGTGCTTATGATTGGCGATGGTCTGAACGACGGCCCCGCGCTCGCAGCCGGATATGCTTCGCTCGCCCCGGCCTCTGCCAGCGATGCCGGACAAAATGCTGCAGATGCGGTATTTTTGGGCGACAGTCTGGCCCCGGTCGCGCAAGCTGTCGAGGTTGCGCGCGCAACGCAACGGATCGTGCGGCAGAATTTTGCACTTGCGATTGGCTATAATGTCATTGCCGTTCCATTGGCGATCATGGGGCTGGTTACACCGCTAATCGCAGCACTTGCCATGTCGGGATCTTCGCTGATTGTTGTCGGCAATGCTATACGGTTGAAGGCGATCACGAAATGACCGGAATCTTGTTCTTGATCCCCATCGCAATCGGCCTTGGCCTGCTGGGTTTGGTTGGTTTTTTCTGGTCGCTGAAATCAGGCCAGTTTGATGATATGGACGGTGCCGCCCTGCGGATCCTGATCGACGATGATGGGCCGGGTGATGACTGAACGGCGGATCAACCCCTTGGCGGCATTTTTGGCCGTGTTCGCCATGTCAATGCCCGCATCGGCCGAAGCACAGGCGCAGTCGATCTTGGTTGGCGACTGCATGGGCGGAGCAACCAGGATCAATATCCCTGGCAAGGCCCCTGCTCCCGATCCCGACGATTGCTGCAAGAAAGGCTGCCACGCGGCTGGCGACCGGCGCAAGAAAAATCAGGACGACGACGACAGCTGTTGCTGAGTTGGCCGCCAAATTTCTTTCCGGATCATGATGGAATCCAACGCCGTTCGTTTCGAACGAAGTCAGGATACCCAAAAACAATGCAATGACGCTGGATCTCTCCGTAGCGATTGAGGTGACCAGGTCGTCGTTCAGCCAAACTCCCACTTAACGAATAAGCCGTCCCCTCTCCCCAACAAAAAAGAGGCGGGTCTTTCGACCCGCCCCTAGAGGAGGAGTTAGGAAACTCGAATTACAGTTTGAAGCCGACGCCGATGCCGAACACCAGCGGATCGAGGTTCACCTTGACGCGCTGCGTGCCAATGGCAGTCGTCGTCAGGCGTGCTGTCGTATCGATATCGATATATTTGACATCGAGGTTGAGGAACATTTTCTCGTTTAGTTGGATGTCGATACCAGCCTGCGCAGCCCAACCGAAGCTGTCCTTCAGGTGCACGCTGGTCGAACCAACCGCTGCTTCCAGACCTGAAGAGGCTTTGTCCGAATAGAACATGGTATAGTTGAGGCCGGCGCCGACATAAGGACGCACCTTTGCATCCGGAGCAAGGTGATATTGCACGG
>Ga0075154_10000468_pt1 | contig 33944 bp, 30 predicted proteins | sample JI71714BDNA_FD_70965 | JGI IMG/M metagenome (GOLD analysis project Ga0075154, IMG submission 70965) | Wastewater effluent complex algal communities from Wisconsin, to seasonally profile nutrient transformation and Carbon sequestration -... | ecosystem: Engineered > WWTP > Effluent > Algae...
CCCGGCGTGATCTTGTCGCAATTGGAGATGCACACCATGGCATCGGCGCAGTGGGCGTTCACCATATATTCGACGCTGTCAGCGATCAGATCGCGGCTGGGCAGCGAATAGAGCATGCCATCATGGCCCATGGCGATACCGTCATCGACCGCGATGGTGTTGAATTCCTTGGCCACACCGCCCGCAGCCTCTATCTCGCGCGCGACCATCTGGCCCAGATCCTTAAGGTGGACATGGCCGGGGACGAACTGAGTGAAGCTGTTCACGACGGCGATGATCGGCTTGCCGAAATCGCTGTCCTTCATCCCCGTTGCGCGCCAAAGCCCGCGCGCACCGGCCATATTGCGGCCATGGGTAGAGGTTCTGGAACGGTAAACGGGCATCGATCAATCCTTTGGAGAGGGTTGCGCGCCTCTATTCACGACAAAGCTTCGGACGCAAGCCTTTCGACGACATATTGCGCCATTTCACCCAATATTGCAGCAAATCTTTCCTGGCCCGCCGCATCACCGATCAAATCTTGCCGGATTTCGATGCCGACATAGGGGATTTCGTTGGCTTCAGCATGGCGGTTCATCGTCGCGTTGAGCTGCCTACCCGAATAGGGAAGCTGGTCGCCAACGATCAGCCCCTCCCCCTCCAGCCTTTCGATAGCCATGCTCGAAGGCAGTTCCTGTTCGTTGTACAACACTCCGATTTCCCAAGGTCGCTCGGCCGACGGATCGGTTTCAAGCCGAGGCGTGAAGCTGTGTACCGACAGTATCAATGCCGGCCTATGTCGGTTGAGCGAATCGGCGAGCGCGGCGTGATAGGGCGTGAAATAGCGGGCTAGCCGCGCCTGCCGTCCAGCGGCATCGAGGTGATTGCCGACAATGTCGTAGCCATCACTGGCCACCGGTATCGCGCTGGCATCGTCCGGATAGCGGTTGAGATCAACCACAAGTCGCGAATTGGTCGCAAGAAAGGCGGCGCAGAAGGTCAGTTCGACCATAAAGGATGCTACCCCCGTCACGCCAATGTCATATGCGATGTGCTGAGACATTAGCTGCCGATCAATCCCAAGGTCGATCTCGTCTGGCACATGGTTTGATGCATGGTCGCACACGACCAATATGCCGCCGGCCTTAGGTGTCCCGAGGATGATCCATGGATCTTTCACCGGATAGACGATGCCATTGTCCACCAGTCAGGGCAAGCCGTGCTGATTTGCCTTAGCGCAGCGTCTCGCCTCGACGAGGATTCGAAAATCGCAAAGCATGTCGCGCCGGAGCCAGACATACGAGCAATGCGCGGCTGCATTTCGCGCAAACACGCTAGGACATCTGCGATTTCAGGATGCAGTGTTATTGCTGGCAGTTCCAGATCGTTGCGGCCCGCGACCCAGCTTTCCGGATCCAGTGGCCCAAGATCAAAGCCGTTCCATGCCTGAAAAACAGGGCCGGTCGGACAGGCTATCAGTGGATTGACCAGCAGCAAAGGCAATCCTGCCAATTCGTTGCCATCAATCCGGTGCAACTGGTCCCCGACACCGGTTCCAAAGCAGGTTTGGGAAATAATGCATGCTGGAACATCCGCCCCTAATTCCGCCGCTACATCGGACGGCCGAGTGCTATCGAGGTCAATATTCCACAACCGCGTAGCCAGCCTCAATGCCGCTGCTGCATCGGCAGAACCGCCGCCAATGCCAGCGGCGACTGGCAGCCGCTTTTCGAGGTGGAAACGCGCGCCAGCCGAAATTCCGTTTCGTTCGGCCAAAATTGCTGCTGCGCGAATTATCAGGTTGTCGCTGCCCGCCGACAGACCATCGGCAAAGCGACCGGCAATGGTCAGCGACAAAGCATCCGCCGCCTCGACAGACAGCCTGTCACCATCCTCTGCGAAGGCGAACAGGGTTTCGATCTCATGATAGCCATCATCCCGCCGCTTTCGAACATGCAGCGCGAGGTTGATCTTGGCGTAGGCAGTCTCGAAATCGGTGGGCATCAGGGGGCGGCGTTGCTGGCGGTGAGGCCGATCGCAAGCTTCGACTCCAATCGCTCAACCACCTTGTCCTCTGCCTGTAAGGCAGCCGCGCGCCATGCATAGCGGGCATCAATCTTGCGTCCGGCGTGCCAATAGGCGTCGCCCAGATGTTCGTTGATCGTCACATCGTTGAGCGAACCCTGCACGGCGCTTTCGAGCAGCGGGATGGCATTCTCGACATCATTCGCGAGAAAATAGCCCCAGCCCAGAGAATCAGCGATTTCGGGAGAATCGGGAACCAGCGTATGCGCACGCGATACCAGTTCGAACCCGCGTTTGATTTCCTGACGCCGCTCCAGCAGCGAATAACCGAGGAAATTCAACAGTTGCGGGTTTTGCGGATCGAGAACCATCGCCGCTTCGAGTTCGACCTTTGCCTCCGCCCATTTATCCTGTCGGTCGAACAATTGCGCAAGCAACATCTTGAACACTGCCTTTTGCCGGGGCGACGCTTTTATCGTTTCGTTCAAAGTGCGATAACTGGCTTCTGCTGCGGCAAAATCGGATTGTTCCTCATGCAATTGCGCGAGTTGCAAACGAAGTTCAATCGAATCGGGCGCTTTGGCGACTGCATCATTGGTCAGTCGCAAAGCATTGGCGGGATCGCCTGCTGCGCTCAACATCCGGGCCTGTTGCAAAACGGCCGCGCGCCAGTGAAGCGAATCAGCCGGGATTGAGGCCAAAAGCGGCTGCGCTTTTGCAGAGGCCCCGACATCGTCCAATGCTCGTGCCAAAGTGATGCGGGCGGCGGCATCTTCGGGCGCTATCCATTGTCCCAAACGGGCGAAATAGAGCGCGTCGTTTTCCGCATCCTGTGATCGCAATTGCGCCGAGAGCCGCCCAAACAAAGCGGCAATCGCTGTTTCCGGCGACAGTCCCTTGCCCGATTTGGGTGCGGGCTGCCAGTTGCTGGCCCCGCCCACATGCGTCAGCATCTGTTGTGCAAATGGCAAATCACCCTTTGCCGCAAGCACTGGCGCCGCTTCATAAGCAAGCTGGCGTCCATAGTCCGAACCAAATCCGCTAAAAGCGTTCAACCGTTTTTTGGCCAATTCGATGTCGCCACTCGCCAGCGCGAGATAGACCAGCTGATCGTCCGCATAAAAGCCCAGCAGCGGTTGTTCGCGGAGCAGTGCAGGATCGATGCTTGATGGCTTTCCCTGCGCACGCTCGACCCATGCCGCCAAAATCGGTGCAACAAAGGCAAAGTCCTTACGCTGTTTCAGATCATCAATTGCATTGTCAGCATCGGTCCAGTTTTTGCGCCTCCAGGCATCAACAAAAAACAACAGCGGGCTGTGGCTCTCTGCCGTTTCCTTGAGTTGCAGCGTCCGCAAAGCCTGCAAAGCCGTCGCATAGTCACCCTCTTGCACCGCGAGCGACAATGTCTGCCGCGCCGCAACGCTGCTATCAGGAGCAGTTGCCAGCAGCTTGCGATAGCCCTTCAGCGCTTCGACCGGCCTTTCGGACAATTCCAATCGAACTGCCTGCCAATAGAGGTCAACATTGGACTTTGAATCCGAAGCGCCTGCTCCCGCCGGAGCGAACAACGCTAGCGCCAACACCCAAGTCTTACATGTTCGGATAATTAGGTCCACCGCCACCCTCCGGCGTCACCCAGTTGATATTCTGGGTCGGGTCTTTGATGTCGCAAGTCTTGCAATGCACGCAATTCTGTGCGTTGATCTGCAGGCGCGGATTGCCATCTTCCTTGCCGACAATCTCATAAACACCGGCCGGGCAATAGCGTTGCTCGGGCGCGTCATATAGTTCGAGATTGACCGTGATCGGAATATCCGCATCTTTCAGCTGCAAATGGCAGGGCTGGTCTTCCTCGTGATTGGTGTTCGACAGGAACACCGAGGACAATCGGTCAAAACTGATCACACCGTCTGGCTTGGGATAATTGATGGGCGTGTATAGATCCTTGCGCCGGATCGCTTCATTGTCGGGATGATGTTTCATGGTGATCGGCAAACCGATTTTCAGCGTGCGCATCCACATATCGATTCCGGCGAGAACCGTGCCGTAATCACCGCCAAATTTGGCAACCGCCGGTTCGGCGTTCTTGACCAGTTTTAGTTCGGTCGCGATCCAGCTGTCGTTGAGATTGGCCTGATAATCCGCCACTTCATCATGCTCGCGTCCGGATGCCAATGCCGCAGCAAGGCTTTCTGCGGCCAACATGCCAGATTTCATCGCGGTGTGGGTGCCTTTGATCCTAGGCACGTTGACGAAGCCCGCCGAGCAACCAATCAGCGCGCCGCCTGGGAAAGCAAGTTTTGGAATCGACTGCCATCCGCCTTCATTAATCGCGCGCGCGCCATAGGAAATGCGCCTTCCACCTTCGAGTATCTTGCGGATTTCGGGATGCTGTTTCCAACGCTGGAATTCTTCAAACGGGTAAACATAGGGGTTGGCATAATCGAGCGCGACCACGAAGCCGAGTGCGACCTGCCCATTTGCCTGATGATAGAGGAAGCCACCGCCCCAGCTATCGCTTTCGTTCAAAGGCCAGCCCTGCGTGTGAATGACGCGGCCGGGAACATGCTTGTCGGGATCGATGTCCCACAATTCTTTCATGCCAATGCCGTAAACCTGCGGCTCGCAATCGGCCTCCAGATCATATTTGGCTTTGAGCTGCTTGGTCAGATGTCCGCGCGCACCCTCAGCAAACAGCGTGTATTTGGCGTGCAATTCCATGCCCGGCATATAGTCAGGCTTGTGACTTCCATCACGGGCAACACCCATATCGCCGGTTGCCACGCCCTTTACCGAACCATTATCGTTGAAGAGAATTTCAGCAGCGGGAAATCCGGGGAAAATCTCGACACCCAGATTTTCCGCCTGCGTCGCCAGCCAGCGGCACAGATTGCCAAGGCTGCCGGTAAAGGTGCCCTTATTGTGCATGAAGCCGGGGGTGAGGATGTGCGGCACGGCGATGTGGCCCTTGCGGCTTAGCATCCAGTGGTGATTTTCGGTCACCGCAACTTCGGCCATCGGGCAGCCCTGATCTTTCCAGTCGGGAATCAGTTCATCGATCGCCTTGGGATCGAACACAGCGCCCGATAGGATATGCGCGCCAATTTCTGATCCTTTTTCAAGGATGCAGACCGAGATTTCCGGGTTGATCCGTTTCAACCGGATCGCTGCCGACAAGCCCGCAGGTCCACCGCCTACAATGACGACGTCATAAGGCATCGATTCCCGTTCGCTCATTCCCCAAGGTCCTTCTGTTTGCTGCCCGGTTCGGGCTGCCTTGTAATATGCTCGCTTTGCAGAATTCGCCATGCCAAGCAATTGACCGTTCCGTCAACCGGTGACTGTAAGGTGGGATGCAACAATCGCTTGCGCATGCACCCGAAACGCTGGTGCGATCCTATATGGAATGGTGGAGCCTCGCCGGGGTCGAGACCCTGTGCGCCGACGCGCCAACCGACTGGATGCAGCAACCGGTTGCTGCAGAAGCGCCGACGCAGCCGGCAAAAGCGAAACCAACGATTGCTGCACCATCGGTCCCAATAGCTCCTCCCACTGTTCCGGTCGCAGCATGGCCATCTGATCTTGCCACGTTGCAGTCCCAGATTGTTGGAGAAGCGCGTTTACCCGGAACAGGCTATTCAAGCAGACGTGCTGGCCCGGTTGGCGCTTCCAACGCTCAACTGATGCTCATCGGCGATATTCCTGAGGGCGACGAGATCGAAGCGGGGTATTTCGGCACCGGTGCCACCGGTCGGCTGATCGACGCCATGATGCGCGCAATCGGCTTTGATCGCGCTTCCATCTATCAAACGGCATTGGCACATAGTCAGCCGGCAACTGGCGCAATACCGCCTGGCGATCTGGCAAATCTGGCACAATTCGGGCGGCATCACGCCGCGTTGGTCGCCCCGACGCGGATATTGCTGCTTGGCAACGCTGCATGCGAAGCCTTTTTGGGGCGGAATTTGATGGATGCGCGCGGACGTTTACACGATTTTAACCATGATGGCGGAAAACTGGCGGCAGTAGCAACCTATCATCCGCGAACCCTGATCGCACGACCGGCCCTGAAGGCGCAGGCGTGGCAAGATTTGCAGATGCTGGCGAACAAGGAATGACCGTGCAGGCCAGTTTGCGTTTCGGGGCACTTGCCCTTTTTGCCTCTGTTTCGACCGCAGCTTTTGCGGGAACCACGACGAGCGATGATTTTCGCGTTCCAAGCGATCCCTTTGCCGCGATTCCCGGCCAGTTATCGGCTAAGGAAAAGCAGGAATTTGGCACCATTTTCAGCGCGATCCGCAACAAGCAGTGGAGCGAAGCGACCAAATTGATCGACGCCGCACCCAAAAATCCTATGGCCGCAGTCGCACGGGCCGAACTGTTCGTTGCCCCTGACAGCCCAAAGGTCAGCGCCCAGCAGATCGAAGCTTTGCTCAATCAGGCACCTTGGTTGCCGCAAGCCGAACAGCTTGCAACCATGGCGCAAAAGCGTGGCGCCGCTTCCCTGCCTGATCGTCCGGGCACGCGGAAATTTTCTTGGCGCGGCAGTGCCGCCCGCCGCGAACTGCCTGAAACGACCAGTGGTGCCGCCAATCTGCGTGCGCAGATTCAACAGCATATCAAAAATGACGCGCCTTCGGAGGCCGAACGCGTGCTTGAAGCCGGTGCGGCCGGGCTTTCGGACGCGGCGCTCACGGAACTGCGCTACCGCGTTGCATGGTCCTTCTATATCGAAAATGACGATGCCAATGCGCGCCGGGTCGCGGCCACAGCGCGTGCTGGTGGCGGCGAATGGGGCGTGCAGTCCGAATGGGTTCACGGCCTTGCCAGCTGGCGGCTTGGGGATCGCAACGACGCTTTCCGCTCGTTCGACCGAGTTGCGCAACGTGCCGAAAATGAAGAACTGCGTGCCGCTGGCTGGTATTGGAGCGCGCGCGCGGCAATGGCAGCAAAGCAACCTGCACAAGTCCAAACCCGCCTGCAACAAGCGGCACAATTTGACGAAAGCTTTTACGGCCTGATCGCCAGCGAAGCCTTGGGCATGACTCCAATCGCTGCCCGATCAAAGCCAGAGCGCAAGGCTGGATGGGACATACTTGCGCGCGAGGACAATGTGCGCGCCGCAATCGGTCTAGCCCAAATCGGCCATACCGACCTTGCGGAAGAAGCTGTGCGCCATCAAGCGAAAATTGGTGATTCCCGGCAGCATGATTCGCTTGCGCGGCTTGCCGGTGCAATCAACCTGCCTTCGACGCAATTGTGGCTGGGCCATTATGGCCCCTCGCGCGAAGCAGGCGAATGGACCGTGCGCTACCCACGCCCGCAATGGACACCGTCGGGTGGCTGGCGTGTCGATTCCAGCCTGGTTTATGCGCACACATTGCAGGAATCACAGTTCAAGACGTCGGTTGTCAGTCCGGCGGGCGCGCGTGGCCTGATGCAGGTTCGCCCCGGCACCGCTCAGGATATGGCGCGCGATCGCGGCATCAGTTTCGCCGCATCGGAGCTTGATCGTCCGACAACCAATCTGGAATATGGCCAAAGCTATCTCGAAAAGCTGCGCGATATGAACGCGACCGGCGGACTACTTCCCAAGGTCATCGCAGCCTATAATGCAGGCCCCGCTCCAGTAACGCGTTGGAACAGCGAAGTGCGCGACAATGGTGATCCGCTGCTGTTCATCGAATCGATCCCCTATTGGGAAACGCGCGGCTATGTCTCGACTGTGTTGCGCAATTACTGGATGTACGAAATCGAAGCAGGCAAAAGCGGCGGCAGCACTGCTGGTCTCGCCCAGCTTATGTGGCCAAAATTCCCGGATGGGACACGCAGCGTTGCGGTGCGGTTGAATGGAAACAACGGCAGGCTGGCCAGCAATGCTCAAACCCCTGGCCCCGCAATTGGAGTATCCAGCGTTGCCGCTCGATGAAAGCCGCATCTTCAAGCCGATCAATATCGCGCTGCTGACGGTTTCCGATACCCGGACCTTTGCCGATGACACCAGCGGCGACATATTGGCGGACCGCATTGTCGAGGCAGGCCATAAGCTGGTCGATCGCGCGATTGAACGGGATGATGCTTCCAGGCTGGTTGCGCGCCTGCATGGCTGGATAGACAATGATGATGTTGACTGCGTCATTTCAACTGGTGGTACTGGCCTGACTGGACGCGACATTACCCCAGAGGCATTGGACCGGGTCAAGACCAAGGACATTCCAGGCTTTGGCGAACTGTTCCGCTGGCTCAGTTATGACAGCATCGGCACCAGCACGCTGCAAAGCCGCGCCTGCGCTGTGCTTGCACGGGGCACTTATATCTTCGCCCTGCCCGGTTCGAACGGCGCGGTGAAGGATGGCTGGGACAAAATATTGGTCCACCAGCTCGACAGCAGACACAAGCCTTGCAATTTCGTTGAATTAATGCCGCGGTTGCGAGAGCAATAATGTTCTTTATATGTTCCGTTCTTTTGTCTAGAATGAAACAATGGCCAAAAGCTGCTATCCCGACTTTACCTTTGGACGCGGAGCACCCGCAAACGCGACGCCTTCCCGCTTCAATCTGAAGCAGCGAACGGCCGATGGTGATTGGCTGGATGATCGCGCGGACATCGACGGAAACGCTGCCCCTCTAAAGACCGTCGTCACGATAGAGCGACCCAAATCCATATTGGCGCGCAACACCTCCCCTGACATCCCTTTTGACCAGTCGATCAACCCTTATCGCGGCTGTGAACATGGCTGTGTCTATTGCTATGCGCGGCCAAGCCATGCCTTTCACGACCTATCCCCCGGACTGGATTTCGAAAGTCGGCTTTTTGCCAAACCCGATGCCGCAAAATTGTTGCGGCAAACGTTGGCGAAAAAGGGGCATATCCCAACACCCATCGCCTTTGGCACCAACACTGATGCCTATCAGCCAATCGAGAGTGAATGGCGGATCATGCGGCAGTGCCTTGAGGTACTGGCGGAAACTGGCCATCCGCTGACGATAACAACAAAGTCAGACCGGATAATTCGTGATCTTGATCTGCTGGCGCCAATGGCGGCAAAGGGATTGGTTGCAGTGGCTGTGTCGGTCACAATGCTTGACCCTGTGCTTCACCGCCAGCTTGAGCCGCGCGCGCCAAGACAGGAAAAGCGCCTCGCCGCGATTAAGGCTTTGGCGGCTGCAGGCATCCCGACCCACGTCAATGTCGCGCCAATCATCCCGGCGATCAACGATCATGAGATCGAAGCAATCCTCGAACGCGCGGCAGAGGCTGGAGCCAAAACCGCGAGCTGGATTCCCATCCGCTTGCCCCACGAAGTTGCGCCATTATTCCAGCAATGGCTTGATGTGCATTATCCGGACCGGGCATCCAAAGTCATGTCGATCATCCGTTCGATACGTGAAGGCCGCGACAATGATCCCGGTTTTTTCAGCCGGATGCGCGGAAGCGGGCCTTGGGCTGACCTAATCCGCACCCGTTTCAAGATTGCGGCGCGAAAATATGGTCTCAACCAGCATGGAATTAAGCTGCGCAGCGACCTGTTTGTTCCACCATCTCTCGATGGCCAGATGACGCTTTTCTAAGCGAAGCCGTCGCTGTTTCCGTCGCCAGGATGAAAACGGATCAAACGGCTGGTTAAGACCGCTGCCTGACGGTTGACCACAGCAATGCGGTAATCGGGGTCAGTCACCATTTCAAGAAACGCACCCGCATTGGGGTAATAAGCGATGAAGGCCGCATCCCAATGTTCGTCTTCAGGCCCGGTAACAACGCATTGAAAATCGCCGCGCCAGATGATGTTCCCACCCACCCTGCGGAATATCGGACCGCTGGTTGTGCCATATTCCTGATAGGCGCGCTCACCATTCCAGCCCTTGCCCGCATGTTCATGCCCATCAGGATAAGTGGCTTTATCACGGTAGCGAATCAGGTTGAGCATGTTGATCGGCACGTCACGCGGCAAGGTCTTGAATGCGTCAAAAGCAGCGCGGGTGGGATCGACATGCGCTTCCTGAGTCATCAGCCAAGGCTCCGCAGTTTATAATCCTTATACTGCTTACGCAGTTCCGCCTTCTGAATCTTGCCGGTTCCAGTCATCGGCATGGCATCAACGAAATGGACCTCATCGGGCAGCCACCATTTGGCAATTTTTTCTTTCAGATAAGACTGCACATCGCCTTCGGACAGTTCAGGCGCGTCGGGCTTGCGCACCGCGACGATGATCGGCCGCTCGTCCCATTTCGGGTGATAGACCCCGATTGCCGCCGCCTGTGCAACGCCGGGGCAGCCCACCGCTGCATTTTCCAGCTCGACAGAACTGATCCATTCGCCGCCCGATTTGATCACATCCTTGACCCGGTCGGTGATTTGCATCGTGCCGTTCGGATGGATTACCGAGACGTCGCCGGTATCGAACCATTGATCCGCATCGGTCGCGTCGGCCTCTGCCTTAAAATAGCGTTTGATCACCCATGGCCCGCGAATTTGCAGCGCGCCTTCGGTCGTGCCATCGCGCGGGGCGACATTGCCGTCCTTGTCGATCACCCGCAGTTCGACGCCAAAGGGGATTTTGCCCTGCTTCGATACGACTTCAATCTGCGCGTCCAGGCTCATTTCATCCCATCCCGGAATGGGCGATCCCATGGTTCCGATAGGCGAAGTTTCGGTCATCCCCCAGGCGTGCGACACCCGCACGCCTTGGCTCATCAGCCTTTCAATCATCATGCGTGGAGCAGCGGTGCCACCAATGGTAACAAGCCGCAATTTGCCCAAACCACTCTCGCGTCCCGCAGCCTTTTCCGCGTCAAGATGCTGAAACATCGCAAGCCAGACGGTAGGCACACCAGCGCTGTGGGTAATGCCTTCCTTCAGCATAAGGTCGTGCAGCACTGCAGCTTCATTGGTTGCGGAAAAAACAAACTTCACCCCCGCCATCGCTCCAGCAAAGGGCAATCCCCAGCTTGCAGCATGGAACATCGGAACAATCGGTAGCAACGCAGCGGTGCAATCGAGGTCGAAGATCGAAGGCGCTATTTCCGCCATGGCGTGCAGCATCGTCGAGCGGTGCTGATAGAGTACACCCTTAGGATTGCCGGTAGTGCCGCTGGTATAGCAAAGCATGCAGGGATCGCGCTCATCGCCCCAAACCCAGTCAAAATTGCCATCCTGGCCACCGATCAAAGCGGCATATTCGTCGCTGTCAAAAACGACATAATGCTCGACTGTCTTCAGATGCGGTTTCAGCCGTTCGATGACCGGCGCGAATTGCGCGTCGTATAGCAGCACTTTGTCTTCGGCATGGTTCATGATGTAGATCAGGTCTTCATCGAATAGCCGGACATTGACGGTGTGGATCACCCCACCCGCGCCAATCGCACCATACCATGCGGCCAAGTGCCGGTGGTGGTTCATTGCGAAGGTGGCGACGCGTTCGCCTGGCTTTAGCCCCAATCCGACAAAAGCCTGCGCCATCCGCCGGGCTTCCGACGCTACGCCAGACCAGTTAGAGCGTTCGATACTGCCATCGGCCCAGCGGGTCACAATCTCGCGGCTGCCATGTTCGCGTGCGGCATAGTCGATTAAATGGGTAACGCGCAGATCCCAATCCTGCATGGTGCCGGAATACATTCTCTCTCTCCTGTCCCCGTTCGCGTTGTCCGCGAACTTGCTCACATTGACTGATTGCCAAGCACATAAGCGCTTTGCAACCACGAAGGCTGATTCCGGGGGAGTTAATCGGTGATCCGGCGCTTTTGGCTCAAATCAGTGAACGCTTGCCAGTTGCGGCTTTATCGGAGCCATCTCGACCTTCGCGATCCCTTCGATTGCCTTTATCTTTTCAACAAGTTCAAGGTCAAGCCGGTAGCGGCGCCCGAGCATAATCTGCGCAGCTTTGCCATCAGCGGTCGTCGCATTGGCAACAATCTCCCCGCGCCCACCGGTCAGTGGCAGAATCAGATGCTGCAAATGGTGAAATGCCTCGGCCCGGTCAATATCCAGCATCATTCGGAAGCTGCTATTGGCGACCAGCCCTGCGAGCCGTTTGGCGCTGCGGATTGCAATGCGCGGAATTTCCTCGCCAGCTGGCAGGTCCATTTCGACATTGATCAACAGGCATTCGTTGGTTTTGGCCCATTCGGCGAGTTCAGCGCAGACCGCTTCGTCAAAACAACTGGCTTGGAATTGACCGCTGGCATCGGAAAATTCGGCCTGAACGAAGCGATTGCCGCGCTTTGATTGTCGCCATTTTACCGCCTGCACCATCGCCGCCAGCGAACCTGATTTGCGGCTACCCTCCGGTATTGGCCCGCAGTCGATGGTTTCAAGATAGGTTTTCGCGCCATGGCTGGCGGCGATCTGTCCGAATTGTGAGATTGGGTGCGAGGAGAAATAGAAACCAAAGGCTTCGTTCTCATGCGCCATTTGTTCGGACAGGTTCCAAACGGCAACGGTGGGCAGCCGCAATTCGCCAGCACCGCCGCCTGACGCAGCATCGCCGAACAAACCGCCCTGCCCACTTACCCGTTGGTCGCGTGCGGCTTGGGCTGCCGACAGAATCAGTTCCGCCCCGGCATATACTGCTGCGCGGTTGGGTGACAGATCGTCAAAGGCACCCGACGATGCCAGATTTTCCAGGCTGCGCCGATTGATCTGCGCGGGATCGACCCGGTCAGCAAATTCGTCGAGCGAGGTGAAGGCACCGTTGGCCAAGCGCTCCTCGACAATCGCCTCCATCGCCTTTTCGCCGACATTCTTGATACCCGCCAAGGCATAACGCACCGCGAGCCCGTTTTCGCCCGCCTCGACGCTATATTCAGCCTCGCTGTGGTTGATTGACGGCGGCAGGCATGCGACCTCTAGCCTTCGCATATCATCAACGAAAATCGCCAGCTTGTCGGTCTGATGCATGTCGAAGCACATCGATGCGGCAAAGAAATCCTCGGGATGATGCGCCTTCAGCCAGCCTGTGTGATAGGCGAGCAACGCATAGGCCGCCGCATGGCTCTTGTTAAAGCCGTAGCCAGCGAACTTGTCGATCAAGTCGAACAACTCGTTCGCCTTTGCCGCCTCGATCTGGTTATGCTTTGCACAGCCTTCGACAAAAATTGCGCGCTGCTCGTCCATCTCGGACTGAATCTTCTTGCCCATAGCGCGGCGGAGCAAATCTGCGCCGCCCAGCGAATAACCCGCGAGTATCTGTGCGGCCTGCATCACCTGTTCCTGATAGACGAAAATCCCGTAGGTTTCGGACAATATGCCTTCGAGCAAGGCGTGCGGATATTCGATTGTTTCCTCGCCATTTTTGCGGCGACCGAACATCGGGATATTGTCCATAGGGCCGGGACGATAGAGCGAAACCAGCGCGATGATGTCGCCGAAATTGGTTGGGCGAACTGCCGCCAGAGTGCGCCGCATGCCTTCGGATTCGAGCTGGAACACGCCAACGGTGTCGCCGCGCTGGAGCAGTTCATAGACGGCCGGATCTTCCAGACCCAATCGGCTGAAATCTACCTCGATTCCGCGCAAGGCCAACATTTGCTGCGCTTTTTGCAGCACTGACAAGGTTTTCAAGCCCAGAAAGTCGAATTTCACCAGCCCGGCTGCCTCGACAAATTTCATGTCGAATTGAGTCACTGGAATGTCCGAACGCGGGTCGCGATAGAGCGGCACCAACTCTGACAGGTGTCGGTCGCCGATCACCACGCCAGCGGCATGGGTCGAGCTGTGCCGCGGCAGCCCTTCCAGCTTTGAGGCAAGGTCAAACAGCCGCTTCACATCCTCGTCGCGGCGATATTCCTCGCGTAATTCGGGCACACCGCCCAGTGCGCGCTCAAGGTCCCACGGGTCGGTCGGGTGGTTGGGCACCAGCTTGCAGAGCTTATCGACCTGCCCATAGCTCATCTGCAACACACGCCCGGTATCGCGCAGCACCGCCCGCGCCTTCAGCTTACCAAAGGTGATGATCTGCGCGACCTGTCCGTTACCATATTTTTCCTGCACATAGCGGATCACTTCACCGCGCCGCGTTTCGCAGAAATCGATATCGAAGTCGGGCATCGACACACGTTCGGGGTTCAGAAAGCGTTCGAACAGCAACCCCAATTGCAACGGATCAAGATCGGTAATCGTCAATGCCCAGGCAACCAACGAGCCCGCACCCGATCCGCGACCCGGCCCCACTGCAATATCCTGTGCCTTCGCCCATTTGATGAAGTCGGCAACGATCAGGAAGTAACCCGAAAAGCCCATCGAGGTGATTATGTCGGATTCGAATTTTAGCCGCTCATAATAGGGTTTGCGGTCTGCTTCCGAAACGATCCCCGCGGCATCCAATCGGCCTTCGAGACCTGCCTTTGCGTCTTTACGCAGTTGCTCGTCTTCCGCGTCTCTGTTGCCCGCCAGACTTGGCAATATGGGATCGCGATAGGGTGCAACCGCTGCGCAACGCTGGGCGACGACCAGAGTGTTGGCGAGTGCCTCGGGCAGATCAGAAAACAACTCCGCCATTTGCACTTGGGTCTTGATCCACGCGTGCGGAGAGCTTTTGCGGCGGTCATCGCTGTCGACATAGGCACCTTCGGCAATGCACAGCATCGCATCATGTGCGGCAAAGAAACCGGGTTCGGCAAAGCAGGCGGGGTTGGTTGCGACCAGCGGCAAATCGCGTTCATAGGCAAGCGCGATCAATGCCTGTTCGGCCTCTTGCTCGGTTGCGTCGCCGCGCCGCGACAATTCGATATAGAGCCGGTCGGGAAATAACGACTGCAAACGTGTTGCATATTCGGCTGCGGCATCAAGCTGGCCATTGGCAAACAATCGCGCCAACGCGCCCTCGCCTCCAGCGGTCAGTGCGATCAGACTATCAGTATGTCCTGCCAGCTGCGCAAAGCTAACCTGCGCGTCGTCGCCTTCCGGATGATCAAGATGCGCCATCGACACCAGACGGCATAGATTGACATAGCCGATTTCATCCTGCGCATAGACCGCAAGCCAATCGCGTTCGCTTTGCCCGCCATTGAGTTCTGGGGGCCGCGCCACGCCGAGCATGATTCCGATGATCGGTTGCACGCCAACGCCCTTGCAACCATCCTGAAACGGCATCACGCCGTACAAGCCGTTGCGGTCGCTGATCGCTATCGCTGGAAAACCAAGATTTTTCGCATATTTGCCGATAGCCTTGGGCTCGATCGCGCCTTCCAGCATAGTGTAGGCGGAAAAAACCCGCAGGGGAACGAACGGCGCGAACGACATGGTCGCACGCTAAGCCAGTGAGGCCCGATTCGGAAAGCGGTTTTCAGGTCAAAGCTGTGGACAGTCAGCCCAGCAGCTTTTCAATATCCTTTTCGAGCGCTCCCGGCTTCACTTGCGGACCAAAGCGACCGACGACATTGCCGTCGCGATCCACCAGAAATTTGGTGAAATTCCATTTGATCGCGCGGCTGCCGAGCAAGCCCGCCTGCTTCGATTTCAGATGATCCCACAGTGGATCGGCATTGTCGCCGTTGACGTCGATCTTTTTAGCTAGCGGAAAGGAGACGTCATAAGTCAATGAACAAAAGTTCTTGATCTCCTCCTCATCACCCGGCTCCTGCGCGCCGAACTGGTTGCAGGGGAATGCCATGACAACCAGTCCCTTGTCTGCATATTTGCGGTGCAGCTCCTCCAGCCCCTCATATTGCGGCGTGAAGCCGCATTTCGACGCAGTGTTGACGAGCAGCATTGGCTTGCCCTTAAAGTCTGCCATGTCCTGTATTTTGCTACCCGGCAAAGCGACTTTGAAATCATGGACATTCATAGCTTGCTCCTTATTGCGCCTGTTTGCTGCTCAGGGTTTGGCGTTTGCGATAGATGAAGTCGAAACTGGTGGTCCAAGTCAAACCATGGTCGATCGATTGTTCGCCATGCTGCCTGACCGAGCCATCTGTTTGCGGGGAATATATCATGCGGATAAGCGCATCCTGATTGGGTCCGTTAACATTCGCCCACATGCCAGTGAGCACCATATTGCCTCCGGTATAGCCTCCCTCAAATTCAACACGACCGGGTGCCGATCCCACCCATGTCTGGTGCCAACGCTCGGTCTCGGGGTCGTAACTGTTCAGACTACCGCCGCCTAACCCCTTTAACGGCATCCAGTTTTCACGGATTGCACAGCCGCCATAGAGCTTTTCGATCTTGCTGTGAGCGATAAGTGTGTTCGTACCATTTGGATAAACATCCCATTCGCCAATCCAGAAATCAAATTGGCTGAAATTGGAGCCTGCACAGGCAATCGGCGGCGGGATTGTGGTTGGCGTCGACTGCAACGCCAAAACAAAAGCGGCGATCAGATTGGACATGCGATTCCTCCTCAAATCGTCGGGATATTACGCCTTTGTCAGCCCAAAGTACCATCGTGCAGCCGAACAATTCGATCCATCTTGGCCGCGAGCCGTTCATTGTGGGTCGCGACCAAGGCTGCCGAACCTTGGCTGCGCACCAGATTCATGAATTCACCCAACACTATGTCGGCGGTATGCTCGTCGAGATTCCCTGTGGGCTCATCAGCAAGCACCAGACGTGGACGGTTTGCGAGCGCGCGTGCCACCGCAACGCGTTGCTGTTCGCCGCCCGAAAGTTGGGACGGCCGGTGTACCAACCTTTCGCCCAACCCCAATGTGGACAGCAGCAAGGATGCCCGGTCACGCGCGCCGTCTGGATCGATTCCCATGATCAACTGCGGCAACATCACATTTTCGAGCGCATCGAAATCGGGCAGCAAATGGTGAAACTGATAAACAAATCCCAGCTTTTCACGACGGACCACCGTGCTTTTGTCGGGGCCAAGCCCAAAGGTTTCCTCACCATCGATCATGATCGAACCGGTAAAGCCGCCTTCGAGCAAACCCAGCGCCTGCAGCAATGTTGACTTGCCAGTGCCTGATGGCCCTAGCAATGCAACAAGTTCGCCCTCGCCAATGGCCAGGTTGACCCCGCGCAGCACTTCGATCGTGACGTCACCTTGCGTGAAGCTGCGGCGTACATCGGTCATCCGGGCGATAATCTTACTCATAGCGCAACACCTGTACCGGATCGGTCCCCGCCGCCTTAAAGGCCGGATACAGCGTAGCCAAGAAGCTGAACAGCACGGCAAGCGAGCAGATTGCCAACACTTCGAAAGGATCGGTTCGCGATGGCAGTTCGGTTAGGAAACGGATCGACGGGTCCCACAATTCCAGACCGGTCACATATTGGATCGCGGTCACAATTCCTTGGCGGAAGAATAGGAAGACAAAGCCCAAAATGACCCCGGCCACCATCCCCGCTGTGCCGATCAACAGACCGACGGTTACGAAAATCTTTAAAAGCGATTGCCGTGAGGCGCCCATCGTCCGCAGGATCGCGATATCGCGTGTCTTGGCGCGTACGAGCATGATCAGTGATGACAGGATGTTGAAAACCGCGACCAGTACAATGATCGAGAGTACGACAAACATCGCCACTCGCTCAATCGCCAGCGCCTCGAACAATGAGGCGTTCATGCTTTTCCAATCGACAATCAGCGCCTTGTCGGCGATTTTGGGAGCAAGCGGAGCGAGGATGCGGTTCACATCATCGGCATCCTCTGTCGTCAACTCGATCATCCCGATCTCGTCATCCATCAGCATGAGCAGCTGTGCATCCTCGATCGGCATGATGACAAAGGCCTTGTCATAGTCGTAGACGCCAACCTCAAAGATCGCAGAGATTTCGTAGGATATTTCACGCGGGACATTGCCAAAGGGCGTTGCCCGGCCCTGCGGATTTATGATCGTCAATTGCTGTCCAACCCGCGCACCCAAATTTTGCGCGAGCCGCGAACCAATTGCCACCCGCCCGCTTCCCGGCCGCAACAGGCGCAAATCACCGTCGATGGTCTTGCCCTTCAGTGTCGGGTTCTCAAGGATATCGGAAACCAGCATGCCTCGGGTCAGGATTGCTTCCACCCGGCCATTATGCGTGGCAAGCAGCGGCTGCTCGATCAGGGGCGATGCCTCGGTCACGCCGGGTGTTGCCTTCACATCCTTCAGCACATTGCGCCAGTCGGCGAGCCGCCCGTTATAGCCTTGCACCACGGCATGGCCGTTCAGCCCGACAATCTTGTCAAACAACTCAGCGCGAAAGCCGTTCATCACGCTCATCACAATGATCAGGGCTGCAACCCCCAAGGCAACAGCAACCAGACTGATCGTAGCAACAAGGAAAATGAACCCCTCGCCTTTGCCCGGCAGCAGATAGCGGCGGGCGACCATGCGTTCATAACGGTTCAGGATCATATAACTCTGGTCTCGACGGGCATCGCGTTGCCGCTCTTAGGGTTTTGGCGGGTGACTAGCAAGGCGCGATGATTATTACATTATTGTTGCTGCATTGTCACAGTGCGCAAGAAAGCGTCGAAGCGAGCGGCATCGCGATTGCATTGCTACCCGCAAAGGGCGAACAGGAGCCGCTGATTCTGGCACATTTTGAAAATGGCCAAGGGTTCAGGGGGTTTGCGAAACCAGCAGCAAGGCTGAAGCCTGCGCCGGTCGCATCAAATAAAAAGCAATCTCGGGGCCGCGCGGATATATCCGGCGGCCTTGAACTTTTGCGCAAAGCCCCCATCTGGTTTTTCGGAAACGCCGAGAGGGTTTCCAGACAACCACCGAAGCGCCGTTTTGCGGGCTTCCTATTGTAGATTGCTCAAAGGAGAATTTGCCATGAACCGTTTTGATTTCACCCCCTATCGCCGCACCACTGTGGGCTTCGACCGTCTGTTCGATCTGCTCGAAAATGCTGGCCGTTCTGCGCAGGGCGACAATTATCCTCCGTTCAACATCGAACGTATCGAGGAAAACACATATCTGGTGACGATTGCCGTCGCAGGCTTCAAGCCCGAGGAAATCGACATCACCGCACAGCAGAATTTGCTGATCGTTTCCGGCGCAAAGGCGACCGAAGGCAATGATAACCGCGATTTCCTGCACCTTGGCATTGCCAACCGCAATTTCGAACGCCGCTTCCAGCTCGCGGACCATGTCTTCGTGAAGGATGCCGACCTCGCCGATGGTTTGCTGTCGGTAACGCTTGAGCGTCAGATCCCCGAAGAACTGAAACCGCGCAAGATCATGATCGGCGGCAACACCGGACCGACCGTGATCGAGCATGACGAAGCGAAGAAAAAGGGCGGCAAGGCCGCTTAAGCGCTACCGTTAACACCATGATATTCGTCATCCCCGCTTCCGCGGGGGTGGCGAGTGTTTTTGATCCTATTATTTGGAATTAAACCAACCGGCTCTGCTCGACCGCAGCTTCAATGAAGCTCGCAAATAAAGGGTGCGGGTCGAAGGGTTTTGATTTCAGCTCAGGGTGGAACTGCACGCCGATGAACCATGGATGGTCAGGGCGTTCGACGATTTCGGGTAACAGCCCGTCAGGCGACATACCTGAGAATATCAATCCGCCCTTTTCCAGCGGCTCCTTATAGGCACCGTTGACTTCATAGCGGTGGCGGTGGCGTTCCGAAATCACATTGGCGCCATAGACTCCCGCGACATGGCTGTTGCCCGTCAGCCGCGCTTCATATGCCCCCAAGCGCATTGTGCCGCCAAGGTCGCCGCCAGCTTCGCGGGTTTGCAATCCTTCTTCGGTCATCCATTCGGTGATGATGCCGACAACGGGTTCGTTGGTCGGGCCAAATTCGGTCGAGGAGGCATCGGCGATCCCTGCAGTATTCCGCGCGCCTTCGATACACGCCATCTGCATTCCCAGACAAATACCAAAGAACGGCACTTTACGTTCACGGGCAAAGCGCACTGCGGCAATCTTGCCCTCCGATCCCCGTTCGCCAAAACCACCGGGGACAAGGATTGCGTGCATCGGTTCCAGTGCTGCGGTTATATCGCTGTCACCCTGTTCAAACAGTTCCGCGTCGATCCATTTGACGTTAACCTTTACCCGGTTGGCGAAGCCACCATGCGCGAGCGCTTCGTTCAATGACTTATAGGCATCGGCGAGCCCGACATATTTGCCGACCACGCCGATGGTGACTTCGCCCTCGGGATTTTGCTGGCGGTCGAGAATATCCTCCCACCGGCGTAGATCAGGTGCGACACCGGGGGTAATACCAAAGGCGCGCAACACCTCATAGTCCAACCCCTCGGCGTGATATTGCAGCGGGACGGCATAGATTGATTTCGCATCAAGCGCCGGAATGACCGCCTCTTTGCGTACATTGCAGAAGGCCGCGATTTTCGCGCGTTCACCTTCGGGCAGCGGATGCTCGCAGCGGCAAAGCAATATGTCAGGCTGCACGCCCAGCGCGGTCAGTTCCTTTACGCTGTGCTGGGTCGGCTTGGTCTTCAACTCACCAGCAGCCGCAATATAGGGCACCAAAGTCACATGGATGAACACCGTGCGGTCACGACCCAGATCGTTGCGCATCTGACGGATCGCCTCGATAAAGGGCAGCGATTCGATATCGCCCACGGTGCCGCCGATTTCGCACAGAACGAAATCCAGATCATCGACATCGGTCTGGGCGAATTCCTTGATCTCGTTGGTGACGTGCGGGATGACCTGCACCGTCGCGCCCAGATAGTCGCCACGCCGTTCCTTGGCGATGATATCGCGGTAAATGCGCCCAGAGGTTACATTGTCCGATTGCCGCGCCGACACGCCGGTGAAGCGTTCATAATGGCCAAGGTCGAGATCGGTTTCCGCACCATCGTCGGTCACATAGACTTCGCCATGCTGATAGGGCGACATCGTACCCGGATCGACATTGAGATAGGGATCGAATTTCCGGATACGGACCTTATAGCCACGCGCCTGCAAAAGAGCAGCCAGTGAAGCTGCCATAAGACCTTTGCCAAGCGAGGAGACCACGCCGCCGGTTATGAATATGTACCGCGCCATGGGAGAAAAGGCCTAAGCTACCTTTGCCGGATTCGGCAAGGGGCCGACTCCGCAAAAGCGAAATTTATTTTGGGATAAGTCGCTATCCGACGCGAATGCGTCGCTTATTTATCGAGCGGAACTTCGTCACCCTTGGGTGCAGTTGCCGGAGCGGCGGCGGGCGCGGCCCCTTCCGCAGCGGCAGGGGCCGTCTGTGCTGGGGCTTGTGCAGGCGCGGTGCGTTGCAGACTGTCGTCAATCTTCGACGGGCTGCCCTCACGCGCGGCGACGAAAGCAAGCGAGATCGACAGCAGGATGAACAGTGTCGCCAGCACCGTGGTGGTGCGGGTCAAAAAGTCTGCGGCACCGCGTGCCGACAACAGGCCAGCAGGGCTTCCACCCATGCCAAGGCCACCACCTTCGGAACGCTGCATCAGGATGACACCGACCAATGCGGCGGCAATGATGCCCTGGACGACGATAAGGAAGTGGAAAAGACCCATTTTGAAAACCTGCTTTATGTTTCAGCGAGCATGCTGCTCTTCGCGGCCCACATAGGGGGGCTTCAGCAATAATTCAAGCCGCAGCCGCTGCCTCAACAATCGGCAAAAACTTCTCCGCACTCAAGCTCGCCCCGCCGATTAGCCCGCCATCGACATTGGCCACCGTCAGCAAGACGGCTGCATTGTCGCCGTTCATCGATCCTCCATAAAGAATACGGATCGCCGCCCCGCCTTCGCCAAAGCGTGCGACCAGCGCATTCCGGATCGCGTCATGCATGGCCGTGACATCGTCGATCGAGGGGATCCGCCCGGTGCCGATCGCCCAGACGGGTTCATAGGCAACCGAGAGCCAGCTGCCATTGGCATCATCGGGAAGCGAGCCTTGCAATTGGCCAAGCACAACGCTTTCGGCTTGCCCTGCGTCGCGTTCTGCCTCGGTCTCGCCAACGCAGACGATGGCATTGAGCCCCGCTGCGCGTGCCGCACTGGCCTTGCCGCGCACATCGGCATCGCTTTCACCCTGTGCCGCACGGCGTTCGCTATGGCCGACAATGGTCAGCTTTGCGCCAGCATCGGCGAGCATGGCTGCGGAAACACACCCGGTATGCGCGCCAGACACCGCCATGTGGCAATCTTGCCCACCAATCGCATAGCCGGGCAGACGTGTGGCCGCTGGTCCAACCAGAGTCGCAGGCAGGCACAGCGCGGTATCAACTCCGCTATGCCCGGCAACCGCCGAGGCAATCGCCTCAATCGCGCCCAGGTCCGCCGATAGCCCGTTCATTTTCCAGTTTCCCGCGATCAGTTTGCGCATGGCGTGCTTGTCCCTATTTTTCGAATCTATGTGTTGGCGCTTCGCTAGCAAATCGCAGCGCAGGTGCCAAATCGGCTAGCGGCAACCGCGCGGCTTGCGTCCTATCGCTTTGCCGCACGCCGCGCTCAAACCATCCGCAAAACCGCCGCTTTTGCTGCACTCGTTCATCTGCCAGCAAGGTTCGGGGGCAAAGGCGTTTCCTCGCGGGGGCAGCTTGAAGGAGTAGCTCTATGCACAAAATTTCCAGAAGGACCGGCGCGGCCCTGCTGCTCGCCAGCATCGCCGTTACCGCACCCGTCAGCGTCACTGCCCAGCAGGATCAGGACAATCCCAATATCGTAGTCGAAGGCACGCCTTTGGTTCCTGATCCTTCAACGATGACCAAGGGTCCCGAAATCAAAGGCATCATTTCCGGACGCAGCGAAGACAAGATCAAGGTCGTCACTCCCGACGGCGGCAGCACGCTTATCAATTACAACCAGACGACCAAGGTAAAGACCAGCAGCGGCCTGTTCGGCGGGCGCAGCAAGCTGGGAAGTGCAGCCTTGCTCAACGGCCTGCCTGTGACCGTCAAAACCCTGCAATGGAGCGACGGTCTGCTCGCCAGCCAGATCAGTTTCCGCAATGGCGACCTGAAAACCGCGAACATGATCCGCACTGGCACCGAAGAGCAATTTGCCCAACAAACCGCCGCGACCGAGGCATTGCGCGGACGCATGGGCGACATCGACAAATATAATATCAAGGGCACAACCAACGTCTATTTCGACACTGGCAAGACTGTGCTGTCGCCCGGTGCCAAATCCGAATTGTGCGCCACCGCCGCACAGGCCGAGGCCACTGACAACGCGCTGATGCTGGTCGTCGGCTATACCGATTCCGTCGGCAGCGAGGAGTATAACCAGACGCTAAGCGAAAAGCGCGCCAGCAGCGTGATCAACCATCTGCAACAGGCCTGCCGCTGGAAACCATATCGCATGCTGACCCCCACCGGCATGGCCGAATCCGACCCGCTGGCGAGCAACGACACCGAAGAAGGCAAAGCCCAAAACCGCCGCGTTTCGGTGAATGTGCTGGTTAGCAAGAGTGTGGATGGGTTGTAGGAAGGCAATTTAGTTGGAAACTTGAAGCCCTCCCCTGTTTTAGGGGAGGGTTTTGGTGGGAAGGCGCCAACCAATGTTTCTTCGCTCAATGGCTCTAATGTATTGCAAAGTGGAAATTAGCGTTGGATGCCATTGCGCTCAAAATCGAACTTAAACGCGCGCTATCCGGTACGAAGAAACTCGGTCAACCGATCGCGCCAGACGCTATAGCCGTCGCGGCTTGGATGTAAGCTATCATTGAAAAGGTTGCGCCGCTGTGCGCCGTCATCATCGACGAACGATGGATAAAGATCGAGATATTCGATCCCCTCGGCATTTGCCGCAAAGCTGCTTAGCAGGTCGTTTACGGGAATAACCAGATTACGGTTTTTCAAATCGTCGTCGGTCGGCAGCAGGGACTGAATAACGATTCGCGCTTTTGGCTTTCGTTCGTGAATGCGTGCCACCACTGCCAGCACACCTTTGTAGAGACTCGTAGTTGCAGGGTCTTCGCTATCGAACGAGTTGTTGATGCCAAGCATGACGAAAATCGTGTCGGGCTGCAAATCGTGCCTGTCCAGCCATCCTTCGCCGCCTTGAGCAATAGGCAACAGCCGGTGGAGGACGTGCTCGATGCGGTCTCCCGAAACACCTAGGTTGAGCGCCGTCTGCGCCGGCACCGCCCCATCGAAGCTCTCATTCCATATCGCTTGTCCACAATATTTCCCATGAAACCAAGGATTGGCGTCGAGGTGCCAGAAATCGGTAATCGAATCTCCAACGAAGACCAGCCGGACTGGCTTCAGACTCTGTTTGCTGGCCAGTTGCTGATCGATTTCGGCCGCTCGCTTTTGCCAATAGTCGACCCTTTCAGTCGGAATTTCGGAGTTAAAGTGAGTTGGTGCTAATGCCGCTGGGTTTGAAAGAGCAGGTGTTGCGATGCCGATGCCCAGCATCACGCCGAAAGGCCAAAGTCTGCGATGTGTCATAGCGGTCGCTCCCCCTGTTTTAACCCCGACGGGACAGTATCATGGAGCATGGAAGTTGGGCAGTCTGAATTGGACGTATACGTATGTAGTAAGACTCTATGGTCGGTTTGGACTACGTCAGCAGCAAAGAAAGGATTTTGGCGTCGATGTTGCACAAGTGGTGGGCCTTTGTGCCAGCTTGGCTTGCAGCGGTTGTTTCATCATCGTTTGTTGCGCAAGCGGCCGATAAGGGGCGTTTTGTCGAATATGAGCATGTCGCTGCGACTGGTCTAACAGAACAGCGCCTGACAATCTGGCTCCCTCCCGGTTATGACCGAGCTACGCGCCGCTACCCGGTGGTTTACATGCACGATGCACAGAACCTTTTCGACCCAACCAAATCGGGATTCAACAAAGTATGGGCGGCGGACAAGGCGATGTTAGCAGTGATGGCCACCGGCAAGGTGGAACCGCACATCATCGTTGGAATCTGGGCGCCTGGGGCAGCGCGTTACCGACAGTATCTGCCGCTCGATGTCTATTTGGCTACGCCCGCCGAGTTGCGTACGCAGATGGATGCGATGGCCGGTGGACCAATCGCTTCGGAAGCGTATCTCACTTGGTTATCAGGTCCGCTGAAGCGGTGGGTCGATAGGAAATTCCGGACCAAGACTAGCCGTGACGACACCACGATCATCGGTTCAAGTATGGGGGGGCTGATGAGTTGCTACGCCTTCCTAAAACGGCCTAGGGTCTATGGAAGGGCAGGCTGCGTCAGTTCGCACTGGCCAGCGATAGACCCACGTACGGTTGATATACAGAACCCGGCAATGACCGCCATCTGGGATCATTGGTTCGCGTCACACCTCGGCACGCCCAATGGCCGGCGCCTTTGGATGGATCACGGAACTGAGACTCTGGACGCATTTTACGCTCCCTATCAGCAAGTGGTCGACACTCGCCTCGCCGTTAGTGGCTGGCAGAAGGGCACCGACTGGGAGAGCCGAGTTTACGCTGGCGCGGCGCATGAGGAGAATTCATGGGCAACACGCCTACCCGAGATATTTATTTGGCTGTTGGAAGATCGGGTGACCATCGGCAATTGACAAGAGTTTGGCTGTGCTCGCATCCGAAATGTTGTCGCAAACCGATATTTCAACAACCGTTACTACCCCCACCCCATCCCCCCGCTTGATCCCCACTGCAATGCCGCCTAAAGCGGCTGCCGTTCTGGCCGGTCTGGCCCAATAACTTATGGGAATGCCATGATTACTGCGATCCGAAATCTGATCAACTCACGCTGGGGTGTGGTCATTGCCATTGCATTTGTCGGGTTGATCGGCGTTGCCTTTGCTTTGGGCGATGTCACCGGATCGGGCAGTTTTGGCGGGCTTGGTGGCGCGAATGTGGCCAAGGTTGGCGATCAGGATGTCAGCCTGGGCGAGCTCGATCAGGCACTCGACAACCGGCTGGAGGCGGAGCGTAAGGACAATCCCACGCTCGACATGGCCAAATTTGTCGAAAGCGGCGGGTATGATTCCACGCTGAACGCGCTGCTCAACCGCTATGCGCTTGCCACTTATGGCGCAGACAACGGTATTGCGGTCAGCAAGCGGCTGGTCGATTCCGAAATCTTGCAATTCCCCGGCGTCAAAGGCGTCGATGGCAAATTCAGCCGTCCTGCGTTTGAAGGCTTTTTGCGGCAGATGGGGTTGACCGAAAAAATGGTCCGCGATGACCTGACGCAGAATTTTTACGCGCGGCAAATGCTAGGGATTGCGGGCAAGGCTGGCAAAGCACCCGAATCGCTGGTGCTGCCTTATGCTTCACTCCTGCTCGAAAAGCGCAGTGGACAGGTAGGCGTGGTTCCGGCGGCAGCTTTTGTGCCGACAACGCCACCGAGCGAAACCGTGCTGGCCCAATTCTACAAGACCAACGCTAGCCGCTACACCATTCCTGAAAAGCGTTCGGTCAGCTATGCGATATTCGACGCATCGGTGGTCAACGCCAAGGCAGAACCGACCGAAAAAGACATTGCCGATTATTACAAGACCAATGCCGCGCAATATGCCGCGACCGAAACACGCGATTTTACGCAGGTGGTCTTCCCGACCGAAGCCGCTGCGAAGGCTGCGGCTGATCGCATAACAGCGGGCGAAAACATTGGCGCGGTTGCCAGCGCGGTTGGGCTGTCGGCCTCGACCAAATCGGGCATGACTCGCGATGCGCTGACCAAGGAAACCACAAAGGCGGTTGCCGATGCGATCTTCGCGGCCTCGGCCAATGGCGTTTCGCGGCCGGCCAAGGGTGCGGTGGGCTGGCATCTGGCGCGGGTCAGTGCGGTCAAACAGCTTGGCGCGAAGCCGCTGGCTGCGGTCCGCGATGAAATTTCCAAGACAATTGCAGGTGAAAAGCGCGGCGAATTGCTCGCCGATCTGACCACCGAGATTGAAAGTGAATTCGACAGCGGCGCGACGATTGCCGACATGGCAAAGGCGCAAGGGCTGACGGTGGAAACCACGCCGATGCTGTTCGCCACTGGGCAGAACCCGGACAACCCCGCTTACAAGCCGATCCCGGAAATGGCGCGTATTCTGCCTGCGGCTTTTGACCTTGAAACCGACAGTTCGGCGCAGCTGATTGAAATCGTTCCCGGCGAAAAATTTGCGATGATTGCGGTTGCCGAGGCGGTCGAAGCTGCCCCTGCCCCGCTCAAGGAAATCCGCGACGTCGTTGCCAAGCAATGGGCGCTGGCGGAAGGCGACAAGAAGGCGAAAGCCGTGGCAGAGCAGGTTCGCAAAGCCATTGCCGGTGGCAAGTCGCTAAATGAAGCGCTCGCCGCAACAGGCGTGCGTCTTCCTGCTCCTGAAACCGTATCGGGCACACGCGGCCAGATGTCGACGGGTCAGCAGATACCGCCGCCGCTGATGATGCTGTTCGCGATGAAAAAGGGCACTGCCAAGACGCTGAGTGCTGGCGGGGATCGTGGCTGGTTTATCGTTCAGCTGAACGAGGTGATCAAGGGCGATGCCAGCAAGGAAACCGAAATGCTCGCCGCCCGACGTCAGGAAATGGAAGGCTTGCTCGCGCAGGAATATATTGCGCAGATGATCAACGCCGCCGCCAAGGAATCGGGCGTGACCCGTAACGAAGAACTGATTGCGCGCCGCAAGAAGGAACTCACCACACGCGGCACCAACGGGCAATAGGCGCGGCAGCTTGGGCGGATGGCGGATAGCGACAACAGGGACGCGCAGGCACTTGAAGCGCTGAACAATGGCCGCGCGGCGCTGGTATGGCGCGACTATGTCGCCGACACCGAAACCCCGGTTTCCGCAACACTCAAATTGTTCGAACCCGGACGCGGTGATTTCATCCTGGAATCGGTCGAGGGCGGCGCGGTGCGCGGGCGTTACAGCCTGATCGGGATTGCGCCGGATCTGGTCTTCCGCGCCAATGGCGATGCGCCTGAAATCAACCGGAACTGGGCAACTGACCCTGCGGCGTTTGCACCTGCAGGAGAAAGCGCGCTTGATGCACTCCGCGCGTTGGTGAACCAGTGCCGTATCGACATGCCGCCCGAACTGCCGCCTGCCTTTGCCTGTCTGGTGGGGCATTTCGGATATGAAACCGTCGGGCTGGTCGAAAAACTCCCCCGCCCGCCGGAAAACCCGATTGGCGTGCCCGATATGATGTTCGTGCGGCCCACGGTGATCTTGGTGTTCGACCGTCTCGCCGACCGGCTCTACATCGCTTCACCGGTGTGGGAGGCTGGGGCCGATGCTGCCATAGCAGTCGCGCGAGCGCAGGAGCGGATTGAGGAGGCGGCGGCGCGGCTGGCAGGGCCAATCCCTCAACATACACACGCAGCAGACTTGCCTTTGCTGCCCGATCCGACACCCGTGGTTCCACGCGAACGCTATGCCGACATGGTCCTGAGGGCGAAGGATTATATCGCAGCAGGCGACATCTTTCAGGTGGTGCTCGCCCAGCGCTTCACCCTGCCCTTCACCTTGCCACCAGTAAATCTCTACCGCGCGTTGCGGCGGATCAATCCCTCGCCCTTCCTCTATTTCCTCGACATGCCCGGCTTTGCCCTGATCGGATCGAGCCCCGAAATTCTCGTCCGGCTGCGCGACGGCGAAGTCACCATCCGTCCGATTGCTGGAACCCGCCCGCGCGGCAAAACCGCGCTGGAGGATGCCGAAAACCGCGATAGCTTGCTCGCCGATCCCAAGGAACGCGCCGAGCATCTGATGCTGCTCGATCTGGGCCGGAACGATGTCGGCCGCGTCACCGAAGGCGGCAGCGTGACGGTGACCGACAGCTATATGGTCGAATTTTACAGCCATGTGATGCACATTGTCTCCAACGTCGTCGGTCGCCTGGCGAAGGGCAAAGACGCGCTCGACGCGCTGTTCGCAGGCTTTCCGGCAGGCACCGTTTCGGGAGCACCCAAGGTCCGCGCTTGTGAAATCATCGCGGAGCTCGAACCCGAAACCCGTGGAGCCTATGCAGGCGGCGTCGGCTATTTTTCGCCCGACGGCAATATGGACAGCTGCATCGTATTGCGCACCGGCATCGTCAAGGATGGCATGCTGCACGTACAAGCAGGTGCGGGCATCGTCGCGGATAGCGACCCGGCCTATGAACAGCGCGAGTGCGAGGCGAAGGCTGGGGCCTTGATGGCAGCAGCCCGCGAAGCCGTTCGCGTGGCCGGAGAGGCAGGGTTCGGGCAATGAGCAACAACCGCATCCTCGTCATCGACAATTATGACAGCTTCACCTTCAACCTGGTGCATTATCTTCAGGAATTGGGGGCGGAGGTCGAGGTTGTGCGCAACGATGCAATTTCTGCCGGACAGGCTTTGTCGAGCGGCGCGCAGGCATTCTTGCTATCACCCGGCCCTTGCACGCCCAATGAAGCGGGTATCTGTCTCGATATGGTTGCGGCCTGTGCGGAGGCGAGGAAGCCTTTGCTCGGCGTCTGCCTAGGTCACCAGACTATCGGCCAGCATTTCGGCGGCCAAGTGGTGCGCGGGGGGTTGATGCATGGCAAGACTTCGCCGGTTAGCCATGACGGCAGCGGGCTGTTTGCGGGCCTGCCCTCGCCCTTCACCGCGACGCGTTATCACTCGCTGATTGTCGAAAACATACCCGACGCGTTGATCGTCAACGCGACCAGCGACGACGGCCATGTCATGGGATTCCGGCACAAGGAATTGCCGATCCATGGCGTCCAATTCCACCCCGAAAGCATCGCCACAGAACATGGCCATGCGATACTCGCAAACTTCATGCGACTGGCGGGAATGCCCGTCAAGGAACGGGTATGAGCGGAGAAATCAGTTTAGCGCCGACCGAGGAAATGCTGCAATCGGCGTATCGCACACATTATTCCGCTCTGCGGAAAAAGCAGATCGTCTTCTATCTGGTTTTTGGCGGCCTAGTAGGATTGGTGCTGGCGGCGGTCGATGGTTTTTCAAGCGCTTCTCACGCTTTGAAGTTAATCTTGGCCATGCTCCTTTGGGCGTTGGTCGTATTGGTCGTGATTATTTTGCTGACCCGTTATTGGTGGCTCCCGCGCTTCACCCGCCGGGTATTCCAGCAGCAAAGCGATCTGCGCCACCCCTTCATCGTCCGGTGGAATGATGATGCCTATGAAACCGAAATTCCCTCGGGCAAAATCACGACTCCTTGGTCCGATTTTTACCAGTGGAGGCGAGGGAAAGACATTTTGCTGCTGTATCGTTCGGAAGCTTTGTTCAATTTTTTCCCGACCACTGGTGAAGGAATGGCTGAAATTGCCGATGCTATTCAGGGGCATTTGATCGTGGCAGGCGTGAAGGAAAAGACATGAACGCCGTTGAAGCAGAGCAACTGTTCGGCAAAATGCTCGACGGCGAAATGTCCGACGATGCGATCAAGGCCACCTTGATCGAAATGGCCGAGCGCGACGAGACGTCTGAGGAGATCGCAGGCGCCATCCGGGCCATGCGCGCGCGGATGATCCGGGTGACGGCTCCTGAAGGCGCAATCGACGTCTGCGGCACCGGCGGCGACGGAGCGCACAGCCTGAATGTCTCCACTGCCGTCGCGATTGTCGTTGCCGCTTGCGACGTGCCGGTCGCCAAACATGGCAACCGCGCAGCGTCGAGTAAGGCAGGCGGTGCCGATACGCTGGAGGCGCTGGGATTGAATCTGGACCGCGCGGCAGAGACCGCAGAGGCAACGCTGGCCGACCTGGGCATCGCATTCCTGTTCGCACAGAAATACCACCCCGCCCTGGGTCGCCTCGCCCCAATACGTAAGGAAATCGGGCGGCGCACCATCTTCAACCTGACTGGCCCCGCTTGTAATCCGGCGGGCGTCAAGCGCCAGTTGATCGGTGTGGCGCGACCTGATTTCATGCCGGTTTATGCGGCTGCGCTGGAATTGCTTGGTTATGAAGATGCAATGCTGGTTGCGGGCGACGAGCCGCTGGACGAGCTGTCGATTTCGGGAGCGAGCAGTTTTGTGCGGGTTGGGTCATCGGTTTCCAACATAACAAAACCGTTCGTGTCGAGCGAAGTCGAGACACCGCAAAGCAGCGCGCAACCGAAAGGCATCTCGACTACGCTCGATGCGAACGGGATAGGTCAGATAGGTAGAATCACCCCCGAAACGGCAAACCTCCCCCGTCATCCGAGCGAAGCCCTGAAAGGCGGCGACGCGCACTATAACGCCGCTGCCCTGCGCCGCCTGCTCGTTGGCACACAGGAATCCGCCCAAGACCGCGCCTATCGCGACGCTGTCCTCTTCAACTCCGCCGGAGCGCTGATTGTGGCGGGACATGCCCAAGACTGGCATTCAGGCGTTGAGGAAGCTGCGGAAGCCATCGACAAGGGGTTGGCCAAGGCTTTGCTGGAGTGCTGGATCAGCTTCTAAAGCTCCGCAACGCCGCTATTTTCCCATTTTGCCAAAATCAAAATCCGCTTTGGTTGCCTCGTTCCTTTTGACCAAGTCCGCCATAAGTGCATCTAGCGCGGCGCGGTCTAGCCAGCGTCCATTTACAAAAACGCCAGCGATTTTGCGGATGTTGGAAATGTTCGCCAGCGGGTTGGCATCAAGCAACACAAGATCAGCACGCTTGCCGACCTCGACCGTGCCTCGATCACCATCAACACCCAACCAAATTGCCGGAAGTCGCGTTGCCGATGCCAGCGCCTCTTCATTGGTCATCCCCGCACCGACCAACAATTCCAGTTCTTCGTGCAACGAAAATCCACCGACGACACCTGACGTCATCGCATCGGTTCCAGCGACCATCGGCACGCCTTCCGCTTTCAGCGCCTTTACCAAACGGCGATGGAATTCGACCATCCGGTCAAAATGGGCGATCAGCTCGGGCGATGAATTGCGGTTATAGCGGTTTGCGGTCGTCCATTTGCTTTGCAGCAAAGGGTGCATATATTTCAGGTCGGGGTTCGCTTTCATTTCGTCGAGCGAACGGGTCTCGCTAGCAATCCAGCGCATAACGACCAGCGTAGGCGAAACCCATGTCCCGTTCTGCTTTGCCAACCGCGCAAAGCGCGCTGCATCTGCATCGCTGAAGTCAGCAGATTGTTTTGAGAATTCTTCGGCATGCGCGACCATGGCGAACCCCGGCATAAATGCCTTTTCCAACTGGCCTTCAAAGGCTTCTGGAATATGGCCCAGCACCTTCATGCCTTGCGAATTGGCCTCATCAACAATTGCGGTAAATGTCGCGACATCAAGGTCGGAATAGACTTTGACGAAATCATAGCCCTCGGCCTTGATATTGCGAACGGTCTGACGACCATCGGCGGGAGTATTGGCAATGCGTCCCCGGCCATCGCCGCCGTTGATTACCGCGGCAAGCGCGATGTTCGGTCCCAAAACGTTTCCCGATGCGATCTCATTTCGTTGTCCCACTGACGCCGCAACGGCATCCAGATTGACCAACTGAGTCACCCCATTTGCGATATAGGGCGTCATGATATCCTGCGTGTCGAAGAACATCGTCGGCGCTTCGGTCGGGTATTTCGGCGGGCGCGGCGATCCGTCGGATAGTAAGTGGACATGCATGTCCGCCAAACCGGGGATCAACCATTTGCCTTTGCCGTTAAGTCGCCTTGCCCCCTTTGGCACAATGCCGCCAAGCGAGGTTATTCGCCCATTTTCGATCACCACTGTTGTGTCGGCCATGACATCGCCTTTTTCAGTCATCGGCAAGACATTGACATGCTCAATCACCGTCACCGACGGATCATTTTTTGCGGGCTTGGTCGGCGCGGCCAACACCTGAGCAGATGTCAGGCCAATTGCAAAAACCACCGCCGATTTGGCGAATATTTTGGCAATTTGACGATATTTCAGAAGATCAGGTCTCATTTCATTTTCCCGTGTTGCCGCCAATCAAGGCCACTATCAACGCAACAATAGTGTATCAGTGGCGCAAAATCTCTGCTAATTTGGCACAATTGGCGCAGGATTATTGCGTACTGGCAGGAAGACACACAATGGAGCATCTAGACCGCTTCGATCGCGCGATTTTGAAGCTGATGCAGGAAAATGCCTCTCTGAGCTACGCCGAAATTGGAAGCCGAGTGAATCTTTCGGCGTCTGCGACACTTCGTCGGGTGCAGCGCATGAAGGACAATGGCACCATCCTCGCCGTTCGTGCGATTGTCGATCCAGATAAAGTCGGCCATCCTTTGACGATAATTGCCGAGATTTCGTTGGAAAGCGAAAGCACCGCACAGCTGGAAAGCATCAAAGAGCGATTGATTGGCGATCCCTTTGTCCAACAATGCTATTATGTGACGGGCGATGCCGATTTGATTTCAGTTATCCTGGTCCCGAATATGGCGGACTATAAGGCATTTACAGAAAGGCACTTCACCGGAAATGCCAATATCAAGCGCTTTAAGACAACGGTGGTCATGGATCGCTTGAAGGTAACAAGCGTGATACCTGTGTAAGGCTCACTGGAAACCGCCCAAGACCGCGCCTATCGCGACGCTGTCCTCTTCAACTCCGCTGCTGCGTTGATGGTTGCGGGACATGCGAGTGACTGGCGTTCAGGCGTGGAGGAAGCCGCCGAGGCTATTGATAAGGGGCTGGCGAAGGCTTTGTTGGATTGTTGGGTTGGGTTTTAGCCAAATTGCTAATTTTGATTATTAGAGAAATCGCTTAGTAGCTTTATCTGTTCTCTAACTTCCTGATATTCATGAATTGCACTCCGAACTGCCGCTAAGGCACCTCGCCTCTCTTCATTTCCTTCCGATTCATCTTCGTCCGGATCATCGCCATCAGTATCTGGGGCGACAAAATCGACGTTGCCTCCTTTTTCGTTGGCGATTATATACCTTGCAAACACGGTAAGGCTATGGCATAGAATTTCCATAAGGAGTTCAATGCTGTGTCTGTTCTATCCCGCCCTTACTTCCACGATGAAACCAAAGCTTTCGAGTATGTCGAAAGCATCATCTGGGCTGACGGCAAAGCCTGCCCGCATTGCGGTGGGCTTGACCGCTTAACCAAAGTTACCGCCAACCCTGCCAAACGCATCCGTGTTGGCTTGTGGCGCTGTGGCGACTGCAAAAAGCAGTTCACCGTCAAGATCGGCACGGTTTTCGAACATATGCGCATCCCGCTCAACAAGGCATTGCAAGCGCTCTACATGATG
>Ga0075154_10000470_pt1 | contig 33867 bp, 28 predicted proteins | sample JI71714BDNA_FD_70965 | JGI IMG/M metagenome (GOLD analysis project Ga0075154, IMG submission 70965) | Wastewater effluent complex algal communities from Wisconsin, to seasonally profile nutrient transformation and Carbon sequestration -... | ecosystem: Engineered > WWTP > Effluent > Algae...
GTAACCCGGGCGATTTTATCTTGGTATTTTCGAAAGAGTGTAAAAAGTGCGCCGTACTCTTCGGCTAGCTTTTTCTGAACCTCTGCTGGTAACCCATCGGGATACGGGTTCATGGTCGGGTTGGCTTCGTAGCGTTGATTGACATCCGCCCCCCGCAGGTCCCAAGGGTTGGGCAGAACCGTAATATCAACCTCCGTAAACATCACCTTGATACCAAGCGCACTAAACTCTTGAATACTTTTTTCAATGTCAGCCAAAGGTAATCCTTTGATACTCCAATGTCCTTGAATACCTACCCCGTCAATCCGAATCCCTTGGGCCTGCAACTTTTTGATCAAGGCAATGGCCCCAGCTCGTTTTTTAGGTTGTTCGATGTTGTAATCATTGTAGTACAACTCCGCGCTGGGGTCTGCCTCAGCCGCAAAACGAAAGGCATCGGCAATATACTCCTCGCCTAGCTTTTTCAAAAATACGGATTGACGAAGCGTTCCGTCCTCTTCTAACGCTTCATTGACCACATCCCACCCGTGAATTTTCCCTTTGTATCGGCCAGCGATGGTCTGGATATGTTCTTTCATGAACAAACGTAAGGAATCTGGACTTTGAATTTGGTGGACAAAAGGAGACAATTGACTATGCCAAATGAGTGTATGGCCAATGGTTTCCATTTTGTTTTTTTGCCCAAATTCCACAAAACGATCCGCCATGTCAAACGTATAGCGATTCCATTCCGGATGAATGTTTTCACATTTCATGTGATTTTCAGGCGTCACGGAGTTAAACTGTTTTGTGATCAAAGCTTGAACTTTCGGGTCTTGCGCCCGGATATGGGAAGCTCCCAAGGCAACACCCACCGTAAAGTTTTTCTGATACGCTTGCTTAAGCGACGTTTGGGCCATGAGGCTGGAACTGATCAATAGGCTCGCGCCAAGTACGACATTTTTCATTTGCATCATTGGGTCGATGGTAAAGATTGGATGTGGGTCGCGACATTTTGCAGAGTCGTTGTCCACACCGATGTTTCATTTGTTTTTAAATAATCCAATAGCCTGTGGTGGGCATCCAGCGTAACATCTAGGCCATGCTCGCCACCTACGCCATGAAAGAGGAGAACCAAAATTCCGCCTTTCTTTTGGGCTTCTTGCACCCAGGCAATCAATTCGTCTCCTGTTTGGCCATTGACCATATAAGCGGGTATATCGCGCAGGTTCAGGTCTTGGGCCGTGGGAATTTCATGCCGAACTGCCCGTATCGCCGATACCGTTTTGGGCAAATCAGCCACAAAGGAGCCTTCCGCATCTTGGGTATGTCCACAGGTAAGGGCAAGAGTGCGGGTTGTTTTTCCGTCAATACTTTGTAAAAGCGTCTGCGATACGGTCACTTCATCCACCAATCGCCGGCGCGTGTATTGGGCTAAGTTATACGATGGAGGCACCCAGTCCATGCCGGCTTGGGTGGCATCACAGGGGTGGAATAAGGTATGATTCCCCAATTCATGTCCTCTCCGCTCGATAGTTCGCCATTCATTGATCCGCGAAGGCAACGTCGGGGCATTTCCGGGGAGATAAAACGTTCCGATAAGACCACGCTCATCGAGAGCTGGAATCACGCGGTTGAGGTGCGTGTGCAAACCATCGTCGTACGTCAACACCACCGCGGCTTGCTGCCCTTTCCAAGGTAACTTTTCTTCCGGAATGGCCAGTTCAAAAGACGAAGCAGGCCAGCCGGCGGTATTTTTGAGATTGGCTCGGGTAGGATTATCCGCCCACGCATAGCGCATGTACACAGGCGCTGGAACCTGATCGCTCATCACCTGCATTTGGTTGTTTTGCCATTGTGCCAAAGCGGGATAGAATACCCGATTAGGGCCTGCGACTTCAAAACCTTCCCAGCGTTTGGGAATCTCCAACGTCCCACTCGACGGGTCCAAATTCACCACCAAGTGCTTTCCCTCCCGACGAACCGAGGTAACCACCGGACCCGTCGCCAAAATAGCATCACCATACGCTACTTTTCGAGCGACTTTAGCCAACCGCTCCCCGATCGTTTGTTTGTCTAAGGGGTGGATGTCGTTCCATTCGCCCGCATCAAGGGAAACTACCATCGCGGTATTGGGAACTTCCAAAGCTTTCCGCTGGCCTTCGCGTAACGTTGCCCATGCACTTTCGGCTGGCCAGAAAGTCTCCTCTTGGAAGTTGGCCAATTGCACATACAAAAACGGCAGGTTGGGTTGTTTGAATTGATTGCGCCAATCTTGGATTAAGGCCTTCAGTTGCGCCCCATACCGGGCTGCTTGGGCTACATTTGACTCCCCTTGGTACCATAAAACGCCTTTAAAAGCCAAGGCTAAAAAAGGTTCGACCATGCCTTGGTATAAACTTGCGGGTTGGTTTTGCTTGGAAAATCCGGGATAATCGATGCGCGGAGGAAATACTTCACCAACTTGGTATTGCCAATCGCCCCGTAAATCAAAGCGTTGGGTGCCCACGAGCAGCTCATAGTTTTTTTCGGGCACAAAGCCCCCTTTGCCTCGTTCGTTGACGATCCGCACCACCAAGACATTTTTCCCTGCTTTCATCAAGCCTGCCGGAACCGTGTAGCGTCGTGGTGGGTATTGATAGGTTATATTTCCGACAGGTTGCCCATTCCAAAAAGCTTGGTCGGCATCGACGATTCGGCCTAAAAACAATTTGGCTTCTTTTCCGGCAAGCGAGTCAGGCAGCTCGATTTCCCGTCGAAACCAAACGACCCCATCTAGATCCTTGATCCCCTGATCCTCCCAATAGCCCGGCACCTGAAAGGGTTTCCAGCCTTGGAGTAGGTAATCTGGCGATGCCCATTTTTCGTTGAGGCCCCGATCTTGGGTGGATGTGGGGCCGGATCGATTTGCCTGAAATTGGTTTTTTACCCACTCCGTATCTTGGTTTTGCCGAAAACGCTCCGATAGGTCGGGGAACTGGGTTAAACCTGCCGGACTTGTCCAGGATTCGATCGGTGTCCCGCCGACGCTGGCGTTGATTATCCCAATGGGAACGCCCGGCTCAGCCCGGTGTAAAGCCCGAGCAAAGAAAAAAGCTACCCCACCCATCGACAGAACATCCTTTGGATTCACAGATTTCCATTGCGTCGGGGGAATATCAGCTGCTGGACCTATTTGAGTAGGTACAAAAAAATGGCGGATGGTAGGAAAATGAGCTTGGGCAATTTCAGCCGGATATTTCTCTTTCAATCGCTCCATGGGCAAAACCATGTTCGACTGGCCCGAACAAAACCAAACATCCCCAAACAGGACATCGCGCAACACGCGTGTTTGGCTTTTTCCTTTAAACTGAATGACAAAGGGCCCACCTGCGGCACGCGCTGGTAATGAAACCGACCAGCGACCTGCGGCATCGGAGGTCGCGCGGTACTTTTCTTTGCCTAACGTTACCTCGACTCGTTCCCCTGCATCGGCCCATCCCCAGATCGATGTTGGTTGGTTTCGTTGAAAGACAATCCCATCCGACAAAACCTGAGGAAGGCGAATTTCGGCTTGTCCCGAAAACACCCAAAAAAACAGCAAAAGCGAAGTAAAATATTTCATAATTTAAAAGCCAATCGAGTTTCCTCCATCTACCGGCAATGAAACCCCTGTGATGTAACTAGCTGCGTCCGAAGCTAAAAAAACCGCTGCCCAACCCACTTCTTTGGGTTGGCCAAAACGAGCCATAGGGGTTCTGTCCATGGCTTTGTGCATACGTTCCGGATCACTGGACATGGCCGTTTTCATCATGTGCGTTTCGATGAAACCAGGGGCGATGGCATTGACCCGGACATTGAACTTCGAAAACTCAGAGGCCAGTACTTTCACCATCCCTTCTACACCCGACTTGGAGGCCGCATAGGCCACCACCCGGTCGATGCCGTAGTAGGCCGCCATGGAAGAAATCATGAGGATTGAGCCTTTTTGGCGCTCAATCATGCGGCGAGCGCACGTGCGGGTTAGCGCAAAAACCGCATGTAAATTGGTCTGAACGATGTAGTCAAACTCCTCATCGGTTACATCCAAGGCAGGCTTTTTCATATTTATCCCGGCGTTATTGACCAGAATATCAATATCCCCTAAGGTTGATTCGACTTCTTCCACCAGCTGTTCCAACGATGTCAGGCAGGTGACGTCATTGACCATATAGTGGGCTTTTTCGCCCAGTTGTTGGGTAGATTCAAGTAAAATATCTTCCCGCCGACCTGTGAGCACAACTGTTGCGCCAGCTTGGATCATACATTGCGCAATTTCCAATCCAATCCCACTTCCTCCTCCTGTAATTAAAGCAAGTTTTCCTTCCAAGGAAAATACAGCAGGAGCTAAGGCTTGACTTAAAAGGATCGGTTCTGATTCCATCGGTAACATGTTTTGTATAGGTTATCTAAGTTGATAAATACGAACAATTTCTTTCATCTCTTCCAGCGTGCGCGTTGGCGGTACCCAAGGTGCTGGAATGGGTTGTTTAGCGAAGGTTTGAAAATACAACACACAGGCATCGCGCCAATTGAGCGCCTCGCGATGTTGGGCTGCCAATCGGCCTTTGACATCCAGAAACCGCTCTGTGTCAATCTTCCCTTCCAAAGTATTCCATTGCTTTTGCAGCGCCTCAACTTCCTCTACCCCGTGGTAATACCGGTAGCATAATTCTTCCCAAAGGGTACGTCCGGTGGCTAGTTTTTTCGTCCATGGGGTATGATGAAACCAATTCAAATACCGGAGGTCGATTTTATCGGGGTTGCTCCACTGCGCTTGCACAAGGGGATGATACAGGGAGATGGTTCCATTTCCAGTGGTTGCTAATCGATCAAACCCTAGACCTATCGAATCTGCGCGGTGGTAGTAAATCGACGTCCAGTCAGGTCGGGCACTCCGCTCCAGCCAAGGTTGAGGCCCAAAATGGATGCCTTCCCCCATGATGTGATGCAGGCCTAAGGGATTGGTAAAATTGACATACACTTCATGCGAGGCTAACAACAAATCCTTGATGGTTTTCACCACTGTTGGGTTTGTGGAAAACGTTTGCTTTATCCATTCATCGGCGATTTGCTCTTCTGTCAAAGCATGATCCCAAGCCAAGCGCCCAAACCCATACCAATTGGCTTGCGAAAGCAAATGACCCGTCCAGTTTCGGTCCGAACCCGTATTGGCGACACCGGCCATGACCGTATGCTGGTATCCATGAACGCTTCCGTCAATGACTTTGGCGACGGTAGATCCCGGCCCATTGGCATGGGTGTCGGTATTGAGTACTTCTTTGTACATACTGGGTAGGAAGACGGCGTTGGTCGAAAATCCAAGGTATTCTTGGGTAATTTGGAATTCCATGGCCAAGGGCGTTTTGGGCATAGCGCCAAAGAGAGGGTGGAACGGCTCGCGGGGCATGAAGTCAATGGGACCATTCTTCACTTGCACGATCACATTCGGCAGAAATTGACCGTCCAAGGGTTTAAATTCGTGATACGCCTCTTTGAATCGATCGCCTTTGGGATTGGCATCATACACGAAAGCCCGCCAAATCACCAAACCACCATAAGGTTGAATGGCTTCGGCAAGCATATTGGCTCCATCTGCGTGGTTGCGCCCATATTCTTGTGGACCCGGCTCTCCCTCGGAATTGGCCTTCACCAAATAGCCTCCAAAATCCGGGATATGTTGATACACCCGCTGGGTACGCTCTTTCCACCACATCCGAACCGCCGGGTCTAGTGGATCGGAGGATTTCATTTTCCCCAAAACTTTAGGGGAAGCAAAATTCAAGGAAAGAAATACTTGAATGCCATACGGCCGAAAAACATCCGCCAATGCTTTTACTTTGGCCAAATATTCCTCCGTTAAAAAACGAGGGCTCGCATTGACATTATTCAAAACGACCGCATTGATGCCTAGGGAGGCATTGGCTCGGGCGTATTCTTCGTAGCGTGGATCCACGGTTTCTGGTAATTCATACCATTTCCATAGCGAAGACCCCGCATACCCGCGTTCGATGGTACCTAACACATTGTCCCAATGATTGAGCATTCGCCACCGGACTTTAGGCTGACTAGCCAACTCAGCTGTAAGGGTATTCGTTTGGATTGCCCGAAGTAAAGCATACGTGCCATACAAAAACCCACGATCCGTACTCGAATACAAAACCCGATTTCCCTGTTGGCTCACTATTTTATAGCCATCAGCCGGCACTTGGGCATCCCGCCGAAAGACGATTCCCCCTTGTTTGCTGGAAGAAGAAATCGGAAAGCGCCCAAGCAGCCCTGAAAGCCCGCGGGTTAGTTCCTTTTCAGCTGTTTGAATGATAGGCGAAGATCCAGCTTCATTCCGCAAAAACTGAAATTGCTTTTGGTACTGAACAGCCTGTGGATGTGGGTCAAACCGAAGCCACAACCGATAGCCGTCTTCTGCCTGAGCTGCGGTTATCAAGAGAAAAAAGAAGAAAAAGAATACCGAATATTTTTTCATGTGGTCGGTTGAATTAAAACATGTGACAAAGCGGCCTCAATACCGCGAAGCTCCGCCAAACCTTTCATTCGGCCAATCGCCGAGTAGCCGGGGTAGGTCGTTTTGGCTAAATCGTCCATCATTTGATGGCCGTGATCGGGTCGCATAGGAATTTCCCGACCTGTTTTTTGTTCCCAAAGAAGTACCTCCCGAATCAAGGCCACCATATCGACATCACCTTCCAAATGCCGAGCTTCATGAAAGATCAGGGGGTCTTCTTGTTCTCTTTTTGTCGCCCGCAAATGCAAGAAGTGAATTCGCTCCCCCAAATCTCGGACCATGTCGACCAAGTCTTGATCCGCCCGAACCCCCAAGGATCCTGTGCAAAACGTAATGCCATTGGCCAAAACAGGACATGCTTCCCATAAGAGCTCCAGGTCCTGTTTCGTACTGACAACGCGTGGCAAACCCATCAGAGGAAATGGCGGATCATCCGGATGAATACAGAGTTTGATACCTAGCTCTTGGGCCAATGGAGCGACTGATTGAATAAAGTAATGCAAGTTCTGGCGAAGCTGTTCCGCTGATATCGCGTGGTATTGATCCAATAATCCTTGAAAAGAATCCAGAGAAAATGCTTCTTCCGAACCCGGTAAACCCAGGAGAACAGTATCTTGTAAACGCTGTTTTTCAGGAGGTGACATGTCTTGGTATCGCCTTGTGGCGGCCTGAATCACCGCGGGCGTATAGTCTTTTTCTGCCGAAGGTCTTTTCAGAATACATAAGTCAAATACGGCAAAATCTACCCAAACAAACCGAAGCGCTTTGGCCCCGTCAGGCAAGGTGAAGGCAAGGTCGGTTCTTGACCAATCCAAGACCGGCATAAAGTTATAACAGACCGTCGTGATACCAGATGCGGCTAAGTTGCGCAACGAAATTTGGTAGTTTTCGATGTATTTTTCACGAGAAGGAAGCCCTTTTTTAATATCCTCATGCACAGGAAGGCTTTCGACCACCAGCCATTCGAGGGGTGATTGGGTCGAATTTCCTTGTTCTATGATCGATTTTCGGTGTTCGATGGCCTCGATGGTCCAAATATCGCCAACGGGTATGTCATGAAGCGCTGTAACAACGCCAACACAGCCACTTTGCCGTAAATCGGACAGCGAGACGGGGTCTTTGGGCCCAAACCAACGCATGGTATGTTTCATAATCCACTTAGTTCTTTTTTATCGGTTCCTCGACGGGGTAGCCTAAAAATTGGGGGGCTACCTCACCGGATTGAATGCTTATTTTTTGTATAACTACCGCCGGATCAATCGCCCATACTTTCAATTGGTGTGGGCCAGGCGTAATCGTTTTTGGTTTCGTCCGAATAATTTGGGCATTTTGGGCCACCATTTTTTCCCACGCTCGCATGGAATTTCCGGGCGATACTGTCAAAACTTCCATTGGACTGTTATCCCACGAAATCCCTAAAAGTACCTCTTTATTCTCCCGAAAAGCAAGGACCGGGGAGGTTTGTACTTCCACTTGAATGGAATCACCCAAAGCCACAAAAACATCATAAACCAGATGAGGTCCGGAGCCATCAGCTACCAACCGGGAGTGTGTAACCGGCTGAGTGGTGATCCCGTCGCCAGTTCGTCCGATTCCGGGGATACGCTCCCATGTGATGCCTTGCCCAGAAACCACCTGTGACCCATGTGCTGCCTCCCAACTGATTACCCGTTTATTTTGAACAAATCCAGCAAAACCTGTGGGTGGATTAACCTCAAATTGGTTGTTTTGGGATACGTTTGGCAACAAAAATGGCAATTTATCCGGAAAAAGCGCGGGTATCACCTGTTTTTCGGGCTGTTGCCAATATGTATAACCAATGTGCGTCTGGTCGGCAAAGTGATTCCATTTTCCTCCGGCTAATTCCTGATTGAAATGATCGCTGAGCTGTTGATCACGCTTAAAATGAAATCGAACCCGATCGGCCCACAGATCGGCATTTCCTTGGTCCTTCTTCGCCCAAGCCTCCAGGTGTTGAGCATGGGCGTAGTACAGTTCATACACATTCGAACACGCCAAAATCGGATATAAGACCAATTGGTAATAAGCGTCTTTAGCCTCGGGAGCTATTTTACCATATGTTTTATCAGCGTCCTCAGCCAATGTCTTGTATTCCTCCACCACGCGTGGCCATTCCGATCGGAGCTCAAACGTGGCTGCGTTCAAAAGTTCTGGTTTGATGCGGGCATTGATCTGCATATAGTGGGTCAAATAACGTCCAATTGCTGCCGCGTGTGTCTCGCCAAAAGCCTTGGCTGCCCATTGTGTGGTAAAGTTTTCCATTCTTTCAGCAGTCATTGCTGGTGGATTCCAAGCCATCGTCAAGAAAAAATCAAGGGGAACCTCCATAGGTTTAAGATCACCCACATTCACGATCCAGAGCTGTTTCGCTTCGTAGGCATACGCCAATCGCATTTGTTCCCACACGCGTGCGATGTTATTTGTATTCACCCACTTGTAATTTCGCGGCCCTCCGACATAATCAAAATGGTAATAAACGCCATATCCCCCTTTACGAGGTGCGCTGCCCGGGATAGGCAATTTGCGAATATTTCCCCAATTATCATCACATAATAAAAGGGTTACGTCGTCAGGCACCCGCATGCCTTGCTCATAATAATCTTGCACTTCTTTGTACAACGCCCAGACTTGCGGTTTCTCTTCTGCCGGACGACCAGAAACCTCCTCCAGAATCTTTCGCTGATCAGCCACAATTTTTTCCAATAACGCCGTTGCCGTTTCTTGGGTCATGGGTTCATCGCCATCGCCTCGCATCCCAACCGTGAATATATTGTCGTACCGATACCGTTGCTCGGTACTTTCTCGCCAGAAGGCGCGTAAAGTCGAATCATTTTGGGTATAATCCCATGGACCTTTTTTGCCGTACCGTCGCCACTCGTCGTGTGCACGCATCATGGGTTCGTGGTGGGACGTTCCAATCACAACGCCGTACGCCTCAGCCAACGCTGCATTCCCGGGGTCATCGACATAGAACGCGTTGCCCCACATGGCAGGCCAAAGAAAATTTGCTTTTAAACGGAGAATTAATTCAAATACACGGCTGTACAGCTTCTGATTGAAGCCCCCGTTTTTTTCCCAGGTCCAACCCGACAAACACGGGGCTTCGTCATTTAAAAAAATACCTCGGTATTTGACTTGAGGCTCACCAGCCGTAAAAATACCGGGCGCCAGAAAAATCGATGGGTGTTTTTGAACGGGAACATCTGCCCAAAAATGCCAAGGTGAAACCCCCATAGCAGCAGACAAATCATATAAACCAAAGATCGTCCCCCGCGGGTCACTTCCCACGATGACATAGATTTCATCCACCCCTTTCCAAGGTTTGTCAATACGCGTTTGGATAAAGGTCTCCCATTTCCCTTCGAGTGAAGCTGTGGAGAGCTTGCCCAATTTCACCAACCGGTCAATCCATTGACTCTTGCCTAAGGTACCTACTAAAACAAAACGACGCGATGGTTGCGGCAACGATGGCACTTTGGCACTGGATACGCGCTCAATATCAAGCTGCCAATCGGCAATGGCACGAGTAACTTGAGTGGGCTCTTGCTTGTCCCATAAAACTCCGGTAGCCTGACCGTTCTGTACAAGAGAAAAGCCTTGGGGTAAGGCTGAAAAACGAATAGGGTTTTGCGCATAGCCAAACCCAATCATGGTCAACCAAAAGAAAAGAATTTTTTTCATGCCTGAAAATAAGGAGCCAAGCCAAGGGCCTGACTCCTATTGTAATGACTTACTTATTTTTTAATCCTTGAAGCATAGCTCCATACGCAGGCTTTTTCTGGTAGTTGTTATCAAATAAAAGAGGGAACTCTTTTCCACCATCATAGAGCCAACTGTTGGCATCGTTGATCCCCCACACGGCGATACCGGCACGTTGTGCTGGTGGTACATTCCGAATGTAGCTCTCCACAACGAATTTGTACATTTCCGCTTGATACGCCCGAAGGAGCTCTGTCGGTTCTCCAGCCGGGCTCGACATAACCATCCGGACATCCAATTCCGATACCCGAACTTTTAGGCCTGTAGCCGCTAACCGTTTGAAATGTTGTTCAATTCCCGCATGGGATGTACGCCAAGAAATGTGCATTTGGGTACCGATACCGTCAATTTTTGCTCCGGCAGCCCGAGCGCGGTCAACAAGTTCGATCAGGCCATTTAATTTGGCAGGTGAGGATTCTAGGTTGAAGTCATTGATATACAACTCCGCCGTTGGGTCAGCTTCTGCTGCATATCGGAATGAATTTAATATGTAATCAAAGCCTAGGTACTCTGACCATACGAACCAATCACTGGCATTGGCAGGCGCGGGCGAGTTGGCATTATTACGAAGTTGTCCAGTTTCTGTCACGGGCTCATTGACCACGTCCCAAGCCTTAACGCGACCTTTGTACTTATTGACTGTTCCAACAATAAATGTCCGCAGGGCTTCATCGACTTTATTTCGGATTTGTGCTCCGCCTGGGGCTTGAACAACGACCTTGAAGCTGGCGTCATCAATAAAGTATGTGTTGGCTGCCTGACCCATGTCAAACAACACGCGCGTCCGTGGTGAGTTCGCTACGATTGTCCAAGTAACCTGCTGCCAGCTCGTACCAATCGCCTGATCACCTTGAAACTGCGACCCTCCCCCACCTTCTGTACCAGTCGATAGTCGTATGGATCCACCCGGCGCTTGGGCTTTTACCCAGTAGCTGAACGTATACGATTCCCCCGCCCGGGTATTGATAAAATCACTAGCGACCTGAACCCGCCACTGGTTTCCAGGGTAGCCGATCGGATTTACCACTTTCATCGACCGGGTTCCGGTACGCACTTCATTCGCGCCAGCTCCCGGTGAAATGGTGCTGGTTCCCGCTGGATTTCCTGTATTAAAGACAGACCAGTTGGTAAAGGCCGTACCGCTACCCTGCTCAAATCCTCCATTCAACAAGAGTTCCTCCGCCGCTGGCACAACGATACCCGCAAAAGTGCGCAAGTATCCCGCATTCTGATTGGCATGCCAAGCTAACGTATGACCAAAAACTTCTTTGTTACCCAACTTCGCCAGAATCTCGTCTGCGCGTGCAAAGTTCAATGCTCCATTGCCCTGTACAATTGCCCCATGTTTCATGTGGTATTCCAAGGTAGCTACATCAAAGTCCCGCTGGACGATTTCCCCGTAGGTAGGTTCGTTCATTAATGGCGTGTACCCAACGGCCGTTCCGATGGGAAAGTCGGAAGCGTCTTTCAGAGGCATGCTGTCATCCCCATAAGCGCTTTTATTTAGGATTCCGACTTCCGGATCTACTTGACAGCCTACCAAGGTAAGAGCTGCCAAGAATCCTAAGGTGATATTTTTCCAGTTTTTCTGCATATCTGTCTCGTTTTTCAATAAAATCAATAACCTGGATTCTGATATTTCGCTTTGTCCGGATCTTGTGTCCGGTCTAATTGTTCCCGAGGAATCGGCCGCAATACATGGAAATCTTTGATATTGGCAGCCACGTCGGTATTGTGCTTTCTAGCGCGCTCTAAGAGTTTACCCCGAGTAGCGAGGTCAGGCCACCGCATACACTCACCCATCAACTCCCGGGTACGCTCGTCTAGGATGAAATCCAAGGTGATTTCCGAGGCATTGCGCACCCGAATCCGCTCCGCACGGGCAGCGACGGTTGCAGCCGATAGTCCGGGACGGAAGGCCGCGCGGGTTTTGACTACATTGATAAACTGTAGGGCCTCATTTGCCCGATTCGTTTGCAATGCAGCCTCAGCCGCCAACAAATACGTTTCGGCTAAGCGAGCCACTGGGAAAGGCCGTGTAGCTTGGTTGTTGGCATCAATATTTTGAAGATCTTCAAACTTACTTAAGCTCGGATAGTAATTCCGGGTTAAGTTTGGATCGATAGAACCTCCAATGAAATAGAATTCCCGAGGTGCCACCACACGGTATTTCAAGCGACGGGTACCATCTGGATTCCGAAGCGCATTCAAGGAATCCGCTTGTGCATTCGTATGGGCCGCAATAAAGGCTGTGTCGGTGGATGTCACCAATCCGTTCGCAGTCACTAAAGTAGCTACCCAAGGTCCTGTTGTTGTGGTGGCGTAATACATCGTTCGGAACGACCCATCGTACCGAGCATCATTCGTTTTATCCGCAAAAGCCTCAAAATAGGCCCAAGGCGTAGGACAGAAACGGCGGATAGGACGACCGTAGGGAATAGCCCGCGTGGAGGTTGGCACAAACGATGAACTCGCCAATGGTGCCCGAACATTGGTATAATCCCCACAAAAATCATTGTGGGCATCCGTTCCTTTTCCAGCCCCAATGCTGTTTGGTGTTCCAATTTCATTGGCGCCAAAGTTCCCCGGAACACGCTCAATCGAGAATAGAATTTCTTGATTGTAATCATTTCCTGGACGGAACACATCCGCAAAGTTCTGCAACAACTCCGCCCCGTACCGAGAACGATTGTTGATTAACTCCGTAGCGGCTTGATACCCCCGCTCAAAATCAGTGGGTTGTTTTGCTGTAGAATACCCCCGTTGAATGTATGTTTTGGCAAGTAAATGCAATGCCGCGCCTTTGGCCGCCCGAAAAGCGCCTGTCGGGCGACGATCCGGAAGATTCTCTACAGCAAACTGAAAATCGGCAATGATCGCCTCATAGTTTTTCACCAATAGCTCTTGGTGATTCAATCGGTTAAATCCTTGAAAAGGTGACTGATTGAATTTTAATTCCCCCGAACCCAAATCCAACGGAACGGCCCCAAATTGCTGTACCAAATTAAGATAATACAATGCTCGAATGAACCGTGTCTCCGCCACTAACCGGGTTTTGGTAGCTTCCGGAATATTGACTTCAGGAGCAAACTCAACCAACGCATTGGCCAAGTTGATGTTGTTAAAACTCCGGTTCCAAGGCGTGAGAAGAGCGCCATTCGCTGCGTCTATCGTGTAGTTGCCCAGCGTGAGTGCAAATCCTGGTGAACCCGCTCTGGCTTGCTCCGCCAAGGCCCATTCATCTGTACCCACAGACCCCAACGAAACCATTCCCTCTGGACCCCACAAAAAGCGAAGACCCGAATAGACGGCATGAAGGCCATTTTCAAATCCCGAAGCGGTTTTGAAATACTCCACACTGAAAACCGTAAACGGTTGCTCCCGAAGAAATTCATCTTCATTACACGACCCCAAGGTCATGCCGGCGATCAAGACCGGCGCTACTAGTTTATGCCATTTTTTCATCGTCAATCCATTATAAAGTTAAGTTGATCCCCATTGCAAATGTCCGGCGCATCGGTGTACCTAATCCGACGGTCAAGGCTCCATTACCCGCATTGTTTGCGCGAATATTTCCTGGATTCGCTACGCCTTGGTTTCCTAAACCTGTTCCCTCCGGATCAATACCCGTTTGACGGAAGAAAGGAGAAAACAACGTCGCTACATTATCCGCGACTCCGTACAACCGCAAGTTCTGAATTTGAGCCTTTTGCAATAATTTAGGTGAGAAGGTGTACCCAATATTGATGCTTCGGATTTTTAAGAAAGACGCATCGTAATACCCTAGCGTCCGCCAAGCATCACTCACTGGGCTGATTGCCGCTTGTGGCATCGGGAACCAGTTCGATGGATTCGTTGGAGTCCAGTAATCTACTTTGATTTCGTTCCGGCGACCATCCAATACCGTCAAGTAATTTCCGAAAGGCTGGTGCAATTGACTCACCAACTTACCCCCAAAACGGGCAAACGTAACCACAGAAAAATCAAAGCCTTTGTAGGTGAACCGGTTGGTCAAACCACCTTGGAGCTTGGCATCCATGTTGCCGATCACACTCCGGTCGTAGGTCGCATCAATTCGACCGTCTGGAATTCCATCCGGGCCACTGATGTCGGCTAACTTGATTTGTCCAGGGGATGAACCAAACCGAGCTGCCTCTTCTGCCTCACTAATTTGCCAAATACCTAATTTAGTAAAGTCGTAAATCGAAGTCATCGAATAACCTACAAATAATTGACTACCAATATCTTGCATTACACCGGAAGTTAATGCCAATAGCTTATTTGTGTTCCGGAATAGGTTCAATTCTGTGGTCCAAGTGAATCCATTGCTCTTGCTGACTACGTTTTGCGTATTCAATGTAAATTCAAATCCTTTGTTCGACATTTCTCCGATGTTCGTCAAAAAGGCTCCTGCTACACCAGAAGTAACCGGTAAGCTGACGTTATACAAGATGTCCTGTGTCCGGCTGTTGTAAAACTCCAAGCTACCCGAGATCCGATCCCGATACAGGCCAAAATCCAAGCCAACGTTCAAGGTATTGGTAAACTCCCAACTCAAATTTGGATTTGGTAACGTGACGACATTATACCCTGTCACGATGGTCGGACCAAAGTTATACCGTGTGATGTTTCCACCTGTAGAACCTGCCCCTAAGCCGTTGGAGTTGTTCACCAAACCCAAGGATTGGTACGGCCCGATCGCTTGATTCGATGTTTTACCCCAACCCACACGTAATTTCAAGAGGTTGATTTCTTTGATCGGACGAATGAAACTCTCTTCACTCAATAACCATCCGGCCGAAAAAGCAGGATAATCAAACCAACGATTGGTTGGTGCCAATCGAGATGAGCCATCACGTCGGTAGGTGGCTGTCAATAAATATTTCTCTTTAAATGAATAGTTGACCCGAGCCATATAGGATACTAAACTCCAACTCGACTCACCACCGCCCAAAAAGGTATTGTTGGAATTGATGGGTGTGGATAACGCCAAGTTGTAGAACTTCACAAAGTCCTCTGCAATGGAGTCTTTCTGAACAAAATTGTCGAACGATTGTGAGCGTTGGAAAGAGTATAGCCCGGTCGCCGAAATGGTATGATTTTCTTTGAATCGCTTATCATATTGTAAAATATGCTCCAAAGTATATCCATTGGTTTCACCATTGCCAACCCGCGCCGTATTTCCTTGTCCAGCCCGGAAAAAGCTTGGTTGTAATGGACGATCCTGCGGGATGAAAGTCCCATTGAACTGCTGGGCAAAATTCACCCCCAGGTTAGCGCGGTATTTTAAGCCATCTAAAATTTCGACTTCCGCATAGGCGCTGTTGAACGTCCGAATCCGACGGACCCGATCGATCCAACCCGGATTTTCCGTCAATAACATCAACGGACTATAGCGGCCGTTGCCGTTCAAATCATCAATATTTCCCCAGGGCGTCGGATTCAACGTACCATCATCAAACGTTGGACTTACCAAAGGCGACATGGCCATCATTCGAAATAAGGGAGATCCCGATACGAATTGTGATCCATTGGAATAACTGAAAATATTCTGTGTCGATAAACCTACTTTGATACGATTCCCAACCGTCCCGTCAATAGCTGCCCGGAAGGTATAGCGTGTAAAGTCTTCGCCGGGCAAAACGGTATTTTCTTTGTAATATCCACCACCCAAGGCAAAAGTGCTTTTCTCCGATCCACCCGTTAAACTGAGGTTATGTTCTGTCCGGAAGGAAGATTTGTACATCAAATCTTGCCAGTTCACATCGGTCCCCCGTGAAATCCCAACGATTTCATCTGGCATGTACCCATTTCCCCAAGTCGATATATTCCGCATGGCTTGGTATTCCTCGGCATTGTAGGTCGGGAATTTATTGGCTACTTGCCCAACACCATGATATCCACTATAAGCGACCCGCGTTGAACCGCTTTTTCCTTTTTTGGTCGTCAAGAGAATGACCCCATTGGCTCCACGAGAACCGTAAATCGCCGTTGCCGAAGCATCTTTCAAAACATCTACAGACGCGATATCCGCTGGGTTGATATCGTTCAAGGAACCTTCGTACGGGATCCCGTCAAGTACCAATAACGGCTCGTTTGATCCACTAATGGACCGAATACCCCGAATCCGGATTTGGGCACCTGCACCGGGTTGGTTACCCACTCGTTGAATCTCTAAACCTGCCGCACGACCTTGTAAAGCTTGTTGCAGGTTCGCCGCTGGCACTTCCCGAAGAGTCGCCTCGCTCACGGATACCACAGATCCCGTGACATCCCGTTTTTTCTGTGTACCATAACCAACCACCACAATTTCTTCTAGGATTTGACTAGATGATGCCAATGCAACATTGTACATGGTTACCCCCGAAGCCAATTTATACTCCTTTGTTGTGTAACCCACAAAAGAATACACTAACGTTTCTCCCGCCGTTGCCGCGATTTCATACTTCCCGTCACCGTCAGTAAATGTACCCCGTGTGGTTCCTTTGATCGAAACCGAGGCTCCTACTATAGCGTCCCCGCTTTCTTCCGTTACCCGGCCACGCAAAACGTTTGTTTGTGCTTGTGCCCATGTCTGAAGACACAGAAACAAGACGAGCATTCTCCCCAGGACTTTTCCTGTCGAATGCAGATGGACATGGATTGTTCTCCTCATAATCTAATCGATTAGCATGTGTTATTAGATGGTTAATTGGACGACCTACCTGCGAAGGATCGTACCGTGTCTTCGAATAGTACAATAAAAAGGGTACTTTTACCTAGATTCGCAGACACGATGTTTCCTTCACATGATCGAATCTTATGCACAGATCGATAGATTACAAGAGAATAAGCGTAATTTTGACACGTAATATTTTCGAAATAAATCGACAACATTTTCGAAAAGGATTTCGATATATAATGAAATTTTTAAAAAATTGGAGAATGGGAAGAATGGGACTGAAATCCACAGGATTACCCCTCTGAGATTGTCGCAATAAAAAATAAGAAAAGTTCAATTCACCTATGCAAAAGTGCCCCCAATGCCAGCAAGTCGATCATATCGTGAAAGCAGGATTTATTCGTGGTTTACAACGGTTTCACTGTAAAGCGTGCGTGTTGTATTTTACCAACAAGCCGAAAGCCGAAGTCCCCACCCGAAAAAAATGGCAACCCACAATTCTGGACATTGCCTCTAGTTTGGGTGTATCGCCGTCTACGGTGTCGAAAGCCCTGAATAATCGATCGGATATAAACCCTGATACCCGAAAAGCGATCTTGGAAGCTGCCATTCAGCTGGATTATAAACCGAACTTACTCGCCCAAAGCCTACACCGTGGCCGGTCTAACATGATTGGGGTCGTGGTTCCGAACATCGTGCGTCCGTTTTTCTCCGGCGTTTTGGCGGGGATTCAACAAGTAGCGAGCCAAGCCGGCTACCGCGTCATGACCTGCCAATCCAGCGAATCTGCTCAAATTGAACGCGAAAATATCGAGGCCTTGGTGGCTAGTCGTGTGGATGGACTCTTGATTAGCCACTCCTTAGAAACCCGATCCTTTGAACATCTGCGTGTCCATGCTGACCGCGGGATGCCGATTGTTCACTTCGATCGAGTAGCGCATGAACTTCCCACTCCTAAGGTGGTTCAACAGGATTTTATTGGAAGCTTTAAACTGGTCGAGCACCTGATCCACCAAGGCTGCAAACGAATTGCAATTTTATTAGGCCCGCCTACTTTGCACATTTGCCAAGCTCGTTTGGAAGGATATAAAACAGCATTGGCTAAGTACCATCTGCCTTATGACGAAACGCTGGTGACGATGGGCGATTTTTCACCTGAATATTCCATCCGAACGATCAAACAATGGATGGGCCTCCCCAATCCACCGGACGGTGTCTTTGGTATTTTTTACCAAAATGCCATCGAGATGATGTTTGAGGCCAAGAAACAAGGCAGGCGAATTCCGCAGGATATCGCGTTTGTAGGGTTTGGAGATGAATTATTGGCCGAATGGATCGAGCCTTCTTTGACGGTCTACCACCAATTCCCTCACCGCATCGGAGAACAAGCGGCGCAGTTACTCTTGGAGAATATTGAACAAAAAGGTGCTTTCGTCCCCTTTCATCATGTCGTTGAAGGGGAGTTAATCATTCGAAAATCGTCGTTGCGGTTGGAAGCGAAATAAAAAAAGCGGCTGCCTCTTTTCAGAAGCAGCCGCTTTTCGTATACCAACAGGAAATTAATTTCCTTTTGCTTTCTTAATTACGTCTTCGGCCAAGTTTTGTGGCACGAAGTCATAGTGAGAGAACGTCAAGTTCGCGGTTGCCCGACCTGAAGAAATGGTACGCAAATCCGTTACATAACCAAACAACTCAGACAAAGGAACATCGGCTTTGATGACTTGTGAACCCGCTTTCGTGTCCATCCCTTTCATCATACCCCGACGACGGTTCATATCACCCGTGATAGGTCCAGTGTATTCATCTGGTGTGATGATTTCCACGGCCATGATAGGCTCCAATAACTTGGCACCCGCTTGCCGAGCAGACTCTTTGAAACCAATCCGAGCCGCCATTTCAAAAGAGAAGGCATCTGAATCGACATCGTGGAACGATCCGTGGAACAATTTCACCCGCATGGAGTCAATCGGATAACCTGCTAAAGGACCCGCCTTCATCGCTTCCTCAAATCCTTTTTGGATCGACGGAATGAATTCTCTTGGAATAACCCCACCTACAATTTTATTATCAAACTGCAAGCCTTGTTTTACTTCTTGTCCTTCTTCTTGGTCGTCACGTGGCCCGATTTCAAAAACGATATCGGCAAATTTACCACGACCCCCCGTTTGTTTCTTGTAAACTTCGCGGTGTTCGTACACTTTCGTTAAAGCCTCTTTGTAGGCTACCTGCGGTGCACCTTGGTTTACTTCCACTTTAAATTCCCGACGCATCCGGTCGATGATAATTTCCAAGTGAAGCTCACCCATACCCCGAATGATGGTCTGACCTGTTTCCTCGTTGGATTCAACCTGCAAGGTTGGATCTTCTTCGATCAACTTGGTGATGGCATTCGAGAATTTATCTTGATCAGCGGTTTTCTTCGGCTCAATGGCATACCCGATCACTGGATCTGGGAAGACCATAGATTCCAGGATGATTGGGTTTTTCTCATCCGACAGGGTGTCCCCAGTTTTGATGTCTTTAAAACCTACCACCGCAGCGATATCACCCGCTTCCAATTGGTCAATTTGATTTTGCTTGTTGGCGTGCATTTGGAAGATCCGAGAGATCCGCTCTTTGTTACCTGACCGGTTGTTCAAAATGTACGAACCTGAAGGAAGTACACCCGAATACGCCCGAACGAAACACAAACGGCCTACGAATGGATCCGTGGCAATTTTAAAGGCTAACGCCGTGAAAGGTTGGCTAACGCTTGGCTCACGGATGATTTCGGCGCCAGTCCGAGGATCGGTACCTTTGATGGCCATCCGGTCCATTGGCGAAGGCAACAAGGCCATCACGTAATCCAACATCGTTTGAACCCCTTTGTTTTTGAATGAAGAACCACACAACATCGGTACGATTTTCATGTCAATAACGGCAGCACGCAACGCGTTCAAGATTTCAGCTTCGGTGATCAACTCAGGATCTTCGAAGTATTTTTCCATCAACGACTCGTCATAGTCAGCGACGGCTTCCAATAGTTTTTCCCGCCATTCGGTCGCTTCTTCCAACATATCATCTGGAATAGGCACCTCGGTGAAGGTCATTCCTTTATCGTCTTCGTTCCATTCGATACCCCGGAAGTTAACCAAGTCAACCACGCCACGGAAGTTATCTTCGGCGCCGATAGGCAATTGAAGTGGCACGGCGTACGAGCCCAACATTTCTTTTACTTGCTTGCACACGTTCAAGAAGTCCGCGCCTGAACGGTCCATTTTATTCACAAATCCAATCCGCGCGACGTTGTAGTTATTCGCTAGACGCCAGTTCGTTTCGGACTGAGGCTCAACGCCATCAACCGCACTGAAGAGAAACACCAAACCGTCAAGTACCCGTAGCGAGCGGTTTACCTCCACGGTAAAATCCACGTGACCCGGTGTATCAATGATATTGATGTGGTAGTTATCTCCACGGTATGGCCATGATACAGTGGTAGCGGCCGAGGTAATGGTGATACCCCGCTCTTGCTCTTGCGCCATCCAGTCCATGGTTGCCGCACCATCGTGTACTTCACCGATTTTGTGGCTAACCCCGGCGTAATAGAGGATACGCTCAGTCGTCGTGGTTTTACCGGCATCAATGTGAGCGGCAATACCAATGTTTCTTGTAAATTTTAAATCGCGAGCCATTGAATAAAAAATAATTAAACGATTATGGAAGTGGGTTCATTTACCCTTACTGCCGTGTTTGGAGACTCACCAAACCCGTTGGTGGAACGGAATTCAGTGCCATTTCGGGCTGCAAAGGTACAAACATAATTTTAAATTATAAAAAATTATGTAAATCATTTGTTATTAGTTTATTATGAAAATCTGGCAGAAGGGGGGCCAAGATGCGTTTGGCTCAATCGTAAGCCCTTAGAATAAAATATTGTCGTCGGTATGGAGAATTTGACTTATTTTGTGTTTCGTGTACTTTATTTATATGTTCCCACTTGACTAAACAGCATGAACCTATGGCAAAAAAGACAAATCCAGAAGAAGAAGAGCACCAGATTAGCATTGAGCTGCCGGAAGATTTAGCCGAAGGCATCTACGCCAATCTGGCGATGATTTCGCACTCAAACTCCGAATTTGTATTGGACTTCATTCGGATGCTGCCCGGCGTCCCGAAGGCCAAGGTAAAATCCCGGATCATTTTAACCCCAGAGCACGCCGTACGGCTATTGTTGGCGCTACAAGACAATATCGCGAAGTTTGAACAAAACTTTGGGGAAATCAAAGCCCAAGAACATACCCCGCCGTTTCCTATGAATTTTGGTGGACCCATGGGTGAGGCTTGAGTGTATTCCCCTTATTTTCAGCATTTTCTTATAATTTTTCGGGAGAGAAGTTTTTTTCCTCCCGAAAAAGTGCTAATTTTGCCCTCCCTTTCGAGGGAACAACTATTTTTTTAAACCATTTTTATTTCGCAATGCCTACTATACAACAGTTAGTAAGAAAGGGAAGAGAGACTTTGAACTACAAATCTAAGTCACCGGCATTGGATTCTTGCCCACAACGCAGAGGGGTATGTACACGGGTGTACACGACCACACCAAAGAAGCCTAATTCAGCGCTTCGGAAAGTGGCACGGGTACGTTTGACAAACCAAAAAGAGGTTAACGCCTACATTCCAGGTGAAGGTCACAACTTGCAAGAGCACTCCATCGTATTGATTCGGGGTGGTCGGGTAAAGGATCTTCCAGGGGTACGGTACCACATTGTTCGTGGAGCCTTGGATACCGCGGGTGTCAACAACCGGAAGCAGAGCCGTTCGAAGTATGGTGCGAAGCGTCCTAAGCCAGGTCAAGCTCCAGTAGCTCCAGTAAAAGGTAAAAAGAAATAAGATTTCCAACCGTTGAGAATGCATAGTACCCTCGGGTACGTTTGTCTATATTCGATAACAAAGGGAAGTAATATTTCGGACAACCGACATGTGAATTAGTTTTCTAGTAAAACGAAACCTCATTAACCGTCTTTATCAATGAGAAAAGCAAAACCAAAAAAGCGCTACGTCCTGCCTGATCCTAAATTTCGGGAAGTGCTTGTGACGAAATTCGTAAACAATTTGATGTTGGATGGTAAGAAAAGCTTATCCTACTCCATCTTCTACGGCGCGCTTGAAATCGTAGAAAAAAGAACTTCTGAGAATGGCTTGGAAGTATGGAAAAAAGCCTTGAGCAATGTGATGCCTGCCGTTGAGGTAAAATCACGTCGTGTTGGAGGGGCTACGTTCCAAGTTCCTACCGAAGTACGTGCTGAGCGCCGCCAATCCCTTGGGATGAAGTGGATGATCAACTACGCACGTCGCCGCGGTGAGAAAACCATGACCGAGCGTTTAGCTGGTGAAATCGTTGCCGCCTCCAAAGGAGAAGGTGCTGCCGTCAAGAAAAAAGACGACACCCACCGGATGGCCGATGCCAACAAAGCATTCTCGCACTTCCGGTTCTAAGAAAACCGCAGGTGTCCAACCCAAACCCCGAGTTCGTTCTGAGAAGAATAGACTCGGGGTTTTTTGGTGGTGGCCAAAACCTACATTGATCCCGAATCCACTATTCCTTCGGAAATACTGCTTTATTAGCCTTCGGCTACTGAGTAACTCTATTTTTACTCATCTTTTCTATCGAACTTTTAATACTGAAACAGATATTTGATTACATTATACTTGGCAGTCTGCTCCTAGATATAATTTATAAAGTATTAGTTTATATTATTTATACTATAAAAAAGTAATGTACCAAGTCTATTCAACTAAATTGCAGCCATAATAACCACTAAAATTTATATTTATGGCACAAAAATCGCAAAAATGTAAAACTTGTGGGCGTACTACGGTGCATCAAGAGTTTGATGATAAAGCATTATCAACAGCCAAAATAGTTGGAGGATACCTCCTGACGGGCGGCCTCTCCATGCTAGTTACGGGTATACGCAAGGGGAAAAATTATTATTGTTGTATTTGTGGCACGGTGAATTGACAATCCCAAACGGCCCTTTGCTTTCCATACTGGCTTTCATGGGTTACGCACCCCCAGCTTAAAAATGCTAGATTAACATACACATTGAATTTTATTTTCTCATGATGAAAATAGCACCTTCCATTTTCTTGATTTTCTTAGCATTAGCTCTCGCGGGTTGTTGCGAAACCGTTCAAGTGGAGTATGACCAAACCGAAACGTACCTGGAAAATGAACCTTACACTCAGGAGGAGGATGTGACCGAAACATTAACTTATGAGCGTGTAGGTAACACGATTTCTTGGCAAAGACGAAGCGGCGCTCTCCTTTTCAATACGCTTCCTCAAATTTCTGCAACGATTATAATTAAAAATACCAGCCAACATGATGGGGATTTTAGTTTGAATGCCATTATTAGTTCAGATGATGGACGAATTTCAGTTTTTGGAAAGAGACATATCGCAGCAGGTCAAACTGCTGAACTTAGCGCTTCGTCTGAGGTGGGCCATGATACCTATAAATACAATATCGATATTGAAAGTTTTGAAATCATAGCACCAGAAATCACGTACACGAAGTCAGTAACCAAAACCCGTGAGGTGTCTAAAGAACGCATAGTTACCAAACAACGGGACTGCAAAACTTGTGAGGAAGATTGTGACCAATTTAGAAAACTATAATTCAATCTGATTACAATGAAAAAGATATTCTTAGTAGGATCAATTTCTCTCTTTATTTTTTCTTGCGGTGTTGAACTAGATCCACGAGATGCTGGTCTAGAAACCTGTAAATGCTTTGAGGATTTTGCTAATGAAGGCAAAAAGGCAAGCAAGTTAATGGAATGCACCAAGCAGCTTCAGACCTATAATGAAATGTTTAAAGCTGCCGATGAATTTAACAATGACTCGGATAGTACATTTTCAAAAACCTATGCCGAAACTTGGTCAACTTGCGTCACGGTCGATATAATTAAATCTTTTTTCTAATCTCATGAGCTTAAATAATTCGGACACTGAAGAGTTTTTTGCCGGAATCGGTGCGATAATTACCTTTTTAATTTGTTTTGTTTATGCCATCGCAAAATATGGCTTACTTCTTGGGGGAGGGTTGGGCTGGATTCCATCCCTGATTATCGCCGTTGTCGCCTACTATTTTATTTCAATTTTTGGCAAACTGATTTTCTATATTTTTGTGGCTATTTGCCTATTGGGACTTTACTTGTATTTAAAAGGTTAAGGTCAAGTCAATTAATCTATTTCTCTAGTATTACCTCCACAATAATCGAATTAAAAGACATTTGTCTTTTCCTCCTTCTCCATTTTTTCCTGCCAATACCGCAACTCCCATTGCATCTTTTCCTTTTCCAATTTAAGCTTTTCTATTTCCAATTGTGCGATTTGAAGTTGGTGCTGAATTTCCTTTGAGTCGTTATAGTGTGTAATGTTCGAAGCATTTTCCCCATTCAATACATTGGTATTTTGGCAGTTTTCAAAAAAATTTGAAATCCTGTCCCCAAAGGATAGAATGTCGGGAACCGTTACACCCAAAACCTGAGCGATTTGTTCCAAACGCTTTAGTGTAAGCTCTTTGGTTTTATTTCGTTCAATATCACCATAAGCCACCAGTGACATACTGAGCATTTCAGCCATATTCTCCTGAGATAACCCTTTAAGCAACCGTATACCTCTGATTTTATCACCTACCAGCATCATGTCTTTATGATTTATTAAGTAATGGATAATAGAATGTAAAGTGGAAAAAATATACTATTTACCCAATTGGAGTTAGCTTGCATCCGTTTCACATTCATTTAAAATTACGAATAAAAATCTATAATCTATGAAAATCTTATTCTTTTTTTTAGCCATTACAGTCTGTTATCTAGAACCAACCTCAGCGATAGCCCAGAATTCAACTGAGGAAGGGCGATCCATTACGTTAACCCCCGAAATGAAATCTGATCTAGATGAAATTGGACTATACATAGCCAACCGGATGAAGAGCTGTTGCAGCAGCTTTGGAGGAAACAACGTGTATGGCCGTGTCACTTACGATGACGTAAGAAAAAACTCATTCGATGGGACATTTAGCATTCCAATGACCGTCGGTTGGTATGGTTCATTAACCGGGACCCATTATTGGATCAAGGGTATCCTGAAAATTGATTCGGAAGGAAACAAACGGTGGTTGAAGATTAGTGATTCGGGCGGGCCTTTCAAAGAAGCCAACTGTGGAACTAATTGTTCTCTTTAAATCATGGAAACTATTGATCTTCTTGTGAGTTTGGTACTTGCTTTAATCATGTTGGGTATCGGTTTATCGCTTTCCATCCAAGATTTTACCAACATTGCGAAGTACCCAAAAGCCTTTACATTGGCTTTGAGTTCACAAATGATTGCGCTACCCCTGATTGCTTTTGGGGTAGCCCTTCTTTTTCCACTTTCTCATGAATTCAAAGTAGGATTAGTCATTTTGGCGGCCAGCCCTGGTGGCGCAACCTCAGGGTATATTACCCACCTATTCAAAGGAAATGTAGCTTTATCGTTATCACTGACCTCAATGAATAGCCTGTTAACCCTATTTTCAATCCCTTTTGTGGTTAATTCCGCCTTGTTGATTTTTATGGGGACACAAACGACCTTCACGCTTCCTTTTTGGGAAACGTTTCTCCATATTTTTTTTATCGCTTTAGCACCTGCTTTTTTAGGTGTTCTACTTCGCCAAAATTTTCCGACCTTCTCCCATGCCGTACGAAAACCTATGCAATTCATTATGATGGGGCTTTTACTACTCGTTTTCGGAATCAAATTTTTTGCTGGGCAAGATGCAGGAGGCGCCGGCTTGTCAAGTCAAGACATGCTCAATATTCTACCCTCTGCGCTAATTCTCAACCTGAGCTGCTTACTCTTTGGCTATTTCTTACTTCGACTAGCCCACCTAAATCATTCCGACAGCTTAACCGCTGCAATCGAATCCGGTGTACACAATACCACCTTGGCTTTTCTTATTGCAGGGACAATCCTAGGTAATCAAGAGATGGTAAAACCTGCTTTGCTTTACTCTATGTTTTCGTTTTGGACGGCAATTTTATTTGGCTTCATTTCCTCTAAACTCGCTAAACACACCCTAAAATGGTAAAAAGATTGTTCGTTTGCCTTACTTTAATCGGAATTACATTTCATTTTAGTTTTGCTCAAACTTTATCCAACCAAGAAGAAAATGAACTCAATTCATTGCTAAAAAAAGTAAAACCAAAGAAGTTGAAAGCTTCTCCCATTAAAAACTACGAAAACTTAGCAAACCCAATCCAAAAAATCAAAGAACTTCGATTACAAAATCAAGGGCAGTGGACGATTCCAAGCGAGTTTGAGACCCCTATTTTGTTTGCCTTATCCTATTACCCGGAACTACGAGACGTCAATATCCTTTTTTTACGTGGAAACATTAAGACAACGATGGCCTGTCGCCCCACGCCCGCATCTCTCCTCCGAAGAAATAAACGAGACTATCAGATCACAATTGATACAGATGCAGAGGGCGAGGGTATTTTACTCAAAGATGCCCCACTAAATGCTCAAATCGGCGTGATCGGACATGAATTGGCGCATATTGTGGATTATGAGAACCGTAGCTCGATGAACATAGCCAACCTAGCCATCGACTATGCCCGAGGGCACTACCCACCTAGATTTGAAAAAAGTATTGATCTACTCACTATCCAACGAGGATTAGGCTGGCAATTATACGATTGGTCCTTTTTTGTTCTTTACCAATCCAAAGCTTCGAAGAATTACAAAGAGTTTAAAAAAAATACCTATCTGACGCCAAATGAAATCAAAGCTGAAATGAAGAATCTGAGAATATATGATGCGATATCGTATAGACCTTGGTGGAAAACAGATATTTTGATTGAAATTTGGGGAGTCTGCATAGGCGTATGTTTATCCTTTACCTTTATTCCTGACTTTAGGAATTTCGCGCTACGAAAAATTAAGGCATGAGTTTGATTTTGTACGGAATAATTCTTGGCCTTGGCGTGTCGTGGTCATCCGTTACCGTATCAGCCTCATTGTTTTCTGTCACGATTCATTATGGAAAAAAAAGAGCATATGCCTTTGTATCCCAAATGCTAGCCTCAGACATTTTCATGATCATCCTATTACGTTGGGGGACGCACTTCTTTGACTTAAAACCTTGGGTTGACTCGCGGGTGATGTCCTTTGCAGGCTTAATCCTATGCCTCTTTGGTGTGGCTAAAATGCTGAGAAAGGAGGTAAATGAAAATCGAAATTTAAAAATATCGCTCGTTGAGCCAATTATATTAAACGTTATCAATCCCCTCATTTGGCTCTATTGGCTTGGAATATTAACCTTAATCAACTCGAGTCAAAACCCGGTTATCGTAGGCTCAACTGCTTTTATTTCATTTATCATCTCCGAAATTTTCAAGATTAACTTATTTAACTGGAAAGGCCAAATAGCCACTTCTTCATTTAATGAGTACATCGACAAAGGTATTGGTTTTCTTTTTTTACTCTCTGGCGTAAAACTTCTCTTTTTCATGGGGAAATGATGGAATAACCACGACCAAATCATGCTATACCATCTCCCCATACACTTGATGGTATTTCGTTAATCGAAAAATTGCCTTTTATGTCAATTCAATCCGCTCATTTTTATACCCCCTCACATCCCCTCTATCGTCTCCTCAATAATCCGGATGCCGTCCAGTAATTGTTCCTCTGTAATCACTAATGGCGGAGCAAACCGAATTTTATTTCCATGCGTCGGTTTGGCCAATAATCCTCTTTCTTTCAACGCCATGCAAATATCCCAACCTAAGGTGGAATCCTCGGACGAATTGACCTCAATCGCATTCAACAAACCTTTGCCCCGAACCAACCGCACACGGTCCGACCGATCCGCCAACGCCTGCATCCGCTCCCGAAAAATAGCGCCGAGATACTCCGCACGCGCGGCCAACCCTTCTTCTTTTACCACATCCAATGCCGCCTGCGCTACCGCACACGCTAGTGGATTTCCACCAAACGTAGATCCGTGCTCGCCCGGACGAATGCACAGCATGATCGCATCATCCGCCAATACCGCCGAAACGGGTAATACACCGCCTGATAGGGCTTTCCCAAGAATCAAAATATCAGGACGGGTTTCATATTTCTTCTCACATCCGCCAGCCCCACAGGTACAATTTCCACAACTCGCCAACATCTTGCCCGTGCGCGCAATCCCCGTTTGCACCTCATCGGCAATGAAAAGCACCTGGGAGGCTTGACATAGTTTCTTCACTTCCGGTAAATACATCGGATCGGGCACCACAACGCCGGCTTCTCCCTGGATAGGCTCTACAATAAAGGCCGCTACGTAGGGATCATTCACCAACGCATTTTCCAACGCCTCAATATCGTTGTACGGAATCACCTCAAATCCGGGCATGTACGGCCCAAATCCTCCTCGACTTGACTCGTCCGTAGAAGCGGATATCACCGACAAGGTTCGCCCGTGAAAATTATGCCCTGCAAATAAAATCTTGGCTTTATTTTCTGGAATGCCTTTTACTTCATACGCCCACTTGCGAGCTAATTTCAAAGCCGTTTCGACAGCCTCTACGCCCGTATTCATCATCAATACCTTATCATACCCAAACGTCTCACTCATGTAGGCCTCAAACTCACCCAGTTTGGCATTGTAGAAAGCACGGGACGTCAAGGTCAGGGTTTGCGCTTGCTCGGTCAAGGCCTGAATAATCCGCGGATGACAATGCCCTTGATTCACCGCCGAATAGGCCGACAAGAAATCATAATACTGCTTTCCCTCCACATCCCAAACCAAAGCGCCAGAACCACGCGCCAAGACTACCGGCAAGGGATGATAATTGTGTGCGCCGTACCGATCCTCTAAGGCAATTAACTCCTCGCTGCGTGTCATGATGTCTTGCATATCTTTGCTAAATTTGATACTAATATGTCACATTGACCTCAATATGACCAGCAATGAATCATTTTTTTTAATTTTACTTAATTTTATGTGTAATTTACTTTTATATATACATTTAAAGTCAAATTAACTTTTATGCTCGACTCCTTTGACCGGCAGATTCTCCAAGCGCTAGAAAAAGATGCCCGAAAACCGTACGCCGAAATCGCGCATCTACTTGGGATATCCAATACCATGGTCCACCAACGGATCGCGAAGCTAAAACAGCGAGGTCTGCTGAAAGGGACTTCGCTGGTGCTGGATGAACGTTTATTAGGCTACGAATGGGGGGCATTTACAGGTTTGATCCTCAAAGAAGACTCTGACTCCCATGCCATTGTGGAAGCGCTACGGCAGATTCCGGAAGTCGTCGAATGTTATTATATCACCGGTCAATACGCGCTTTACATTCGGATCATCGCCCAAAATCGGGAACACATGCGGCAAATCCTCTATGATCAAATTGACCACATCCCCGGTATTCTAAAAACAGAATCGCTTATCGACTTCGGTTGTGCCTTTAAGAAAAATATCCCGATTCCTCCCCCATTAATCCAGTAATATACTAGGTTGTACATCCCGGCCATTTCCTCTACATTTGTCTTTTTTCTGACTGATCTCTCTCCTATGCAACGGGTATATTTAGACAACGCCGCCACCACCCCCCTCGATCCACAAGTGCTGGAGGTGATGCTTCCGCTCATGACGGAACATTTTGGAAATCCATCGTCCATCCACAGCCACGGCCGGACGGTTAAAAGTACGATCGAAAAGGCTAGAAAAACTGTAGCGCAACTACTTAACACGTCCCCCGCCGAGATCTTCTTTACCTCCGGAGGTACAGAGGCTGACAATACCGCCCTCGTTTCCTCTATTCATACGCATCAGATTCAACATGTGCTGACCTCCGCCCTGGAACACCACGCGGTCTTGCATACCTTGGAATACCTAGCGGCGCAAGGACAAATCAGCTTGACCCTGGCTCCCCATGATACCCAAGGTGTCATCGACCTTGATTTCGTAGCCCAATGGCTTTCGACTCATCCCAAATCCTTGGTGTCGTTTATGCACGGGAATAACGAAATTGGAAACCTGATTTCGCTCGACGAAGTAGGACGGATGTGCCGGGAAGCGGGTGCCTTGTTTCACTCGGATACGGTTCAAACGATGGGGCATTATGCCCATGACCTACAACAAATTCCTGTTGATTTTTTGGTGGGTGCGGCACATAAATTTCATGGCCCCAAAGGCGTAGGCTTTTTGTACATCAATGCAGACACCAAGATTCACCCGTTCATTCACGGCGGGGCCCAAGAGCGTAATATGCGGGGGGGAACAGAGAATGTGTATGGCATCGTGGGTTTAGCCAAAGCGTTGGAGTTGGCCTACCACGGCATGGCTCAGCACCGGGCGCACATCGAGGCCTTGAAAGCCTCCTTCATTCAACAATTGCAAGCGCAAATTCCTGAGGTTCGCTTTAATGGTTTATCCGGTGATCTAGCAAAAAGTCTGTACACCGTGCTTAATGTTAGTTTTCCGCCGAGCGACGAACAGGATATGCTGCTTTTCAATCTCGATATTGCGAAGATATCGTGTTCAGGCGGCAGTGCGTGTTCGTCTGGGACGAATGTCGGATCCCACGTTTTACAATCGTTGAACCTAGATCCTTCGCGTGGAAATGTTCGCTTCTCCTTCAGCAAGTTTACCAAACAAGAAGAAATTGACTACGCGGTGAAGACGTTGGTGGATATATTCAAACCGGAAACGGTGTAACGTAGCACGCATTTCCGCATTGTAGGGTCGTAGCATGATGTGTCGACCCTACAATGCGGAAAGATACTTGCATTATTTTTCCGCATCATACAGCGGATCATTCTTCAATCCGTATTTATCCAAGACCTCTTGCGGTACCCCATCCCAGGCATTGGGTTGGTTCCCTCGGTAATCCAAATCTTTGAAGCCCATTTCGGTGGTATAAAAACCCGTCACGGTCAAGTCACGTAAGCGGTTGAAAAACGCAACACCCGGCTTTACCGCTTCGGCGGCTTCTTCGGGATACGCGATTTCGTCGATGATTTCAAGGCGTTGTGCTGGTTTTAAGGCCATAAATCCAACCCCAAAAAGGTGTTTAGCCCGGTGATCGATCCAGTTCAATCCACCGCGCAAGGGCGTTTGATAACTCGGAATATCTTTCGCCATAAATTCGATGAACGCCGGGACTCCCGCTTGCGAAGCACTTCCAGAGCGCCCGTCGGCAGGGAGAATGATATCGACTAGGACCGTCAGCAACTGCATTTCGGCTGCCGTAAAGAACGTTTGCGCGTAGAGTTTTTTATCCCGCTCTACCTCTTCAGGGGTTCGTCCGGGTGTGACAGGTGGTTCCTTTTTGACAGGTTTTTTCTGGGCCGCCACGTCGGTCGGCGCCACAGCCAACCCCAACGACGTTAGCGAAAGTGCTTTGAGTGTATCGCGACGTTTCATAGTTCGTTTCGTTTTTTGAGGTCAATGATGTAATCCGAGGTACGCCAAGAGCTGGCCAAGATCGTCCACGTGACGTTTTTATCCCCTTGTGAGACAAAAGGCGCCGCATCGACAACGAACAGGTTCTTCACGGAATGTGCTTGCTGATAGCCATTGAGTGCCGACTTTCTAGGATCGTTCCCCATCCGAACTGTCCCAATTTCATGGATAATTTCCCCTGGACGAGCTAAGCCATAATTCGTCGAAGCGTCCGGCTTGGGCCCCAACGCAATACCGCCCATTTCATGAATGATTTTTTCAAAGGTATCCTGCATGTGTTTGGCTTGCTTGATTTCATGCTCGCCCCATTTATAATGGAAACGCAGGGTCGGAATACCGTATTGATCTACCTTATTGGGATCAATTTCACAATAGTTGGACTCCAACGGAATCGGTTCCCCACGACCGGCCATGTTGATCACCGCCCCGTAGGTTCGGCGGACATCTTCTTTCAAGCCAGCCCCATAGCCTCCTGCCCGTTTTTTATTGCCTTGAGGATCCATATAAGTACCGTTGATTCGTTCAAGACCCGTACCAAAACCAAAAGATGGCATTTTCATTCCACCTGAATATTCAATGTGGTACCCCCGTGCAAAATCCAATTTGGCGTTGTCCAGCCACCAGGGAGTATAGACATGCATACCGCCTACCCCATCTTCGTTATACCGATCACGGTCCATGAGCGACGGGATAAACGCCGAGCGACTCGCACCGGTTGAATCGTTGAGGTATTTGCCAATCACCCCCGAGTCATTGGCTAGGCCATTGGGGAATCGAGAGGACTTGGAATTCAATAAAATCCGAGAGGACTCACACGCACTTGCTGCCAAGACGACCGCCTTACCCCGCACCCGATAATCCTGACGATCGCGGGTGTTGATATAAGAGACGCCGGTTGCCAAGCCCGTTTTCGCATCGGTATGCACCTCCCGGACCATGGCGTTGTTGATTAGAGTCATATTCCCTGTTTTCATGGCCGGAATACACAAGACCGAGGACGAAGAGAAGTCGGCATACGCCACACAACCCCGATTACATTGTCCACAATAAAAACAGGCTCCGCGGGTATCGTTGATGGGCTTCGTTAACATGGCCATTCGAGACGGGATAACCGGGACATTGGCAAACCCAGCCGCCTTTTTGATCATCAATTCATGAAGACGTGGTTTTGGGGGAGGAAGAAAAATGCCGTCGGGTTCGTTGGGCAATCCTTCTTTGGTGCCAAACAGACCAATGAGTTGATCTACTTTATCGTAATAGGGTGCGAGGTCGTTGTATCCGATGGGCCAATCATCACCAATACCTGTCATGGAACCGCGTCGGAAGTCGTCCGGACCGAAGCGCATGGAGATGCGTCCCCAGTGGTTGGTTCGTCCGCCGAGCATCCGGGACCGAAACCACCGGAACTCTGTACCAGACTTTGCCTCATACGGTTCACCTTCGATATCCCAACCACCCCAAGCGGCATCAAAATCGCCAAAAGGGCGTGATGTAGCTGCCCCACGGCGAGGAGATTCCCATGGATTTTTGAGTTGGGTGATGTATTGAGGGTCGGCAGGATCATAATATCCGCCCGCCTCCAGAACGCAAACTTTAGCTCCCGCTTTGGCGAGTTGGTAGGCCGCCATGCCACCACCGGCGCCTGAGCCCACAATGATGACATCGTACTCGATAGTCGGATCTGGCTGATGTAAAACGCTCATAGGAATAGGGTTGAAGGTTGATCGTGTGGGAAATTAATAAAAAATTTCAAAAAGACCGTCTTCTCCCTTTTTTTACTTTAAAAAATAAGATAGAATCCTGTAATCAAGCGCTCAATGGGCGTGGGGCACAGGAAGGATGGTGTGTTGTTTACCCATTTCTCATGGACTTTTGTGCTGCTAGGAAATTGGCTAGGCTTACTTGACCAATGCAATAAACCCATTCCAGACGATATGAAGCCCGATGGCCGCTGCCATGCCGTGGTGTATGCGAATCCGTGCCAGAAAAAAACCCAAAACCGAAATACTCGCCGTGGAAGCCACCAAAGCATAAAAAGGTTGAGCATTGTAATCTTGAAAATTGCCTGTGTGGATCAAACCGAAAAAAAGGCCGCTCACCACTATAGTCCAAGTGGAAATGGGCTGATTTCGTTGGAAATAAAGCCAAACCATCCAAAAAAGGTTGAGGCACATCATTTGTGTGTCCCGATCCCGCCAATCCAATAAATTTGTATTCCAAATAAAAAAAATCAAAAAGAAGAATACGGTAAAGGAAATTGCAAAATGAAATTTTTTCTGACTTAAGTGCAACCGAAAAACCAACTCTTCGAAGAAAGGCCCAATGAGGAGAGAGAAGAGTAAATATTTGGGTGTCTTTTGACAGACCTGATTTTGATCAATAAATAACGTAATTCCCAATGTCCTCTGTATT
>Ga0075154_10000471_pt1 | contig 33827 bp, 29 predicted proteins | sample JI71714BDNA_FD_70965 | JGI IMG/M metagenome (GOLD analysis project Ga0075154, IMG submission 70965) | Wastewater effluent complex algal communities from Wisconsin, to seasonally profile nutrient transformation and Carbon sequestration -... | ecosystem: Engineered > WWTP > Effluent > Algae...
TGCTCTATGTCGATGGCGGGCCTTCGACCACCGGAACCGTGGGCAAATTGCGCATGCAGGGCCGCGAGGTTTTCCGCCATGCTGTGACCAACCTGTCGAATGTATTGATAGAGGTGCTTGATGAGGCCGGGATCGCCGCTTCGGCAATTGACTGGGTCGTTCCACATCAGGCCAATGCCCGGATTATCGACGCCACTGCGCGCAAATTGGGTCTTCCTGCCGAACGCGTCATCATGACCGTTGCCGATCACGCCAACACCTCTGCGGCTTCGGTTCCGCTGGCGCTTGACGTTGCGATCCGCGATGGCCGGATCAAGCAAGGCGACCTTGTGATCCTTGAGGCCATGGGCGGCGGTTTCACATGGGGGGCGTCACTCGTCCGGATGTGAGACAATTTGTGATTGTCATGCGCTTGTAATTTTACAACACTCCTAAAGTGCGATATAGCCTACAAATCAGAGGGGTAGCTGCGCAGTAGGAGGATGATTCGATGGCTGAAGCCGGAACATTGACGCGAGCCGACATCGCGGAACATATCAACCGTCAAATGGGGCTATCGCGTGCCGACGCCGGTGCAATGATCGAATCGATCCTTGGCCATGTGATCGACGCACTTGCCTCGGGCGAGAATGTCAAAATCTCTGGCTTTGGCACCTTCATACTGCGCGACAAGGCGCAGCGCATTGGCCGCAATCCCAAGACCGGGGTAGAGGTGCCAATCACCCCCCGCCGCGTGCTGACCTTCCGCGCAAGCCAGGGCCTGCGGCACAAGGTCAAATAGACCGACTGCTATGGAAAAATCGGCAGACGCATTTCTGACGATCGGCGAGCTGGCCGAACGCTTAGGCGTGCGCACTCATATTTTGCGCTATTGGGAAGAACAGTTCCCGATGCTCGAACCATTGAAGCGGGCAGGGGGGCGGCGGCTTTACCGGCCTGCTGATGTCGCGCTGGCTGAGACGATCCACGACCTGCTGTCGCGGCAAGGCTATACGATCAAAGGTGCGGTCGGCTATTTGCGCAAGAATAAGGGCGAGGCAATTGCCGCGCCTGTCCAAACCGCACCCATCCCAAATCCTGTGGCCCCTCAGATCAACTCTGCGCCATCAGGCCCGCAAATCGCGTTTGTCCGCGATGAACTACGCCGGATAAGGCAGAATCTGACTGACGCTTTGGCCGACGCCTGACTATTCGATCATATAGTCGGGAAGTGAATGAAAGGCGCTACGCAGCGCATCCGACCAACCGGTGGATACTGTGTTGAAATAGGGGTCATCCTCGGCAAAGCGACGTTTTTGCAGCGGCTCGAACTTGTCACGCGGCAACAGCAGCATGTCGAGCGGCAAGGCCACAGACAGATTGGCGGCCATGGTTGAATCGAACGACACCATCAGCAGCTTGACTGCGCTTTCAAAACTCATGTCCGACTGAAAACCCCGCACCAATATCGGCCGGCCATATTTGGTTTCGCCGATTTGGAAAAACGGCGTGTCGTCGGAGGCTTCGATGAAATTGCCTTCCGGGTAAATCATGAACAGCCGCGGCTCCATGCCCTTGATCTGGCCTCCGACGATCAATGTGGCATTGAATGTCGCTTCTGCGGTCAGCCCGGTCTGCTCGCGCTCGCGGATGGTTTCGCGAAGCAGATCGCCTATGATCTGCACAACCTGAAACATCGATGGCGCCGCAAGAATTGAAGGGTTGCGCTCTTCAGGTGCTTTGGTGCGCTCACCCAGTCGGCTGATCACGGCCTGTGTTGTCGCCAGATTGCCCGCGGTCAAAATCGTGACGTAGCGATCACCTGGTTTTTCGAAGGTGAACATTTTGCGAAAGGTCGAGATATTGTCCACGCCCGAATTGGTGCGCGTGTCCGACATGAAGACCAGCCCAGCATCAAGCTTCATGCCAACGCAATATGTCATGCCCCATTATCCCCGAATCTTGTTTTGCCGTGCGTTACTGTTCGACCGCCAGCCTGACAACCATGCTTTGATCGCCACCGCCAAAGGACAGTCCCGAAATCGGCGCCGCCTCGGCATAGTCCGCGCCAGTCGCGACCCTGACATAGCGGGGATCCGGGCTGATACCGTTGGAGATATCGAACCCGACCCAGCCCAGCCCGTCAATATGCGCTTCGGCCCAGGCGTGGCTTGCCTCTTGCTCGACGCGGTCGGTGAGCATCAGATAGCCACTGACATAGCGCGCCGGATGCCCCAGCACGCGGGCTGCAGCGATGAAGATATGGGCATGGTCCTGACACACGCCGTGCCCCAAAGTCAGCGCAGCGTCAGCCGTGGTTTCAGCATCGGTATGGCCGACATCATAGCGCACGGCCTCGCGGATATGCTTGGACAGTGCGTGCAAGGCGGCCAGCGCGTCATCGCCCTCCTTCTGGCTGGCCCGGGCGAGTGCCTGAATCTCCTTGCTCGGCTCGGTCAAGCGAGTCGGCTTCAGGAAATACCATAAAGGCACATAGCCGCCATGTTTGCCCAAAATCCCTTTGGTGTCGCTCGTCTCGACCTCACCATCACAAGTCACCACAATCTCAGTTGCACTTTCATCGATACTGACCAGCAGGATATGGTTGTTGTGAAAATCGAGATAGTCGGCCTCCACCTTGCCGCCTTCAATATTGGTATCCCATCTGACGATATGTTGGGCAGCATTTTCCTTCGGGATAAGCCGCAGCCGTTGCAGGCCATAGGGCACCGGATGTTCGAAGCGGTAATGGGTGCGGTGGTGGATTTTCAGCAGCATGGCAGCATTGTCATCCGTAAAACCGGTAGTTGCGTTCGATTTCGGCGGCGAGGCGCGCATTGCAGGTCATGAAATCGGTGAGGAATTCGTGCAGTCCGCTTTCGAAAATGGCGTCGATCGAGCGCGACTGGAGCCCGTCATGGATTTCTTGTGCCAGATCATGGGCAGGGAAGCGCACGGCATAATCTTTTTCGAGATAGAGCAGATTGCCGAACAGCTTTTTATAGCAAAAGGCCAGCGAACGGGGGAATCGTTCGTCAAGGATCAGGAATTCGGCAACCCCAACGGGCCGCGTATCGCCGGCATTGAGCCAGCGGAAGGCATGTTCTGCCGAGACCGAACGCAGGATCGTCTCCCACTGCACATTGTCGAGCGATGAGCCCACAAACGAGAGCGATGGCAGCAGCACATAATATTTGACGTCCAATATGCGCGCGGTGCTGTCAGCGCGCTCAAGGAAGGTGCCGAGCCGCGCAAAATTATAGACATCTATTCGCAGCATCGATCCGTGCAGCGCGCCGCGCACCTGTGCTGACTGCTGCCGGATCATCGCGATGATGCCGGGCAGGTCGGTTTCGCGGATGGGTCGCGCCAGCGCATCCTTCAGCCGCATCCAGAAAATATTGGTCGCTTCCCAGACTTCGCGCGTGAGCGCGGTGCGGGTCATGCGGGCATTGTGGCGCGCGGTTTCGAGCATTGCGAGCACCGAGGTTGGGTTCGCCTTGTCGCGCAACAGGTAATTGACGACATGCGCGGCGTCATAATCATCAAATTTGTTCTCATAACCGTCGCGCAGCCCGGCAGTCAGGATCACCGACCGCCATTCCTCATCAGAGCCGCTGCTGCGGGTCAGCGCCATTCGGTGGCCGGCCTCAAGCAGCCGTGCCATATTCTCGCACCGTTCAAGGTAGCGAAACATCCAGAATATGCCGCCTGCGGTTCTGCCGAGCATCTAGAGTGCTTCCATTCCAGATCGCATTGGAAGCCGTTCGTGTCGAGCGAAGTCGAGACACACATCGTCCGAGCGCGTCTTCACGGCCTCTCGACTTCGCTCGAGGCGAACGGAGTCGGGAAGGGACTCAAAAGAATTTCGCATACGCCTAATCCTCCAGCACCCAGCTGTCCTTGGTGCCTCCGCCCTGGCTTGAATTCACCACCAGCGACCCTTTTTTGAGCGCAACACGGGTCAACCCGCCGGGGGTGATTTCTATTCCATTGGGAGAATAAAGGACAAAGGGTCTGAGATCGACATGACGCGGCGCGAGGCCGGATTTGGTCAGCACCGGGACAGTGGAAAGCGCCAAAGTCGGCTGCGCGATATAATTGCCCGGACGCGCCTTCAGCTTTTTGGAAAAGGCGTCAATCTCGGCTTTGCTCGCGGCTGGGCCGACCAGCATGCCATAGCCGCCTGAACCATGGACTTCCTTCACCACCAGCTCTTTCAGATGGTCGAGCACATATTTGAGCGAATCTGGTTCAGCGCAACGCCATGTCGGGACATTGGCGAGCAGCGGCTTCTCACCCGTATAAAATTCGACAATATCGGGCATATAGCTGTAAATCGCCTTGTCATCGGCAATCCCTGTGCCTGGCGCATTGGCGATGGTGACCTTGCCCGCGCGGTACAGATCCATGATGCCCGGCACACCCAGTTGTGATTCGGGACGAAAGGTCATCGGGTCGAGAAAGTCGTCGTCAACGCGGCGGTATAATATGTCGATGGGCTTGAACCCCTGCGTCGTGCGCATCGCGACGCGGCCATCGATGATCCGCAGGTCGTGCCCTTCGACCAGTTCCGCCCCCATCTGGTCGGCTAGGAAGGCATGTTCAAAATAGGCGCTGTTGAAAATGCCGGGGGTCAACACGCCGAGCACCGGCTTGCCATCGCATCCCGCAGGCGCGCAGGCCTCTAGTGAGCGGCGGAGATTTTTGGGATAGCTGCTGACTTCGCGCACACGGATCGCGCTGAACAGTTCGGGGAACATGTTCATCATCGTCTCGCGATTTTCGAGCATGTAGGACACGCCCGATGGTGTGCGGGCATTATCCTCCAGCACATAAAATTCATCAGGGCCGGTGCGAACCAGATCGATGCCGACAATATGGGTGTAGGTTCCACCGGGCGGGGTGAAGCCGATCATCGCGGGCAGGAAGGCGCTGTTCTTGGCGATCAGCGCTTCGGGGATGCGACCGGCACGGACGATTTCCTGGCGGTGGTAAATGTCGTGGAGGAAGGCATTGATCGCCTTGACGCGCTGTTCGATGCCGCGTGACAGCCGCGACCATTCCTTGGCATTGATGATACGTGGAACGATGTCGAACGGGATCAGCCGTTCCTCTGCCTCATTCGCTCCATAAACATTGAATGTGATGCCTGTGCGGCGGAACACCGCATCGGCTTCCTCGGCCTTGCGGCGCAGCCCGGCAAGCTGCTGCCCATCGAACCATGCCGCATAGTCGGAATAGGCCGGTCTTGCCCCATGTTCGGGGTGCAGCATTTCATCAAATGCGGTTTGTTGCTGCTCCATAAGAAGCGAAGCTGTCAAAATATTGAGCAGCGCACAAGAGCTTTTCGCATCTGCACAATATTTGAACAGGTGTGATTTTACATGGTCAGCGAACGGGCAAGCAGCATGTCGTGGAATTCGACATCATCGACCATGAAAATCGTGTCGCCAATCTTGGAAAAACCGTGCTTTTTGTAAAAGCCGACTGCACGGTCATTATTTTCATAGACCGCCAGCAGCATCCGCTTTGCCTGTCTTTTGAGCGCGCATTCAACGGCTTGTTCCAGCAGCGCGCCGCCATTCCCGCCACCTTGCCACGGGCCAAGCAGATAGATTCGTTTCAGTTCCCAATCGCCATCGCGTTGAAAGTCAGGATGTTCGGGCGGGCAGAGCATTGCATAGGCAACCGGAGCGCCCAGCGGGGTTTCACCGATAATGATGTCGATTTGCGGATCGGCCAGTTTTGCTGCGTAAAAATCCGGGCTGTGCAAATCTTGCAAAAACCGGATCAGCGCGGGTCCAGGATGGTCAAAGGCAAAGGTCGCAAGAAAAGTAGCCTGGCCCAAGAGTGACAGCGCCTCTTCGTCGCCTGAAACAGCTTTTCGCCAATGGATTGGCGTCATTCTTCGTCGGGACCGAGCGTAGGGTCAAGGTCGCGCGGACGCACCAGACGTTTCAGGTGCGCTACCGGCTTGCCGACATCGGCCCAATGGTCAACAGGGATTTCGATCTGTGCCAAAGTCGCTGTGGGGAATTTGATTTCGACTTCCTCGCGCAATGGCGAACTGCCGTCATCGGGAACCAGATCGAAGACGACATCTTCCATCCCCGGATTGTGCCCGACCATCAGCAGGCTGTCATGATCGTCGCTGCATTCGCGCACCACATCGAGCAATGTGGCGGAGGAGGCGAGGTAGATGCGCCGTTCCCAAGTCGGTTCGATCTTGCGACCATAGCCCGCCCATAGGCTATCGAGTGTGTCGATCACGCGCACCGCAGGGCTGGCAATGACATGTTCAAAGGTGATGCCGTTCGACGCCATCCACTCGCCCATGATATGCGCGGCTTTCTCTCCCTTTTTGTTAAGCGGACGGTCGAAATCGCGCGCAACAGGATCATCCCATCCCGACTTGGCGTGTCGCAGCAGAAACAATGTCTTGGTCAAAAAGGGATATCCTCGTCCTCAATCTCTTCCGCGCTCCCCTGCCCGAAAATTGTTGCGGGCGAAAGACCGGATTTGATGCGCAATACCGCTTCGTCGAGCGTGACTCGGTTGATCCGGGTCCCTTCGGGAAAGGCAGTCAACAGGCGCGAGGGTGTGGCTGAGGACAGCAGCACGAAATGCCCTTTGTCATCCGCCTTGCGGATCAGGCGGCCAAAGGCCTGAGCAAGCCGCGAACGGATGATGCGGTCGTCATAGTCTGTGCCGCCACCGGCCAGACGCCTTGCCTTGTGCAATATATCGGGACGCGGCCAGGGCACTTGTTCCATCACCACCAGCCGCAGCGAGTGGCCGGGAACATCCATGCCGTCGCGCAATGCATCGGTGCCAAGCAGGCTGGAATGCGGATCGTCACGGAAAATATCGACCAGTGTGCCGGTGTCGATCGGATCAACATGCTGTGCGTATAGCGGCAGGCCGTCGCGCGCCAATCGGTCTGCAATCCGCGAATGGACAATCCGCAACCGCTTGATCGCGGTGAACAACCCCAAAGCCCCACCCTGCGATGCCGATATCAGCGCGGCATAGGCCCCTGCCAACGCCGCCATGTCGCCGCGCGGAATGTCGGTGACAACCAGCACCTCGGCCTGCTCGGCATAGTTGAACGGGCTGGGCGCGGAAAAATGCTGTGCGCCATGGTCCAGATGCCGCGCCCCGGTGCGCGCCTCTGCCGTGTCCCAATCGCCACCGCTGCGGAGCGTTGCCGATGTGGTCAGCACGCCATGAACGGGTTTGAGAACGACGCTCGACACTGGCCTTGTCGGGTCGAGCCAGTGGCGGTGGATGCCGATATCATATTCGCGGCCTTCACCCCTGTCGACCGCCAGCCAGTCGACGAAATCAGGATCGACCGGCCCGCCACCACGCCCAAGCAAAGCGATCCAGCCGCGCAGCGTATCCGCCCGCCAGCCTAGACTCGCCATTGCCCCTTCGATCCGTGCACGCGCCGCACCGTCCAGCCAATCAGGCGCTTCCTCGACCAAAGCCTCCAGCCTTTGTCCGAGCACCGTCAACGGCTTGGCGAGCGCTTCCAGCGCCTTCATCATCTCGGCTATGGCTTCGATCAGATGCGGGTCGAGATTGGCATATTCGGTTTCCAGCCCATAACCGCTTTCGGCCTGCCCCTCATCGCGGGCATATACGGTCGTGCGCACTGCTGACAGCAGGCGTTCGGCTGGGCCCGACGGCATCCCTTCACCCACACGGCCCAGCCAACCATCGCCGGGCAGCGCCTCTGCGGCGTAGCGCGCGGCTTCGATGGCAAGTCCGCCAGCTTCGTCATAGCTCGCCACATCGGCGAGCCGCGCCGACAGCCCGCGCCGCCTTCCACGTGCCTTGCCTTCGGGGCCGATCACCCAGCGGCGGATTTCGACCATCTCTGCTCCAGTCAGTGCCGCCGCAAAGGTCGAATCTGCGGCGTCGAACAGGTGATGGCCTTCGTCAAAGATGATCCGCGTCGGGCGGCTGGCTTCTTCGCGTCCGCGCGCCGCATTGACCATCATCAGCGCGTGGTTGGCGATGACGATGTCCGCCTGCGCCGATGCCCTTGCGGCGCGTTCGATGAAGCATTTCCGGTAGTGCGGGCAACCGGCATAGATGCACTCGCCGCGCCGGTCAGTTAGCGCGGTTGATCCATTGCGGCGGAACAGGGTGGGCAGCCAGCCCGGAAGGTCGCCCCCGATCATGTCACCATCGGCAGTATAGGCCGCCCAGCGCGCAACCAGATGCGCAAGGATTGCCGCGCGCCCGGCGAAGCCGCCTTGCAGCGCATCCTCAAGGTTCAACAGGCACAGATAATTTTCACGCCCCTTGCGGACGACGACCTTTTCCTTGAATTGCGTAGCATCGGGATAAACGCGTCGAGCCTCGCTCACCAATTGGCGCTGCAGCGCCTTGGTATAGGTCGAAATCCAGACCGCACCGTCTGCCTGCAGCGCCCAAAGCGAGGCGGGGGCAAGATAGCCCAAAGTCTTGCCGATCCCGGTGCCAGCCTCTGCCAGCAGCATATTGGGTTCGCCTTTGCGCACTCTTGGATCAAAGATATGCGCAGCCGCCCCGGCAAAAGCACGCTGTCCTTCGCGGACTTCGGCACCACTGCCAGTCAGCCGGGCGAGTTGCGTTTCCACCGCCACGCGATCGAGAACCACCGAGCGCGGTGGTGTGCGCGGCGCTGCTTCCTCCCATTCGGGCAGTTTGGAAAACAGCCAGCGTTCTTTTTCGCTGGGCTTTGGCAGTTGTTCGCTAACCGCCCGCGCCCAAGGCCAGCGCAGCCGGGTAAGAGCTTGTGCCGCATCCCACGCGCCTTCGCGTTCGGGCCATGCGGGGTTGGTGAGGGTGCAGAGGAGGGTTTGGGTGCCGGTTTGGAGGAGGGATGCAATAAATTCCTCCCCGGAACGGGGAGAGGGACCACCCGCAGGGTGGTGGAGGGGCACGGGAGTGTAGCCCTGACTTGCTATTGCGGAGGAACCGGCTTGTGCCCCTCCACCATGCTCCGCATGGTCCCCCTCCCCCGTTGGGGGAGGAATTTTAAGCACCTCCGCCATCCCCTTCGCCGTCGGCACGACAAACCGCGCCGGATGCACAAAGGCAAACAGTTCGAGCAAATCGAGCCCCGACAGTTCGGCATAGCCCAGCCGCTGCGCCACCAGTGGGGCGTTGAGCATGATGTGCGGTGTCTCTGCTGCGCGCGCCACAGCCTCGGCCTTGCCCACCCGCCGCGTCTCGCCATCGGGCGACGCAATCCAGATACCGGCATGGCTTGCATGCAGCGCAGGAAAGGTTAGGGGAGGGGCCATATCCGCCATTCATGGCAAGTTTGGAACGAAAAGGAAACATGGAAATGAGCGTCGACCCCGCCCTTCGCACGGCAGCCTTGGCAAGCAAGGCATGGCCCTATGAAGAGGCGCGCAAGCTGCTCAAACGCTATCCGCAGGGCAAGGCGGACGGCTCGCCCATCCTTTTCGAAACCGGTTATGGCCCGTCGGGTCTGCCGCATATCGGCACTTTCAACGAAGTGTTGCGCACGACGATGGTGCGCCGCGCATTCGAGGAAATGAGCGATATCCCGACGCGGCTGGTTGCCTTTTCCGACGACATGGACGGTATGCGCAAAATCCCGGACAATGTCCCCAATCAGGAGATGCTGGCACACCATCTTGGCAAGCCATTGTCGCGCGTGCCCGATCCGTTCGAGAAATATGAAAGCTTCGCGCATCACAACAACGCAATGCTGCGCGAGTTTCTCGACAGCTTCGGTTTCGAATATGAATATATCGCTTCGTCCAGCCGCTATGAAACCGGCGCTTTTGACGAAGCGATAAAAAATGTGCTGCGCAATTTCGACGCGATATTGGGCATCATGTTGCCGACGCTGCGGAAAGAACGGGCGGCAACCTATTCACCTGTGCTGCCGATCAGCGAGAAGACGGGCGTTGTCTTGCAAGTTCCGATCGAGGTTGTGGATGCCGAAGCGGGGCTGGTGCGCTTTGATGATGGCGGCGACATTGTCACCCAGTCGGTATTGGGCGGCAAGGCCAAACTGCAATGGAAAGTGGACTGGGCGATGCGCTGGGTCGCATTGGGCGTCGATTATGAAATGTCGGGCAAGGATCTGACAGACTCGGTCATACAGGCGTCGAAAATCGCTCGCGTGCTGGGCGGACGCCCCCCCGAAACCCTGATCTACGAAATGTTTCTCGATGAAAAGGGCGAGAAGATTTCGAAGACCAAGGGCAATGGCCTCAGCCTTGAAGAATGGCTCTCCTATGGCACTGAAGAGAGCTTGGCCTTTTACGCCTATCGCGAACCCAAAAGCGCGAAGCAGCTGCATCTGGGCGTGATCCCGCGTGCAGTGGACGAATATTTCCAGTTCCGTGGGGCTTATGCGGGGCAGGAAATCGAAAAGAAGCTCGGCAATCCGGTGCACCATATCCACAATGGCAAAGTGCCAACCGATGTGCCGCCGGTGACTTTCGGGCTTCTGCTCAATTTGGCGGGCGTGATGGGGCCGCATGCGACAGCGCCACAGGTTTGGGGCTATCTGGGCAATTATGTTCCCGATGCCACCGCCGCGACCCATCCGGAGCTTGCGAACCTCATCAACCTCGCGCTTGCCTATAACCGCGATCATGTCGCACCAACCTTGCAGCGTCGCAAGGCCGAGGGGATCGAGGTTGAAGCCCTGAAACGGCTCGATGGCGCACTTGCGCCCATGCCCGCCGATACCTCGGCAGAGGACATCCAGAATATCGTCTATGAAATCGGCAAAACCGCCGGTTTCGAAAATCTGCGCGACTGGTTCAAGGCGCTGTACGAGACATTGCTCGGTTCGAGCGCAGGTCCGCGCATGGGCAGTTTCATTGCGCTTTACGGCATCGAGAACAGCCGCAAACTGATTGCAGAGGCGTTGGCATGACCGCGCAGCGCACGGTCGATGACCTTGCGCTCGAGCTGCTTGGCAAGACCAGCGATGCCTTGTCTCCCGCTGAACGGCGGGTGCTGCAACGCATCCACAAACGCGAAACGATCAGTCAGGACATGGGGGTCGTCCATGAAGAGGATGCGACCTTTGGCGAACGCTTGTCCGACCATGTCGCATCGGTGGGTGGCAGCTGGGGATTCATCATTTCCTTCGGCGTTGTGCTGTTCGGCTGGATGATCCTGAATTCGAATATTTTGGGGCCGATGGGCAAAGCCTTTGACCCCTATCCTTTCATCTTCCTCAATTTGATGCTGTCGACATTGGCCGCCATACAGGCGCCGATCATCATGATGAGCCAGAACCGGCAAGCAGACAAGGATCGCGCCGCGGCATCGCACGATTATGAAGTCAATCTGCGCGCCGAGCTGGAAATCCTGCGGCTGCATGAGAAGGTCAATCTGTTGATCGAGAAAGTCGATATGATCGCTTCGACGCAAACTGCCAAAGGTCAAAAATGACAGTTATCGCAGCACGTGTTTATCGTGAAGGACGCTTGCTGAGCGAGGTCGATCTTTCCAAACCAATCCCGACTCTTGAAAAGAAAGAGGATTTTATCTGGATCGGTTTGCATGATCCCGATGCCGCCACGATCAAGACCGTTCAACAACATTTCGGGCTCCACGAATTGGCCGTAGAAGATGCGCTCGATCCGCGGCACTTGCCCAAGATGGAGAATTACGGTGACACATTGTTTGTAGTCGCTCGGACAGTGCATCTGGAGGACGGCAATGGCGGGACGCGTATTGCCTATGGCAACACTGCAATATTTCTGGGTCGCCAATTCATCATCACCGTGCGCCATGGGTCGATGCGAAGCCATGCACCGATCCGGCAGCAGCTGGAAGCCACGCCCTGGCTACTGAAGCACGGGCCTGACTATGTTCTCCACGCCATTCTCGATTTTATCGTTGATGGCTATTTCGAGGTAATCGATTTGGTTGAAGAACAGGTTTTGGTGATGGAGGATCAGGCCTTGGAAAGCTTTCTCAATCGCGAACAAACCGCGCGGTTGTTTACGCTCCGCCGTGACCTGTTCCGCTTGACCCGGATTTTGGGGCCGATGGAGGACCTCGCCAACCGCTTCGTCAATATCGATCTGCCCCAGCTCGATAGCGAGATTGATCCCTATTTCCGCGACCTCGCCGACCATGTTCGCAGAGTGAATTATCGGGTCGCCGGACTGCGCGATACGCTAACCAGCGTGATCGAAACCAGCGGCTTGTTGGAACAGCAAAGACAGGGCGTCATCACCCGGCAGTTGGCGGCATGGGCGGCTATCCTTGCGGTGCCAACGGCGATTGCCGGGATTTACGGGATGAACTTCCGCTTCATGCCCGAACTGGAATGGCGCTATGGCTATGTCGCCGTTTGGGGCGTGATCCTGCTGGTTTGCGTCACGCTCTATGTGCGTTTTAAACGGTCGGGCTGGCTGTAACCAGCCGCAACACCGCCCGATAATCCGGCGCTATCGTCATCCGGCCATGATAGCCGCCTTGACCCAATAGTGCATGGGCAAGGGGCAGGCTGTAGCATGGAACGCCCATGAACAGATGGTGCTCGCTGTGATAATTGACCCAATAAGGCGCAACCGTCGCGCGCTCCCACAGCCCTGCATAAGTGGTGCGGGCATGGGTGAATGGGTCATCGCTGCCGGTGGTGGTGCAGGCATGTTCGGCGATATTGCGGATGCGCAGGAACAGCTGGAATGTCGTCGCCAGTGCCAGCAGGTAGAGCGCATAGGGCAGCCATCCCCAGATCAAGAGTGACAGTGCGAGCAATACTGCTTGTACCAGCAGGAACCGCCCGACAGTTTTTGCCACGGCAACGCCTGCGGTATCGGGCGGGGCGGATACGCCATCTTCGCTTTGCTTGTTGAACGGAGTGCCAGCCACCGTGCTGCGTTTCGCTTCGGCGTCGCCCGTTCCGCGCAACATGGCCTTCACGCCTTTCAGTGCAAAGCCGAACTGGGCAACGCGTTGCTTGAAAAAAGTCTGCCCGGTCAGGTCACGCACCACCTTGCGCCATAGACTCGCGCGGCTGGTGGGGAAGGGTTTGGACAGCGACAGGTCGGGGTCTTCGGGCTGTTGGGTAAAGCGGTGGTGGGTCAGATGATAGGCGCGGTAGCTTTTCAGATCGCTGCCGACCGCCGCGCCAGACGGCCACTCGCCCAGCCAGTTGTTGAGTTTGCGATTGGGGTGGAGCAAACCATGCGCGCCGTCGTGCATCAGGATCGCCAACCCCAATTGCCGCCCGCCAAGCAGCGCCAGCGCGACAGGGGTCGCCACCAATCCCGCCAGCGAGTGATACTCCCACGCCCATGCCGCACCAAAGGCCGCCAGCGCGACCACAGTCCAGGCATGGATGATTTGCGCAATGCCCTTCCAACCCGAAACATGCGTGATCGCTGCCCAGTCTTCTGGGGCAAAGATCGTCTTGGGGTTGGCGGCTTTTACAGCGGGCATAGCTGGAACATACACCCGATCCCGCGCGGTTCAAAATCCGTTACGTCGCGGCTTTTTCGGTCTCTGTCCGGGTTTCGGCTTTTTTCGGCTGCTGCGCTTCGATATTTTTGGCAATCTCGGCCAACAAGACAGCGGCGGGATTATCCTCGCTGCGATTGTGCGGGTCGTTGGCCAACGGCATCAGCATCCGGTGCGCGAGACCCCATTTCTTTTCATTCATCAATTGCTGCACCACCTGCCACCGCACCGCCTGATCATAAGGGGCGAGTTCCAGCGCGCGTTCCAGGCCGTGCGCCGCAAGATCGGTGATGTCTTTGCCCTCCCCCTGCAGACTGCGATAAAAATAGATCAGGGGAATGGGATGATCGGGTTCGATCTTGTTGAGCGCGGTGATTGCGCGTTTCAGCCGTTTCCAATCTGTATCGGCATTTTCGGCTTTGTCGGCAATTTGCCACAGGGCATAAATTTTCTGCACATGCGCGTTGACGTTTGCGGGATCGAGCACAATTGCCTTGTCTGCGCTCGCGACAGCAGCGGCATGATTGCCGGCATCGTGCTGGGCTTCGGCAAGGGCTGCAAGCACAGCCGCGTCATTGGGGAATTTGGCATGGACCGCCTCGGCCCTGGCCAACACCGGAGGCGCTGTCTCTGCATTTACCCCGCGCTTTGATTCCAGCACCACCGGCATGATCGCTGCTTCTCCGGGGCGCATCTCGCGGACGGTGATCGGCCCGATGTGCAGCTCTTTGCCTGGTATGGAAAGAAAGGTCATCCGCGTTTTGCGCAGATAATTGTTCAACTCCTTGTCCAGCTGTTTCAGGTCACCGAAAACGCGGGTTGCCGCTTCCATTTCGCTGGCCCCATTGGCAAGCGCGACTTGATAATCGACCAATTGACCCTTCCGATTCCCGGACAATTGCAGATAGTGATAGAGCAGCCAGCTCCGCCCGTAAAATTCGTCATAGCTGTTCGATTTGTCCTTTTTATAGGTCGCGGAATCGAGCAGCGCCTCTATCGAAACATTGCGGGCATAGGCCAGTTCGCCCGCGCGGTGGTGGGCCGGAAGCCCCAGCCCCACGCCGCCTTCCTTTTCAAAGCGCGCGGTCGAGAAAAACTCTGCAAACCCCTCGCTCAACCAGCGAGGCGATGCCCATGCTGTCGCGCCGTGCATGATATGATGTGCATATTCGTGGAACAGCACTTGCTCGCTCTGACTGATCAGGCTTCCCTGCCCATCGACGCGAGAGATGAAGGCGACAGAGCCACCGGCGCGGGCCTGATAAAATCCCCGCAGAAACCCGCTTTTGTTGCCCGCTAGTTTTTGCACCTGTCCGGCGGATCGCACGACATAGATGGTAACGCGATTGGATGGGCTGGGCGGTGTCGTTGTTTTGCGACCAAGGATGAAAACCATTGCGCTGTGATAGCGTTCAAGCCGTTCGGTAAATTCCCGAACATCTTTTTCGCCCTGTTCCGCAATGACGCGAAAATTTTCACTATTGGCTTCATGCCATTCCGCTTTGGCAATGGTTGGAAACAGCAGCAGTACCAAAAGCAAAAAACGAACCACGATTGCCCCCCTCGCAACAATAAAACTTGCCCTGTTGGATTGTGGCAAAGCGTATTTACTATCGCAATTGAAATCGTGTCTTGACGTCGTGCAATTTTACATCAGGATCAGGTGCTAAGCGGTTTTAACTGTTCGTCGAGCTTATCCAGCGGACTTTGGGATCATCCATGTCAACAGCGTCACCCAGCTCCCAGACATTTTTATAACCATAGCCATAGAGGTTGATGAAAGTCTGGATGTTAAGCGCAAGCGGCAAGGCCTTGGTCACCACCGGACGGCGATTATTGATAAAATTGTTATTGCAATAAATCAGAATTTCACGGTTGGCGTTTTTGCCGATGATGTCGGCGAGCGCCTCTGCGGTAAAGTCGGGCAGCGGCAGGTTGACTGCTCCCTCCAGATGGCCTTCCTTGAATGCCTGCGCCGATCGTGCGTCGAGCAGCAAGGTTTCGCCTTTGGCCGCGCGTTTCTGGAACTCGGCCAGACTGACCAGCCGATTGGCGCGATAAGGGCGCACTTCGGCAGTCAGGTCGCTGAAACCCTGATAGTCAATCAGTGGACTGCCACTGCTTTGCGCCAGCGCGGGTGAAGCGAGTGCAAAAGCCAATGTTATAAGGGTAATACGCATAAGACCAGTTCCTCCAAGCTGAGACTGAACTGGCCTTATGCATTTGAACTTTCGCTGAACGCCTATTTCTGGGAGGCAATCCAGTCGTCGATCTTCTTTTCCAATACTGTCAAGGGTAGTGCCCCAGTGTTCAATATCTGGTTGTGGAATTCGCGCACATCGAATTTGTCACCAAGCGCGGTTTTGGCTTTCGCCTTCAGCCGCTGAATTGTCAACGCCCCGATTTTATAGGCCAAGGCTTGTGACGGAATGGCGATGTAACGCTCAACCTCTGCGGTGGCGTCGGTCTTGCCCATGTCGCTGTTGGCTAGCATGTAATCAATCGCCTGCTCGCGGGTCCAGCCTTTGCTGTGGATGCCGGTATCGACCACCAGCCGCATCGCTCTCAGCATTTCGTCCGACAGCGTGCCAAACCGTTGATAGGGATCATCGAACAGACGCATATCATAGCCAAGCGTCTCGGCATAAAGCGCCCAACCCTCTACATAGGCGGTGTTGCCGCCAAAGCGGATGAAGGCCGGCAGTTTCTCATTTTCCTGCGCTATGCTAATCTGGAAATGGTGCCCGGGCGCACCTTCGTGCAAATACAGCGTTGTCATGCCCGGTATGGTGCGGCTGGGCAGGTCATAGGCGTTGAAATAGAAAATACCGGGGCGCGAACCATCGGGGGTGCCGCTCTGATAGCTGCCGCCCGCTTCATATTTCTCGCGAAATTCCTCATAGGGCCGGATTTCGAGCGGCGCCTTGGGTAGATATTTGAACTGGCTGAAGATCGCGGCATCGACTTTCTTGCCAATGTCATAATAGCCCTGCGTCAGGCCTTCACGGCTGGTCGGCTTGAATTTGGGATCGGTACGCAGATGCTCGAAAAATTCGGGCAATGTGCCCTGGAACCCGACTTCCTTGCGGATTGCTTCCATGCCTTCTTTGATCCGCGTAACTTCGCCGAGTCCCAATTTGTGGATTTCATCGGCCTTCATCGGCAGCGTCGTGGTCGACTCGATCTGATAATCGTAAAGCTTCTTGCCGCCCTTCATGTGCATCAGGCCAGCGCCATCGCGCGCTTTGGGCAGATAGTCATTTTTCAGGAAATCACGAAGCCGGGTGTAGGCCGGAAAAATGCCTTTCTCGATAGCGTCGCGATATTCGGTGGTCAGCCGCGCCTTGTCGGCATCCGAAATACCTTCGGGGAATTGCTTCACCGGGCCGAAATAGGGTGACTCTTCGGGTTTCTGTGCGAGTTGGGTGTCGAGCTGGTCGATGACATTGCGGATCGTCATCTTGGTTTCAACCACGCCCGATTTCATGCCCTGACGAAAGCGCCCGATGGCACCGTCCAGATTGGTGACAAACTCCTTGTGGCGTTTCAGATTGTTTTCATAATCAACCAGCGTTTTGAACGGAGCCGCGCCCTGGCCGCTGGCGAAATTGGGGTAGAAAGTGTGGACCCCAAAGAAATGGTTGATCGGGCGCACCACGGTCAGGTCGAGATAGGGTTTGGACAAGCCCTTCAGTGCGTCCTGCTGGTTGCGCAAGAAAACATCATAGGCGATCTTGTCAGTGGCGTTTAATTTGTCGCGCTTGATCGCTTTCAGCTTGCGGACATTGTCCTGTGCTGCCTTGCGTTCGGCGTTGTAATAGGCATCGCTGGTAAAATCGCCGAAGCGGTCTGCATAGCGCAGGTCGCCGCGAAACAGAGCGTTTAACGGATTGCGCTTCAGATTGGCTTCGTCATCTTCGGCAAACAAGGCCGTCAGCTTTTCACTTTCGGTCAGCTGCGCGGCTTCTTTTTGCACAGCATCTGCAGCGAAGGCAGGTGCAGTCGCTGAAAATGCCGCGATCAATGCCGAGCCGCAGATCGAAATTTTCAAAAACGCTTTCATTCGGGAATCTCCAATCAACCGACCTGCAGCCGGACCGTAAAGTTTGGGCAGTGGCCGTTTCAATATAAAGCTTCAAAAACCATTCGACAGACAGCCTAATCCGCTCCGCGAACCGCACAACAGGTCCTGACCCTAGGGTCAGGACCTGTTAAATGCGCGTTCGAGGCGTCAAAATGGCAAAGATATCGGAGCAAAATGCCCGCCGCCGATAGTCATTCTACCGGCAAGGGTATTTTGTTTCGAGATCAAGGCCATTTTGGCGTCCGAAGGATTTGACCAATTTCGTCCATTGCGTCGTTGGCAAGCCTTGAAATATCGACATATTCCCGCGCCTTGCCGCCTCGCACTGAACGAAATTGCCTCAAACCTCGAAGGCGCATTTAACAGGTCCTGACCCTAGGCTGGCGGTACCGTGTTCAATTCCAGCCAATTATTCTGCCGGTACCATTTGGTGATGATATGCTTGATCCCGGCTTTGACCGGGGTGCCGGTGTGCAGTGATTTATAGTTCAACGTGCCGTCGGGTTTCATATTGTTCCAGATTGCCATCGTGCCCGCCTGTGGGCGAACGCCGATTTGCACATGCGGAAATTCGGTGGTGCCGCCGTCGGCAGGTTCATCGAGGAAAATCATCGCGGTCCATGTGCGCTGTCCGCCTTGCGGCCCTTCCAGTTCCCAATAGCTTTGCGTGGGGTGGAAGAAATCATGATGCGCCCTGAACTCTTGCCCGACTGCATAGCGTTGACCTTGCATCGTTTCAGCATAGCCATTGTCAATGCCCAGCACCTGGCTCATCCGCGCTTCCAATCGCGACACATCGGGGTCCCAGCGGTTAAGATGGCAGCTGTAGCTGGTTCTGAAACCAGCTTGTTCTGTGCCTTTGTACAGGGTTGAGGGCACCGCATCTTTGTCGATCTTCTTGATCAGGATCTGGCAGTCCTTCTCGCTCAGAAAACCCTGATAGATATAGAGCTGCAGATCGGGCACATCGACCTTCTGAATGAAGGGGTTTGCCTCCAGTTTCTTGGTCACATGTGCGCCGACCCGCGCCAGCTTGGCGGGATCGTTGTTCGGATCAAATTTCGCAGGGGCCTCGGCTTCAGCGGACACGCTCGTTCACTCCATCATTTGATGATTCGGCCTCTTACCATGACCCACTGCACTTTTTCGAGGGTGCGAATGTCGGTCAAGGGATTTGAATCCACAGCAATCAGGTCTGCGGAATAGCCCGGTGCGATGCGGCCGATTTCGGTCTCCATGCCCAGTGTTTTGGCGGCGACCGTGGTCGCGCTCGCCAAGGCTTCGCCATTGGTCATCCCCGCCTTCACCATCAGCGCAAACTCGCCTGCGTTGCGGCCATGTTCGAACACACCAGCATCGGTGCCAAAGGCAATCGGAACGCCCATTGCCTTTGATCGTGTGACTTGCCGCCCTGCTGCTTCGAGCGCTTGCTTTGCCTTGACCTCGACTGTGGGGGTGAAAATGCCTTTTCCCAACCGTTCGCGCACACCCTCCAGCGCCATCAGCGTCGGCACCAGCACCGTGCCCTTGGCCTTCATCACTTTCAGCGCGGCTTCGTCGGCAAAAGTTGCATGATCAATAGTGTCTATCCCGGCTGCCGACGCCGCCTCTATCCCGCGCGCGCCATGGGCGTGGGCCATCACCTTCAGCCCCAGTGAATGCGCAGTGTCGGCAATAGACTTCAATTCATCATTGCTGAAATGCGCCTCTAGCCCGCGCCCTTGTTGCGACAGCACGCCGCCGGTTGCGGTGATTTTGATGATATCGGCCCCCATGCGCGATGCTTTGCGGACCTTCTCGGCGCATTCGACAGCACCGGTGCAGGTATAGCCACCGTCAAGCGCCCGGAGAACTTCCGGCCTAAAGCCGCTGACATCGGCATGGCCGCCGACGATGGACAACGCAGGACCAGCGGCGACAATGCGCGGGCCATCAATAATGCCCGCTGCCGTTCCGCGCCGCAGCGCATAGCCGGTGTTTTGTGCAGAGCCCGCCTCACGCACCGTGGTGAAACCCGCTTTCACAGTCAGCGCGGCGTTTTTCACGCCGATAACCATGCCCCATTCGTCTGGCTCGACCGCTTCATCGCGATAATCACCGCCCGGGTCGCTGGTCAGGTGGACATGCAAGTCGATCAAGCCGGGGACGACGGTTTTGGTCGACATGTCGACTATCATATCGGCCACAAATTCTTGGCCCGCGACCGAGGCATAGGGCTGTACCGAGACAATCCGCCCATCTGTAACCGTCAGCACCGATTTGCCGATCGGTCCAGTTGCCGCGTCGGGAATGACGTTTCCGGCAATGATGATCGTGGTTTCGGCCTGAGCAGCGGGCGATGCCAGCAGGCAGGCGGTGGTCAGCAGGATTTTCTTGAACACGCGACTTCTCCCAAAGTGAAGGGAGAGTGGGGCGAAGGAGCGGGGCTTGCAAGTCAAAAAAGGAAAGGGCCCGCAACGCTCTCACGCTGCGGGCCCATTCTTCTGGCGATCAGGATTTACCAGAAGAAATCGTGAATAACATCAACAACATAACCGTTGCGAATATCGATCAGCAAGACGTCGTCATAGTAACGAACCCAGCGGTACGGACCGTAAGCCTCGGGCAAGCGATAGGACCAGGGGTCGGCAATCCAGTAGTTGCTGCCGTAAAAGGGTGAGCCGAGATAAATGCCGATGCTGAACCGGCGATAGCTGTGATAGCGATCGGGGGCATAATAGCGACCGGGGCGATAGATGTTTCGGTTGCTCTGACGATAGCCACGCCAGTCATAGCGCCGGTCATTGTGCCAGCTGCGATCCCATTGCCGGTTGTCGTCGCGGCGGTTCCAGTCGCGGCCATTGCGGTTGTCTTGGCGGCGGTTGTCGCCATAGCCTCCACGGTTGTCGTCGCCGCGGCGGTCATAGCTATATCCGCGATTGTCGTCCCGTCTGCGGTCGTTGTTGCTATAGCCCCGGTTAGCATCACGGTTGCGGTCGTTGTCGCGATCCCAGTTGCGACCATTTTGACCCTGCCATGCACCTGCATTGGGGTCTTGGTTGCCACCGCGATTGCGCGTTTCGGGTATAGGTCGTGTCGTGGCGGTCGAGCCGCCGCGGCGCTGGGGTTGGGCTTGAGGTTGGGGCTGGGGATTATTCTGGTAGCTGCCGCTGGTTCCGCCGCGATTGCCGCGCCGATCCCAACTACCGCTGTCGCGCTGAGTTTGACCAGAGTTGCCCTGCCAATTGCCACTGCGGCGTCCTTCGCTGCGCTGACCACTGCCGCGCTGGCCGTCACCCCGGCGGAAATTGGCGTCCGCGCCATCGGCGGCAGTGCTGGCCTTGCTGGCAACTGCATCCGCAGGCGCCGCATAGGCAGCAGGCGTCAGTAAAGTTGCGCTTAGCAATCCAATCCAGAAAGTCTTGTTCATGACGATTTCCCGATGCAGCGAACCCGATTGCCCGCTGTCTTGATCCTAGGGTTAAGCGATCTTGCCTGACGGGAGGCTGAACGCGATAGAAATGTTCATGAAAGAATCGGTTTTGATGAACGAAATTCCTCAAGGCAGGTCTTCGAATGGGACGTCGCGGATCGGGAATTGTTCCCAGCCATTAAAATCAAAATGCCACCATTCGTTGGAAATCCCCCGAAACCCCTCAGCCTCCATAAAGGTCTGGAGCCTCTGGGTGTTGGCGATAGCAATCGCTGGACCACCCCGATAATCACGGTGCGCACGTTCGCTGAATTCGTCATAGCCGCTCGGCATGGCAACCAGTTCGCCGCTCGCGAGATCGTGCATCGTCAGATCCGCCGCACAGCCGCGATTATGCTTTGATCCCTTTTTCGGGTTGGCCACATAATTGCGTTTGGGTCCCGGCGGGGTCGCATCCCAAAGCCGCTTGGTCACCCTCCAAGGGCGATAGGCATCGAAAATTGTCAGGCCAAAACCATCAATAGCTGCCCGGTGATGCGCCCGGACCAAGGCTTCGGCTGCTGGTCGCGCGAGAAACCCGCGTGCCTGATTGTAAAGCACCCGCCCGGTGAAATTGTTGGCTGTGGCATAGCGCAGGTCGAGACGGATCGTTGGGTCGAGCTTGACCAACTCGACAAGGTCAGTCGGTTTCCCGCCGGCAGCCTTGGGCTTCTCTTTTTCGAAAGGCCTGTCTTGCGTTGTCGGCTTGCAGCCCACCAACGTGGTTGTCAGCAACGCCGGAACCCCTGCGCAGACAATATCGCGCCGGGTTAGTCTCATATCAGTTGGCGTTCCTTGCCAGCCAATCCTCAAGCCATTTGATCGTATAATCGCCATTGATCACATCGGGATCGCGCAGCAAATCCTGATGCAGCGGGATGTTGGTCTTGATCCCCGAAATCACCATTTCCTCCAGCGCACGCCGCATTCGCATCATGCAGCTTTCACGGGTACGGCCATAGCAGATCAGCTTGGCAACCATGCTGTCATAATAAGGCGGGACGCTATAGCCGGCATAAAGCCCGCTATCGACGCGAACATGCATGCCGCCAGCGGGGTGATAATAATCGACCTTGCCCGGCGAAGGGATGAAGCTGCGCGGGTCCTCCGCATTGATGCGGCATTCCATCGCGTGGCCGCGAAATTCGAGCATGTCCTGCGTGACAGAGAGCCCACGGCCATCGGCAACGCGGATCTGTTCGCGGACAAGGTCAAAACCCGTGATCATTTCGGTCACCGGATGTTCGACCTGAATGCGGGTGTTCATTTCGATGAAATAGAATTCGCCATTTTCCCAAAGAAACTCGATCGTGCCAGCACCGCGATAGCCCATATCGGCCATTGCCTTGGAAACGATCCCGCCCATCCGAGCGCGTTCTTCAGCGGAAATGACGGGGGAAGGAGCTTCTTCCAACACTTTTTGGTGGCGGCGTTGCAGCGAACAGTCGCGCTCACCCAGATGGATGGCATTGCCTTCGCCATCGCCGAATACCTGAAATTCGATGTGGCGCGGATTGCCAAGATATTTTTCGATATAGACAGTCGCATCGCCGAATGCAGCTTTTGCCTCGCTCCCGGCCTGCTGCATCTGGGTTTCCAGCTCTTCCTCGCTGTTGACGACTTTCATTCCTCGACCGCCGCCACCGGACGCCGCCTTGATGATCACGGGATAGCCAACATCCTTGGCAATGCGACGGGCATCGTCAATTTCGGACACCGCGCCGTCGGAGCCGGGGACGAGCGGCATGCCGAGCGCTCCTGCGGTCTTCTTCGCCATCACCTTGTCACCCATCGTCCGGATATGCTCGGGTTTTGGGCCGATGAAGATCAGATTGTGGCTCTCGATAATGTCGGCAAACTGGGCGTTTTCCGATAGGAAGCCATAGCCGGGGTGGATCGCATCGGCATCGCTGATTTCGGCCGCCGAAATGATCGCCGGGATATTGAGATAGCTGTCCGCAGCCGAAGGCGGACCGATGCAGATCGCTTCGTTCGCCAGCCGCACATGCATCGCATCGGCATCGGCGGTGGAGTGGACCGCGACCGTCTTGATTCCCATTTCATGTGCTGCGCGGTGAATGCGAAGCGCGATTTCGCCGCGATTGGCGATCAGGATTTTTTCGATGGCCATAGTGTCGTCCGGCCTTATTCGACCACGACCAGCGGCTGGTCAAATTCGACCGGCTGTCCGCTTTCCACCAGGATCGCCTTCACGGTACCACCATTGGGCGCGATGATCGGGTTCATCACCTTCATCGCTTCGACAATCAGCAACGTGTCACCGGTTGCGACCTTGTCACCGATGCTGACAAAAGGCGCCGCACCGGGTTCAGGTGTCAGATAAGCGGTTCCGACCATCGGCGATTTTACTGCGTTTGCGGGAGCCACCGCAGCGGCAGGTTCAGCCGCAACTGCTGGTGCGGCGGCAGGGGCAACGCCAGCGGGTGCTGCATAGGCAACGGGCGCCGCCATCAATGTGCGTGAAACGCGGATTTTCCGGTCGCCGTCCTCAACCTCGATTTCGCTGAGTCCCGTATCGTTCAGCATATCCGCGAGTTCGCGCACCAGCGAGGTGTCGATATGCATGCCGCCGGATTTTCCGTTCATTTTTTTACTCCACTTGACCCTTTGGGTTCGCTTTAGTCACAGACGGGCCGCCGCGTCCAGCGCCAGTTCATAAGATTTCGCGCCATGCCCGGCAAAGCAACTGTGCGCCACCATGCCGACATAGCTGATATGGCGAAACGCCTCGCGCTTCATCGGGTCCGACAGATGGACCTCGATCACCGGCACTTTGATCGACTTGATGGCATCGTGCAGTGCAATTGAGGTGTGGGTATAGGCGCCTGCATTGATCAGCACAGCCTTCGCGCCCACCGCCTGCGCCTCATGCAGCCAGTCCACCAGATGGCCTTCATGGTTCGACTGGCGAAAATCGATGTCAAAACCAAGTTCTCGTGCCTGATCATCGAGCCGTCCCGCGATATCATCGAGGGTATCGGTCCCGTAAATCTCAGGTTCTCGCATCCCGAGCAGGTTAAGGTTGGGGCCGTTGAGGACGAAGACGACGGGGTTGGTGGACAAGGATTTCTCGCTGATGCGGTTGCTTGAGCTTGGCCTTAGCCTCTATAGGGAAGAGGTGTAAAAAGCGAGATGAAATGACTGACACGGCAATCCATATCGAAATTCAGATCACCCTCAACGGCGATCCCCGCCGGGTGCCTATCGGCTGGACCATCGCGCAACTGGTTTCCGAAATCGGCCTTGATCCCAAAAAGGTCGCGGTGGAGCGCAATCTGGAGATTATACCGCGTTCGACGCTGGCTCAGGTCGAACTGCGCGACGGCGATGTGCTGGAGATTGTGCATTTCGTGGGCGGGGGTTAAGGCGCGCAACATGAGCAACAACGACAGCTGGACCGTCGCCGGTCGCACCTTCACTTCGCGCCTGATTGTGGGCACAGGGAAGTATAAGGATTTCGAACAAAATGCCACCGCGTTGGTCGCATCAGGTGCGGAGATCATCACAGTGGCTGTGCGTCGGGTGAATGTGTCGGACTCGAAGGCACCCATGCTCACCGATTTTATCGATCCGAAAAAATACACCTATCTGCCCAATACCGCCGGTTGCTTTACCGCCGACGAAGCAATCCGCACCCTGAGGCTTGCGCGCGAAGCGGGTGGCTGGGATCTGGTCAAGCTTGAGGTGCTAGGTGAGGCGAAGACGCTTTATCCCGACATGCGCGAAACGTTGAAGGCAACCGAAGTGCTGGCCAAGGAAGGTTTCCTGCCGATGGTCTATTGCGTCGATGATCCGATTGCAGCGAAGCAGTTGGAGGAAGCCGGTGCAGTGGCTGTGATGCCGCTGGGTGCGCCGATCGGATCAGGGCTGGGAATCCAGAACCGCGTCACCATCCGCTTGATAGTCGAAGGGGCTAGCGTGCCGGTGCTCGTCGATGCTGGCGTTGGCACAGCCTCGGACGCTGCGGTGGCGATGGAGCTAGGCTGCGAAGGCGTGTTGATGAACACCGCGATTGCCGAAGCCAAAGACCCGGTGCGTATGGCACGCGCAATGAAGCTCGCCGTCGCAGCAGGGCGCGAAGCTTATCTCGCCGGGCGCATGGGCCGCCGGATGTATGCCGACCCGTCGAGTCCGCTCGCTGGATTGATTTGAATCCATTCGACCGCGCATAGCCGTTTGTCGAATTGTCGACCGTACAAGTCGTTAGTCGATACTGTATTGCTACACTAAGGCACCTTGGTGCAGGAAGGCCTCGCACCCGGGCTCGTGAATCCCCAGTCCCACGCCCGGCTGCTTGATCTCGCTCATCGGAATGGCTCCGCCGGGCGATTTCCCCAACCTGTATGCCCCCCTATCGCATCACAGGCACCTTCCCCGGCGAGACCAACCGTCTCGCTGGGGTTTTGCCAGAATCCGGACCCTAGGGTCCGGACCTATTAAATGCACCGTCGAGGCGTCAAAATGGCAAAGATATCGGAGCAAAATGCCCGCCGCCGATAGTCATTCTACCGGCAAGGGTATTTTGTTTCGAGATCAAAGCCATTTTGGCGTCCGAAGAATTTGACCAATTTCGTCCATTGCATCGTTGGCAAGCCTTGAAATATCGACATATTCCCGCGCCTTGCCGCCTCGCACCGAACGAAATTGCTTCAAACCTCGAAGGTGCATTTAATAGGCCCTGACCCTAATTACTTGCCTGCGAGCTTTTTCACATCGGCCAGATATTTGCGCCCGATCCGCAGGGATAGATCGCCGTCAAGCAATGCATGCCACACGCCACCGCCTTCGTGGCGCAGCCCTGTGACCAGATTACGGCGAACAATATGGCTGCGGTGGATGCGCTGAAACCGGCTGGGGTTCAGCCTGTCTTCCAGTGCGGATATTGTCTGGTGGAGCAAATAGCTGCGCGAGCCGACATGCAGTCGCATATAGTCACGTTCCGCCTCAATCCGGTCGATGTCGTCGGCAGCAATGCGGATCAATTCCGAGCGGTGCGATACCCAGAATTCGCTGGCAAATTCACCAGCCGATTTGGTCTCGGCATCGGGTCGAGCGGCAAGCCCTTGCGCAGCCCGTATAACCGCTCGTTCCAGCCGATCCTGTGCAACGGGTTTGAGCAAATAATCGACAATGTCGAGGTCGAACGCCTCAACCGCAAAATTGTCATAAGCGGTGACCAATATCACCGCAGGCCGCAATTTGCCCTTTTGCAGGGCTCGCGCCGCAGAAATCCCATCTAGGTGCGGCATTTCAATGTCAAGGAAGACCAGATCGGGTGCCAGTTCGGCGGCGCGTTGAAGCCCCTGCACCCCGTCGCTTGCCGAACCAATCACTTCGACGGTCTGCAACGCTGCGCAAAGCAGCTGCAAACGTTCGACAGCCAGAGGTTCGTCGTCGACAATTAGCGCTTTCAGCCGAGGCGTGTCTCCATTTGCCGTCATCCTGCAACTCCATGATTGCGCGCAATTTCGATCCGCGCCGAAAATCCGCCTGCCGGATTTTTAACGGTCGTTAAACGTGCGTCTGAACCAAAGCGCGCTTCCAGACGGTCTCGCACATTGGCAAGACCAATGCCGCTGCTGGCAATTCCAGCTTGATCAGAAGGGTCGCCGTCATCCTCGACCAGTATTTCAACCGTGCCACCATGCTGCCTGGCAGAAATGCTGACAGTCACCGTACGGTTCGTTCGTGCGACGCCATATTTGATCGCATTTTCAACCAGCGGTTGCAGGATCATTGCGGGTAAGGCAAAGTCTGCAAGTCTTTCTGGAATATCGAATTGCAGGCGCAACCTTTCGGGATAGCGCACGGCCTCAATCCCCAGATAATGTCGCTGCAACTCGACCTCCTCGGCCAATGTCACATCGTCAAGTGGATCGCTCGACAGGCTGGTTCGGTAAAAGCTGGCGAGATTCTGAATCATCGCCTCTGCCTTTTCATTTTGGCGGGTGATGACGAGACTCGACAGCGAATTGAGCGTGTTGAACAAGAAATGCGGGTTAACCTGATAGCGCAAGGACCGTAACTCGGCATCATGTGCCGCCTGCGCATAGCGGGAGGCAGTGCGCTCCGCTTCACGCACCTCACGCGCATAGCCCAATGCGAGGTAAAGCGAAGCCCAGGCAATGATGAAGAAATAGCGGGTTACCGCGACTTCGGCGATGTCCTGCAACCCGGTCAGGCGCAATTGCTCCTGAATTTCCGCCACACTTTGATTCAGTGTTTGATCCGCGAACAGATTGGCAGGATCATAGAGATTGAAGAAATAATAATTCACATAGGCGATCGAGATTGCGCATGGGATGGCAGCCAGAAACGCTGTCGCTACCCGCACGCCCATCGGCTGTCGGTCGAACATCCTCAGTACCAAGTAGAGCAGCCAGGTCAGAGCGATGCCTGCTACCGTGACCATGATGCGGCGAAGAGCGAGTTCATCCTGAGACGGAAAATCCATCACTGCAGAGCGCAATGACACGATAACGGCGTGGAAGACCCAAAACCCGACAATTGTCAGAAACGCCATCTGGTGACCGACCAGTGGTTGATAGGGTTTTTTGACCGTCAGCATTGCAACCAATGATTAGGCGAAACCGGATACATAACAGCCCCCGTTGAACACAGCTTGTCGAATTTGCAATGGCATTGATCGAACAGCCGCTCCTATGCACGAAATGCAATTTCGTTAACAAGCCGGTAACCATATTTGTGCGAATGTTGTATCAGACGCAAAATGGGGGCGTATGTGATGACAAACGGAAACGGATCTGCACCGGGACTGCTCACTCTCTCGGAAATCAAGGAATTTGCGAGCTTCGCAGCGGGGGCACAGCGCTATATCCGCCGTTCGCTGGACGTCGCCTTTGATCGCAAGGATGCGATCGAGCTTTGGTCGCGAGATGTGGTCGAGGCGGCAAGCATCAACGCACAATACAGCTTTTATGATCGCTTGCCTGAAATCCGCGCGTTGATCCCCGATTCGAGCGCGATCAGCGACGCTGAGCCCTTCATGGCCCCTTTGATCTCTGTTTCGGCCTTCGATCTGGGGCAGGGACGGCTGGACGGTTTTGGTGCCTATCGTTTCCTGTACGAACGTTTGGTCGGCGCAGAAGCGCGTCCTTGGCTCCCCTCTGCCTTCTGCGCAGCGGCTTCGATGCCGCATTTGCAACCCGAGCGGCGCAAACATCTGTTGCAATCGATCAGCGAAGCTGTGGCAACAGCCCCTGGCTGGTCAAAACGCGCACCGCAATTCTTCCCGGAATGGGTCGAAAAGGTCGAAATCGGAAGCGGCGCGGCGCATTAAAGTGACGACCTCAAATTAGTTCAGCATAAATCGGCTAGGTTTAATCAAAAAAGTCAGGCGAACTCCCATTTGGGCGGTTCGCCTGACTTTTTTTACAACCTAGCTTAAGGTTTATCAGCGAGCTTAGTATTTGCCCAACAGGTTAATGAACGGACCGCGGCTTGAATAGCTTTGATCTGTCAGGTCATCGGAATATTTCGACGTGCCGTAGCCAACGCCGATTTTAACATTGTCGCCAAGATGCCGGTAAATCGCGCCGAGCAAGCCCCAGCGGTTGCTGTCTGCGAGCGGGGTTGAGAGATAGCGGACTTCGCCCAGCACATCCCAATTGCGAGCGACCCGATAGTCCAGGCGGGCGACCCCGAGATGGGTGTCGCTTTTCACATAGGTATCGCTGTTCCGGCCGAGCGAGACTTTACCCTGACGATAGCCATATTTGAGACCCAAAGTCAGCCGCTCGGACAAATCGAAATTGAAGTCGATATTCGCGACCTTGCTGATCTGTTTCGGCGATTCGGTCGTCCCGCCACCGGTCACCTGACCAATCGGGCCAAGGTCGCGGAAATAAGTCAGGCGCACAAGGCCATTGACCCGCTCGTTTTCGACAGGGCGGAACGCCATGCCGACGACACCTTCGACGAAGTTGGCGGCGTTGACCGACGGGCTGCCTTCATCAGCAAAGGCAAAATTCAACCTGCCAATTGCACGCCAGTCAGGATCGACTGCATAATCCACCGAGTTGCGGAACAACCAGACGGTTTGCTGGCGGCCAGCGCCCCGATCCGAGCGCAGTTCGACACCCGAACCGGCGCGAACTTTGTCGGTTGTATAACCAACGGTCAACGAGGCGGCGGTGCGCTTGATGACCCCCGACGTAGCATCGTCTATCCGGCCATTTTCTATCGCACCATTGACGGAGAAATGCTTGTCCGGGGTGAATTCCAGGCCATATGAACGGATCAGGCTTGGGGCGGTACCCCCATGGCCAAGGCGCTGTTCGCCGTGCATCGCAAGCGAATCGGAAAAGCGACGGCGTGCACCAACGGTGAAGGTGCCGCGTTCATTCTGTCCAAACAGATTCTGCGGTGACAGTCCGATATCAGTGCGATCCGCATCCAGGCGATATCCGACATAAGCTTCGGAATCGGTATCGAGCTTGTGGTTCAGTTTCAGATCAAGGCCCAATCCACCGGTTCCGACAGAGGCCTCGCCCGATGCGCTGAGGCGCTCGGTAAGCGTTGCTTTTGCGCCTATTCCGATCCGGTTGTTTGCCAAACGACCCGCATCGCGCTCCAGCGTTCCCTGGCCGAAAGCATGGACCCCCCAATTTGTCGATGGATCGTCATAGGCGATTTCGACGGCTGCATCGATCCGGCGGCCGGACTGAACACTGTTGTAAAGCTGGTTCGGCACACGATCTTCAAGGCGCAAGCCAAGCTTTCCGGTCAGTCCGACGCCCAACTTCTGCGACAGATCGGCCGTTCCGGTGCGACTGCGACCAGTATCGGCACTGGCAAGCTCGTCCCACGCAAAAACGATATCCGTTGTGGTACCAAGCGGCAGATTGCCACCGACGCCCCAGCGTTCGGTTTCGCTGGTCATCAGGCGTCCGACAGAGCTGAAGCCGGCATCGAAATGCTCATAAAATCCGCGAATCTTGCCTCGGTCACCCGAAACCTTTTGCAGTTCGGCGATATTGACCGCGCCTTCTGTACGCCAGGCTTTTGCTTTGATTCCGCGAAGGCCAACGGCGGCGGTATCGGTGAAGTTCAGACCTCCGTCGATCGACGCAGATTGGCCGAAGCCGGGACCGTCGGTTTGCGCCAATTCGGCTTTGAGATAGGTACCCGCTGTCAAACGCAGCATTGCATCGCCCGCGATCAGGGTTTGATCTGCTGAGTCGAGGGTTTCGCGTTGTGCGGTGACGCCAAGGCGAACCAGATCACCCAGCCACTGTGTACCGCGACCACCGATTGTATAGCCCGACAGGCTTCCCACCGCTGGTGAATATTCGTATCGGACAACCAGCACGGGGATGTTGCCAGACGACGCGCCTGTGCGCACTGTTTCAGTTGTTGTCGCGTAGGACGAAAGCGGACGCAACAGCGTGACCCGACCCTGGAACGGATCAAAGTCATAATCTTCCTGCGGATGCAGTTCGCTTGATTCCAGCACGACTCCGGTATTGCGGTCGCGTATTTCGATGCGCAGACGCTCCGAACCGACCGAAACATCCTGCCGTTTCAGGTAATAGAGCGAACCGCCCGTGCCGCGAAATTCATCGCGCCCCGGAATTGTGCCGGGATCGGAAGCGAAGGCGGTGACCTGCGTCTTGCGTTCGCCAAAGTTAGTGGTTGCGCTGCTGCGATAATCGAACAGGCCACCGAACAGACCGCGGTCCAGCTGGGCGAGCTCAGCACCCTGAATGGCAGTCGAGAAATTGCCAAACATGATTTGGCTATCTTGGCGTTTCGCCCGGAAATAGAACCGACCCTGGGTTGGCGCGTCTTCGACCAATGTCGAATCATCGCCGTAGGTGGGATAATATTGATCGCTGTCGAGCCGCCGGAACAGTTGACGTGGATCTTTGCGATCAAGATTGCTGAAAATGTCTTTCAGTCTGGCCTCACCTGTGTCGAGTGCTGCGGTGACCTGAACTTCGTTGGCGACCACACCTTTGGCGTAAAATGCCGCCCGGCCAATGGCAAAATCCCCATTGGTTAGTGTGTCACCACTGACTTCGCTTGCCGGACCTTTGGACGAGGTCGTTCCAAAGGTGATGTCACCCTGACCAACGACGAACCATTCATTGCGCGGAACAACAAAACTGCGGGTGGTCGAGTGAATTTCGGTTCCATTGCGTTCCACAGAAACGCGAACATGGGCTGCTTCGCGCGGCACAATCAGTCGCGCGGCAAAATGGCCTTTGTCATCAGCTGGTATGGCAAGCCCATCAATCCGGGCGACATCGCCCGACGCCAAATTTGCACCCGAAACATCCAGCATCACACCCCGAACCGGGATATTGCGCCTTTGTGCTTCGTCTACCGAACCAAATTCGGGACGTGTCGGTTTCTCGGCTTCGGCGGGCGCTTTATCCAGCAACTTCAATATTTGGCCGCGGGTTTCGTCGAAACGGCCTTGGGCATCATATACGCGCAAATTATACCATAAATTTTCGGGCAAATCAGCAGGAGTGCGCCAAATGGCAACGCCATTGGAATCGAGTGGTACGGTTGCGAGCGGAGTGGCATCCGCCGATTGTCCTTCGGCGTGAATGCAAATTTCCGCACGACTTACATAGGAGGGATAGTTGTTATAGCCGACAAAACGGGCTTCTTCACCGCGAACTACGGTTTGAACGCTGTCGACCAAACCGACACTCAGGACCGGAGTAGCAACCAGCGAATCGGCTTTGGCTTCAATGTTGAAGGGATCAACCTGACGGTCGCTGCCTTCCGGCAGGATTTGAAAAGCGACAACGGTGCCTGTCGCTGAACCGATTGCCGCAACGGCACTCCCCGCTTCTTGCGCATTGGCGTTTCCGACACCTGTCAGACCTATGATCAGAGAGATTGCGGACGCGCCGAGCATTTTACCAGCGACAATTTTATGATGTGATTTGGTCATAGTCTTTACTCCCGCCCCGAAGCGCTTTCGGCGCGGCTGATTGTCATTTCGACGGCTGGCAGACGGCGGTCCCGCTTGGCATTTGCGTCGGCAACGGCAAAGGATTGACGAATTTGATCGGCCATTGCGGCAAGCCGCTTTTCCGCGACGCCGGACTCTTCGCCCGCAGTCAACCGGTATTCCAGTATGACCTCGGGACGATCACCAGCGACTTGGATCGGCAATTGCTTCAGGGCTTCGGCGAACTGATTTTTCAGCGCACCGTTTGCGTCGAAGGCATCGCTGTTCAACGTGATGACTGTCCGCTGGATAGCCGCCGCGCCAAAGTTCAGCTCACCCATCTTGCCGCGTGTCAGGCGGATCGACTGCGGATTGTCCTGGGTCGGCGCATAGCCGGCGGGCAGGGTCCGGGTATCAATCTTCAACACGAAGTTCGAACCGATCCGGGCATCTGGCACTGCCGCACAGGCGATGTGATAGCGACCCTGAGCATCGGTGGTGACCAACTGGCCATTCACTGTTGCCAGACGGACATTCGGGATTCCGCGCTCGCCTTCATCCTGATAGCCGTCACGATCGAGGTCGTCGAAGACCTTGCCAATCAATTCCGAGCAATCGAAAATCTGGCTGGCAACGATAGACACTACTGCGGTTCCGCGGTTCGAAATTTCGCTGCCGCCGCTATCACGCGATAGTGCAGTGTTGACTTTTTCGCCCTGCGTCACCCCGGCACCGACGACCATAACCAGGTCATAGCGTACCGATCCGTTTGCCGGTATTGTCTGGCCGGGCCAGCTCAACAGGCGGTCACTGACAGTTGGTTCTACAGCCGCTCCATTGACCCGTGCACTGCCAGCGACATAGCGGAAGCCAGCGGGTGGGATGTCATTGACTGTCACACCAGCCCGCAACACCGATTCTGTATTCCGCACGGTGATGGTGTAGGGCACGATGTCACCCACGCTGACCGAACGCTCTGGTGTCGTCTTGGTAACAATCAAAGGCACGCGGGTCAGGAAGGGATCAAGCGGGATATGGTTGTTGACCACATGCGGATCGCCAGACGCCAAAGTGAAGTCCAGATAATAGGTCGTTGGCTGACCTGCCTGCGGCGCAGTTGCCGTAGATACCACGGTAACGGGGTTGCCAAGACCAGTTGGGTCCAGTGCTGTCGGTTCGGGCAGCAATATCGTGGAGATTCCCGATGAGTAGCCCGAGGGAGCCGTGAAGGCGATGCGATAATTTGCTTCGCCAACGGGGCACTGCGCGGCAGCTCCTGGAACCAGATCGAAGCGATATTGACCTGTCGCTCCAGTCAGCTGGTTTTGCTGCGAGCCATCGATGAAGCATGCCAGCGGCAACGGGGTTCCGTTACGATCGACGAGCGTTGCAACGACACCTGAGACGGGCTCGCGTGTAACCGCATTGTAGAAGACGCCCGAAGGATCAATCGGAAGGTTCAGGTTTACGGTCGCATCGTTGGTCAGCGTGACATCTTCAATCACGTTGTACACAACGTTGCTTCCTGGTGCACTGAACCGCACTTCGTATCCCGGTCCGCTAGGCAGATTGGTGATGGTGTAGGCGCCATTGGCATCGGTAACCGCAGAGCCGATCACCACGCCGTCGCGAACCACCTCGACTGTCCAACCCGCGCGCAACGGTTCGTCCGGCTGAATGACATCGTCATAGTTGATGTCGTCGAAGACGATACCGGACAATGTGGTCAGCGGCGGAGCCACAGTCACACTTGCGGTGGCGGTTGCACAGTTGGCCGGGTTGAGGGTTTCGCAGATGGTGTAGTTGAAGCTGTAGGTACCAGCAGGGGTGTTCGGGTTGACCGAGACATTGCCCGTTGCCGGATCGAACGTCAGGCCAGCAGGAACGCTGCTGCC
>Ga0075154_10000472_pt1 | contig 33822 bp, 26 predicted proteins | sample JI71714BDNA_FD_70965 | JGI IMG/M metagenome (GOLD analysis project Ga0075154, IMG submission 70965) | Wastewater effluent complex algal communities from Wisconsin, to seasonally profile nutrient transformation and Carbon sequestration -... | ecosystem: Engineered > WWTP > Effluent > Algae...
GAAAAATTTGAAGTGGATTATGACCCAAAATATGTATTTGAATGGTACGAGTAGATAAGATTACAGGGCTAACGCCCCTTAACTATTTTAATCGTACCTTTTTCTACGAAGAAAACAGGGCTACGCCCCTAAATTTCGGCAACAAATGCATATTGCGGCATCGCCCTGAAATCTTCGTAGCAATTAAAAAATCACAAGACCAATTTTAAAGAAAACAGATGACACTTAAAGACCAACAACAACTCGGTAAAACCCTTTGGAATATTGCAGACGATTTGAGAGGTGCCATGAATGCGGATGATTTCCGGGATTATATGCTTTCCTTTCTCTTCCTGAGGTATTTATCATACAACTACGAAGAAGCAGCAAAGAAAGAATTGGGAAGAGACTATCCCAATTTACCTGAAACAGATAAGAAAACGCCACTTTCGGTATGGTATGCTGCCAATGAAGATGAAGTAGTAGAGTTTGAACAACAAATGCGAAGAAAAGTGCATTATGTAATCGAACCAGACCATTTGTGGAGCAATATCAGCGAAATGGCTCGAACACAGAATCCGGAGCTTTTGGTCACATTGGAGTCAGGTTTTAGATACATAGAGAACGAATCGTTTGAAAGTGCCTTTCAAGGCTTGTTTTCAGAAATCAATTTGAACTCTGAAAAATTGGGCAAAACATCAGCGGAGCGGAACAAGAAACTTTGCACCATCATTCAGAAAATTGCCGAAGGCATTGCGGAATTCTCTGCCGACTCGGATACATTGGGTGATGCGTATGAATATTTGATAGGCGAATTTGCAGCAGGTTCAGGAAAAAAAGCAGGCGAATTTTATACACCGCAACAAATATCTACCATACTTTCAGAAATCGTCACCTTAGACAGTCAAGAACCAAAAACAGGAAAGAAAAAGAAGTTGGACAAGGTGCTCGATATGGCTTGTGGTTCAGGTTCATTGTTGCTCAATGTGAGAAAGCGAATCAAAGACAGTGGCGGAAGTGTGGGCAAAATATACGGACAGGAAAAAAACATAACCACCTACAACCTTGCCCGCATGAATATGCTGTTGCACGGGATGAAAGACACCGAGTTTGATATATTTCACGGAGACACTTTGGAAAATAGTTGGCCATTGCTTAATGAAATGAATCCAAGCAAAAAGACAGAATTTGATGCTATTGTTGCCAATCCGCCTTTTAGTTTGCGGTGGGAACCCAACGACACCTTAGCGGAAGATTTCCGTTTCAAAAGTTATGGTTTAGCCCCAAAATCAGCAGCGGACTTTGCATTTTTATTGCACGGTTTTCACTTCTTGGCAAAAGAGGGAACAATGGCGATTATTTTACCACACGGAGTTTTATTCCGTGGTGGTGCAGAAGAACGCATCAGAACCAAACTTTTAAAAGATAACCATATTGATACGGTCATTGGTTTGCCCTCCAACCTGTTTTACTCAACCGGTATTCCGGTTTCTATTTTGGTTTTAAAGAAATGTAAAAAGCACGATGATGTCTTGTTCATCAATGCTTCTGAGCACTATCAATCAGGCAAAAGACAAAACACATTACGAGAAGGAAAAAACGATGAGCCAAACGATATTCGAAAAATCGTTGAGACATACCAATTCCGGCCGGAATACGTAGAGAAATATGCTCGCAGGGTTTCAATGGACGAAATTGAGAAGAACGGTTATAATCTGAATATTTCAAGGTATGTAAGCACATCAGAAGATGAAGTACAAATAGACCTGAAAGAAGTGAACGACAAACTCACAAAAATTAATGACAGCATAAAAACAAACACAGAAAAACACAACGAATATTTGAAAGAGTTAGGACTGAAACCGATTTAATGCTTGTTGTTGTCAGCTCCCCCGATAGAAGTACGTGCAGGAACTAGAAGAGCCATTTGAAGGGAGACTTCACAACAGCGTGTCCCAGCACGGTTTTGCGGTTGGGGAGGGTGAAATTACCTTGCGTGATTCGATTATGTGCCATTTTAAACAACCGAAACCCTTTCAGAAAACTTTAAAATAAAGAAATGAAAAATTATAAATGCGAACAAATTATTGGACAATTAGAACAGCGAAAAGGGGGCTATTTCTTTTTGACAATTAGTGCTGAAACAGTAAACCAATTTGAAAATAAACGACATACAAGACTAATTTGTAAATTAGATAACAAATTATCTTTTCAATGCGGATTAAATCATTTAGGAGACGGAAACTTTTTCATAATTCTGTCCACCAAAAATTTAGGCATAGTTAGCAAACAATTGGGCGATAAAATTAAATTTGAACTGACAATTGACCCAAACCCATTAGGAGTGGATATTCCAGAAGTATTGGAAAGTATTATTGAACAAGACAAAGACCTTAACGAAAAGTTTGAAAAATTAACACTTGGTAAACAACGAAATGTAATTCATCAAATAAACAAAATAAAAAATATTGACCTGCAAATTAAAAAGACAATTGAATTAATTAATAATGCTGACAAACCAAGACCCAAAAGAGAACTCTAAAAAAACATGTTTAAATTATGGCGATAGATAGTGAAAAAAAATTAGCAATAAGTGACCCTATACTTGAAATCATAATCCATCAAATTCCAAAACCTACAATTGAATCAACAAACGATGTTTTCCACGATTTAATGAGTTGCATTTTTGAACAACAAATTCATTACCGAAGCACTAAAAGAATCTTTGCAAAAGCATTAAAAAAGTCATCCATTGAACGCTTGAGTTTAGACAACTTTTATTTGGTGGAAGAGCATTATTTGAAAAACTCAAATTTGGCAACAGGCAAGTATGAAACCTTGGTTGCTTTTATGGAGTATTGGAGCAACAACACCAAAGATTTCAACACACTTTCCGATAATGAAGTAGTGAAAGAACTATCATCTATAAAAGGTATTGGAAAATGGACAATAGATATGATTTTGCTATATACCTTACAGCGACAAAACGTTTTTCCTTATGATGATTTTCATTTAAAGCAAATAATGGTTTCTTTATACGGACTCAACGAAAAAGTAAAACTCAAAGCACAAATGTTAGAAATTGCAGAAAATTGGGGAGAACAAAAATCATTGGCTGTTTTATATTTGTTGGCATATAAACATTACAACAAGAGTTTATGAAAACAGAAAGAATCACTTGCCCAAAATGTAATAGGTCAATACTGAGTTTGAATAGTTATCATTATTGCAAACAAGTTGACATTGATGAACTTTTTTTAAGAAAATCAGATGAAGTTGTTTTAGTATTTGATAGACTTTTAGAATATTTGTCCTCCTATGAAAATGTAAAAATTAGTGCAACCAAAAATTGTATTGTTTTTGTAAGAAACAAAACTTTTATAGTAGCCAAACCAATGATGAAATGTTTAGAGATTAAGTTTTATTCGAATAAACCAATAGACGATGAAGAATTATATAAATGCCATTTATGGATCAGTAAATATGAGTCCATCATCAGAATTGAGAATGAAAGTCAATTAAAATTAAAACATTTTCAGTATTTTAAAAATTCATATTTAATATCATAGTTAATGAAAAAAGCGGGTACAGCAGATTTAGCTTTAATGGGTGGTAGTATTCCTTTTTGGTTATTTGATAGAATGACAAAATTAAGCCTACCAATTGTTGAATCTATCATTTTGGAATACGGCAAACAAGAGTTTTTACGTAAGCTTTCTGACCCATTTTGGTTTCAAAGTTTTGGTTCAGTTATAGGTATGGATTGGAACTCGTCAGGTATAACCACAGCGGTGATGAGTGCATTGAAAAAATCATTAAATCCACATTCAAACGAATTGGGTATTTATGTGTGTGGGGGAAAAGGCAAAGATTCGCTGCAAACACCAAATGAATTAGTTGCTGTTGGAGACAAAACAGGGCTTAATGGAAATGAATTAGCCAAATTTAGTCGGCTGACAGCCAAAGTTGATAGCACAGCAATTCAAGATGGTTTCCAAGTATACATGCACTACTTTGTGGTAAGTGACCAAGCCGATTGGTCGGTTGTGCAACAAGGAATGCAAACCGAAACTTCAAAAGCAAGACGCTACCATTGGAATTCAAACAGTATAAATTCTTTTGTAGAAGAACCTCACACAGCAATCTGTGGTGATTTTCAAGGCGAAATTCTAAATTTAGTTGATAAACAAGCCAAACCAACTCAATTGGCAATGCTTGGCATTGCAAAAGAAAATCCTGAAAAAATGCTTGAAGAAATCAAATATTTAACAATGCCAACTTATAAAGATATTAAGGCAAAAGATGTGGATTTAAAACGTTTGGGAAGTATTTTGTGGTTGGCACAAGAAACAGGAACTCAAAACTTTGAAGATTTATTACTACTCAAAGGTCTTGGACCAAGAACATTACAATCATTAGCATTAGTTAGTGAAGTAATACACGGCACTCCTTCTCGATTTACAGACCCTGCCAGATTTGCATTTGCTCACGGTGGCAAAGGTGGCAGACCATTTCCAGTACCAACAAAAGTGTATGATGAAGTAATTGACACATTGAAAAACTCTGTAGAAAAGGCAAAAATTGGAGATTCTGACAAGCAAAATGCTATCCAAAAACTGACACAAATTGCTCAAAAAGCAGAAAAAAACTTTACTCCCAACGACAATTTTGAAGCACTTTTACAAAAAGAAAAAGACGATGCATGGAAATATGTGGGTAGAACTATAAACGGATTTTCAAAAAACGAAGAAAACAAAAACGGCATATAACGCGGGTTTGGCAAAAGTGGCGGTTCAGTGCTCCGTAGACACATTTGTGGTGAAATTCCCCGCCTTGGCAAAGTCGCAAACCGTGTGTGACTTGAACAATCAGCAGTGAGTTTTTGGTGCTTTAAAACAGTTGAGAGGAGGTCTCTCGGTGACGATTTTCAGGAATAGTTTCCAAACCACCTGATGCTGTTGGTATTGGAAATATGCTGGTGGTGAGGGATAAGGAAAAATGGAAGCAATGACTTCTATAGATGTGTGTATGTGAGTTGAATGAAAGTGAATCCAGCGACTGTGAAAGCTCCCCCGATAGAAAACGTGATGAATAAAAACATTTCGAATATTTCGTTTATTTCGAATAATTCGATTATGTTTGCATCCAAAAAAGAAAGACATGCCAATTTTGGATAATTTGACACGACCCACAAAGGAAGAACAAATGGCTGCCATGAAATCCTATGATGCCCTTGCTAGTGTTCTCAGTGAATTAAAGGATACCAATCCTGAAATTGAGATTGAAGAAACACGAGAAAAAATAAGGGTTCCGTTAAGTGCTTTAAAATTATTAGTTCAAATTTTAAAGGAAACAAGCCACGGACGACCTGTTTCCATTGTACCCATTGCAACCGAATTAACCACTCAAGCGACTGCGGAACTACTTGGCTGTTCAAGACCTCATGTGATTAAGCTTCTTGAATCTGGAGAAATCAAGTTTACAAAAGTTGGCAAACACCGAAGAATTAGATACGAAGATGTAATTGGCTACAAAAGAAAAATGAAAGCACATCAAGAAATTCTAATCAATGAAATAATACGTTCCGACGAAGAAGCTGGATTATATGATTCATAGTGTAAAATTTAAATGTGTATTAGACACAAATGTTATATATCCCCTATGGACACGTGATTTATTGATGTGGTTTGCCCATTTAGGCGGCAGCAATAAAGGCCAATGCCGATCTTATAATTACGAATAATTTGAAAGATTTTCCAGAAGATTATTTAAGTGGCTTCAGATTAAAGGCAAAAACCCCAGATGACTATTTTACCGATATAATTGACTTGAACCATGACTTATCTGTTCAGGCTTTTAAAAAATTGGTTGTAAGTAAAAAGAATCCCCCTTATGATGAATATGATGTACTTGATATTTTTAGAAATAATGGATTGAAAGATACAGCTGATTTCCTTCATGCTCTAATATAAATAAGCACAAAAAGCCTAAATACAAGGCCCAAACGCCTATAGCTCAGCGGTAAAGGGATATTTCCCCTGTCTTGAAAGATGCTTCGGGTGATACGATACAATCCTTAAAAATGACGTTTTGGAGGTGATTCGGAGGGATACTTTCACGAGAGCTTGTCCCAGCACGGTTCTGTGGTTGGGGAAGGGGAAAATCTTTCGCCTGACTCGATTACCGTGCAATAATTAGGCTTTCCCACTTTTGGAAAATGTTATCTTTTGAGATAACTTTGTAAATATGGTAAGAAATATAATTTTTTATGAAAACTACTTTCTAGAACCAAACAAAGAAATGAAATGATGAAAGATTATAGCAAAGTCAAAACATTCGATGATCTGATTGAACTGGAACACGGCAAGATTGGCAGTGAGAGCAGGATGAAGTATGAAGAGAATGTCCAGATGTTCATTATAAGCGAAATGCTTAAAGAAGCTAGGAAAGAGGCCAATATGACTCAAGAACAATTGGCTGAAAAGGCAGGAACGAAAAAGAGTTATATATCGAAGCTTGAAAATGGAAAAGGTAATATTCAGTTATCGACTTTGATAAGAATATTTGAACAAGGTTTGAATAAAAGAATTGGGTTAACATTCCTGTAACCACTCGATAGCAATATCGCACCCTAGCATCAGCCTGAATAAAGTGGAGGAGAGAAAGTTCAGTATCCTTAAAAAATTGGGAAGTAGTTTGGAAGAGAATAGCTCCCAAAGCCCGCCGTCTCCAAGCTGTATCACGTTGATTTTGTTTTTGGTAAGCCTTTTTGATTACAAGGCATCTTAGAAAGACGATATACTACAAAGACAAAAATGAGATTAAAAGATAAAATAGCCTTAATTACAGGCTCCGCTCGTGGTATAGGACGTGCTACGGCTGAGTTATTTCATCGAGAGGGGGCCTCCATACTTGTATCTGATATTCGAGATGAAGAAGGAAAAAGGTTTGTGCACAATTTGAAAACTAACGCGGAGTACCTGCATTTGGATGTAAGGAATGAAGACAATTGGGCAACCATAAGCGAGTATATTTCGAGTAAATTTGGACGACTTGACATTCTTGTAAACAATGCAGGAATAACAGGTTTTTTAGAAACGTCAGGACCTTGGGACGCTGAGAACGTTGACCTGAAATCTTGGGAGGAAGTTCACCGAGTAAATTCTACCGGTGTGATGCTTGGCTGTAAATACGCAATCAAGCTTATGAAAGACAAAGGTGGAAGCATTGTCAATATTTCTTCAAGAAGTGGTCTAGTTGGAATTCCGGGGGCTGTCGCTTATGCTTCAAGTAAGGCAGCGGTAAGAAATCACTCTAAAAGTGTTGCCTTGTATTGTGCAGAAAACGGATATAAAATTAGATGTAACAGCGTTCATCCAGCAGCTATTATGACACCCATGTGGGACGCTATGCTTGGTGAAGGAGAACAAAGACAGCAAATAATTGAAGATGTAGAATTTGGAATTCCTTTGGGCCACTTTGGAGAGCCGATTGATGTTGCCTACGGAATTCTGTATTTGGCTAGTGACGAAAGTAAATATGTGACGGGAATTGAACTGACCATTGATGGTGGTATTTTAGCCGGAAGCGAAGCAAAAGTAAGAAAATAAAGAAAATCGATTGCATGACAACCTAAAACTGGCGGTTCGCTAGTTCAATCATGCTTTGTGCCACATCGCGGGGGCCGATCCGCATTCTTCCCCTGCGCTAAGGTGAAACCCGGTAATACACAAACTTAAAAGACCCTCATGCAACGAATAAAGTACTTATTCCATGCAAATAATGCAACGATAATTTGAAATTGCAACGAATAAACGTACATTTGTTGCAAAATTTAAGACGAATGAAAGGGTATATACACCAGCACGATCATTGGCCTAATTTCTCATGGAACAACGATGAGTTCGTCAATCTGTTAAGTGAAGCGAGAAATCTGCAAGGACGATTAATGGGTAAAATGGAATCTTTGGGATTTGAATTGCAAGACGAAGCTTTACTTGAAACTTTAACATTGGATGTATTAAAATCTGCCGAGATTGAAGGAGAACTCTTAAATCCGGAGCAAGTTCGTTCCTCCATTGCTCAACGATTGAGAATGGAATTCGCTGGCGCCATGATGTCGGATAGACATGTAGACGGGATGGTTGATATGATGATTGATGCGACCCGTAATTGTTTTAACCCTTTAACGGCAGAGCGACTTTTCGATTGGCACGCAGCATTATTTCCAACGGGAAGAAGTGGTTTATTTAAAATTAGTGTGGCTGAATGGAGAAAGGATACTTCTGGACCCATGCAAGTTGTTTCGGGTGCTGCAGGAAGAGAAAAAGTTCATTTTCAAGCTCCAGATGCGGATTTAATTGAAATGGAAATGAGCCGTTTTATAAAATGGTTTAACGAAGAAAATAAACTAGATTTAGTCATTAAGGCTGCAATCGCTCACCTATGGTTTGTGACAATTCATCCATTTCAAGATGGTAATGGACGAATTACAAGGGCCATAACTGATATGTTATTAGCTCAATCGGATAAGAGTACTCAGCGATTTTATAGCATGTCTGCTCAAATTAGATTGGAAAGAAAAGAATATTACGAGATTCTAGAAAAAACACAAAAAGGAGATCTTAATCTATCTGAATGGATAAAATGGTTTTTAAGCTGTTTAATTAATGCTTTAAAAGCAACCGATACCATTCTAAACCGAGTTTTATTAAAAGCAGATTTCTGGAATAGAAATTCAAAAACAATACTGAACGAGCGACAAAAGAAGGTTTTGAACAAATTACTTGATGGATTTGAAGGTAAACTAACGTCAATGAAATGGGCCAAGATTTCAAAATGTTCAAAAGACACAGCTATTCGAGATATTAATGACTTGATACATAAGGACATAGTACAGAAAGAATCCGCAGGGGGAAGAAGTACAAATTATGAATTGAAGATAGTGAAGTAAAAGCCAACATGCGAGACCTAAAAGCATGCAACCGAACAGCGATATTCCCATGCGTATCCTGTAGCAAGGCTATCATGATTTTTACCGAAATAAAAAAAGACCCATCGTTTCTGATAGGCCTTAATTCCTTATTTTTCAGCAGCTAATTCGGTAGTTACTCGCATAGGCAACGCGAGGGGTAAAGCAATGAAGCGCTACAAGGCCAGTCTTTCAATTTCAGGGTACTTGCAATCCCCAAACGCCTTTATCTTAACGGAACTGCGATTTATACCCGCATGACTTGTTTTTTGATCACTTGATCGTTTTTCACGTAGGATAAGCCACAAATTTTGTTTTTTTGTGAAGTCTAGATTTCCTAAAACACGTGATTATGCAAAGAGTCTGTTGGTATCTGGTTTTATGGTGGCTAAGTCTGACTTTTTTTTCAACGAACGCTCAAGAAACACCACCGATACGAAATTTCAAACCGGAGATCTATCTGGCTGGAAATCAAAATTGGGATATCGCTCAAGATACTCAGGGCCGACTGTACTTTGCCAATAATGACGGACTATTGGAATACAATGGATCCTCCTGGCGCTTATATCCTACGCCCGCGCATGACATTGTTCGCTCTGTCGCGGTACTGGAGGATCGGATTTACATTGGTTCTTACCGCGAGTTCGGCTATTTCAAACGGAATGCTACAGGTGATTTGCACTACACTTCTTTGTCAAAATCCTTGACCTTGGGTGAAGATGAGATTATTTGGCACATTCGAATTTTGGAGAATCAACTGATTTTTCAATCGACATCCCGCCTGTATTGGTTTGACCCCAGTAAAAATAAAATCAAATTATCTGCGTTCAAGCCCGGTTATGTTCGAATTTATACGGTCGATGATCAGCTGCTGCTGCTTCGAAAAGGAGGTCAATTACATCGACTTGAAAAAGGGAAGGAGATCCTCCTCCAAGCATTTCCTAAATTTTTACAAGAGGATCTGCTGGTTAATGTAGCGTCGAAAAATGGACATTGGATCTTATTCTTTAGGCAATACGGGATATACACGCTAAAAAATGGGGAGCTAACAAAATTTAATTCGGATTTTGACAAATTATTCCCCCAGAAGAAAATTTTTTCTGCCCTCTTGACTTCCGCGAATGAAATTATGCTGGGTACCATTTCCTCAGGCTTGGTGGTGCTGGACCAAAATGGGCGGTTGAAGCGTGTCGTAAACCAAGGGATGGGGCTGTCCAACAATACCGTGTTGCAACTGTTTGAAGATAAGCAGGCCAATGTCTGGTTAGCCCTCGATTATGGCATAGACTGTCTAAACAATCAATCCTTCATCACCGAATACAACAATGCACAAGGTATTTTAGGTACCGTGTATGCGACGGCACAACAAGGCGGATTACTTTATTTGGGATCCAATCAAGGGCTGTTTATCCAAGCCGAGGGTCCCAATCAGCCGCTACGCTTAATCCCCGGAACCGAGGGCCAAGTATGGTCTTTGTGGATCCATGAGGGAAAACTTTGGTGCGGTCATGCCAATGGAATTTTTCAGGTTCAGCACGAAACGGCACGAAAAGTTATTTCGGTTCCTGGTGTTTGGGGATTCCGATCTATGGGAAATGACCAAATTTTATGTGGAACCTACCAAGGTCTAGGTGTTTTTAACCAGCAAACATTGGATTGGCGACCCTTGCAAGGATTTCAGCTTTCTGCTCGATTTTTTGAGTGGGATGGGCAAGACCATGTTTGGGTTAATCATGAAAAAAAAGGTGTTTTTCTGTTGAAAATTGATCTTCAACAGGCAAAAGTGACGCTTGTGCGGCATTTGACGGAACTGGCGGCACAACGAGGTTCTTCCTTAGCCCGATTTGATGGGAAAGTTTGGTTTGGGAGTCAAAAAGGAGTCTTTGAACTCACTTCAAAGGGAGAGGCGATTCGACAACACTCCTTGAGTAAGTTGATTGATTCAGTTCAGTTTGTGTCTGGGAAACTTTGGTTTGATTCCCGGCATGATCGCCTTTGGAGTTTTTCTCGGTGGGGAATCGCGTATGCGCAAAAAAGTGCAGTAAATACTTCGTTTCTGGTGTCGCCTTTCTATATCCCGGATGCCTACCGGCGTTCTGTGGTTAGTTTTGAAAACCTCCAAGAAGTAGGCCCACAGGAATATATCCTGGGTCGAACGAATGGGTATTTACGCTTGCGGTTGGACCAAGTGAGACCCAAGCCTCATCAGGTGCAGATTCATCAAGTGCAAATTATAGAGGGGCAACCTCGAGCCATTGATCTAGATAAATCAGCTGAAATAGCTTATTCCGAACGAAGTCTGAAATGGTCTTTCCATGTGCCAATCTTTGAAAAATACCAGGATGTGGAATTTAGTCACAGATTGCTAGGCTACCGCGATGAGTGGTCCACTTGGGGCAGGGACTCCGAAGTTATCATGGAAAATATTCCGGCAGGATCGTATGTGTTTGAGGTAAAATCCCGCGTTGGAAATCAAATCACCTCCGAGGTGGCCTCGTTCCCTTTTCGTGTTCGCTATCCTTGGTATGCCTCCGGATGGGCTTGGTTATTTTATGTGGTGTCGTTGGGTAGCCTTAGTCTAGTGGTACATCGTTCGTATCGGCGGTATTTTCAACAAAAAGCCAAAGAGGGACAGTTAAAAAAAGAACGGGAATGGGAAACCGAACGGTTGAAAAACGAACAAAAAATTACCGAGTTGAAAAATCGTCAACTTGAAGTCGATATCGAAAGTAAAAATCGCGAGTTGGCTTTGTTGACGATGGGAAATATCAAGCAAAATGATTTCCTTCGCCGGATCCGAAAAGAGATCAAAGCCCAAACGCCTATTCCCGAAAACGCACCCATCTTTCGTTGGATTGATGCGACCTTGACTAGTGAGAAAGACTGGGAGTTTTTTGAAGAAGCTTTCAATGCTGTCGATAAGGGCTTTATCGACCGAGCTAAAAAAATATGCCCAGATTTGAACCCCAACGATTTGAAGTTTTGTACCTACGTCAGGCTTAACTTGTCCCCCAAAGAAATTGCAACGTTGCTCAATATTTCAACCAAAAGTGTTGAGATAAAACGGTATCGCTTACGGAAAAAGCTGGGACTCGACTCTGAAGTCAACTTGACTGAATTTATCTTATCCATTTAACCCCTACAAAACCCCTACAAAAGCTCTTGTCAACCCCTACAAGAAAGCTTAATAATTATATAATTTAACTTATAAATAATTGTATATAAGCATTTTGGGTAAAATAATCTTTTGTAGTCTATTTGTATAGGGGTGGGGTGGTGGTGTTCTTCGTTCTCTCCAGTAGCTTTGGCATCAAGTCGAACAAAATCACATGATGAACATGAGCAAAATTCTACCTAGAAAAATGTGGAGCGGGCTTCGTTGGGTCTGGTTGGGTCTCTTATGGGGACATACCACGTGGGCCGTGGCGCAGCAAATCGTACAAGGTACAGTATCAGATGATCAAGGAACCAAGTTGCCGGGTGTATCCATCCAATGGAAAGGCACAAATCAAGGCGTATTGACAGACAATGAAGGTCGATTTTCGTTAACCAAAAGCGATGGCAATTCTGTCTTGCTGGTTTCGTATGTTGGGTTTGTGAAACAGGAAATTCGTGTTTCCGGGAATCAAATTCAAATCGTACTGATGGAAGATGTAAGTCAGTTGGATGAGTTTGTTGTGGTAGGTTATGGGATGCAAAAACGCTCGGAAATTTCGGGATCTGTTTCTGTCATTGATGTGAATAAAGCCACAGCAATTCCCACGACCAATATTTCGGAAATGATTCGGGGGCGTGCCGCTGGTGTACAAGTTACATTAGGATCAGCTCGACCCGGTGGGAATTCCAATATTTTAATTCGGGGCCGGAATTCCATTCGGGGTGGGAATGACCCTTTGATTGTGCTGGATGGTTTTTTTGTGGATAACATAAATGACATCAACCCAGACGACATCGCTTCCATTGAAATATTAAAAGATGCCGCCGCTCAAGCCATTTATGGTGCCCGGGCATCGAATGGGGTCATATTAATTACCACCAAACGGGCAAAGGAAGGCAAAATGTCCGTGGGCATTCATTCGTATGGATCTGTTCAGCAACTGACCAAAAACTTTGACTTGTATTCGGCTGATGAATTCGCCCAATTGCGTCGAGAAGCACGCCGTGCTATGAACCCGATCGTAAATGGTGTCCAAGAATTTAGTGATGATATCATCAATTTTGGCGGGAGCAATACAGCACCAGAATATCAAAATTTTATTAAAGGTAATTTTGTCAACTGGGAGGACGAAGTATTGCGTAAAGGGTACATCCAGAATCATACCGTAAGTATCAGTGGGGGAAGTGACCGATCTAAGGTATTTTCAAGTATCAATTTGTTTGATCAATCGGGTTTGATTCCTTCCTCAAACTTTGTGCGCGGGACGTTCCGGATCAACATGCAGCAAAAAATAACCGAACGTTTTTCGTTGGAAACTAACCTGAATATGGGGACTGACCAACAGCGTAGGGAAACCTCCAATCTTGATTTTATCACCATTTCGCCTTTTACAGGTCCTCGGGATGCCCAAGGTAACTTAGTTCGGGAAGTGGCAGGGGCAAATGCCAGTAGTAATACGATCAATCCCTTGTGGGATATTCGAGAGTCGAATAATCAAACTCGGGCTAATTTTTACAACTTGAATGTGGTCGGTAATTATAAGTTAACCAAAAAATTAAGCTATAAAATCAATGCCTTATCTGCTCGCCGACAAGTTGAGGAAGGAACTTATATTTCCCGAATTCACTCTGCCGGTGTAACACCTGGGGGTCGAGCGACACTGGCTAATGCGTCGCGTGATGAATATTTGGTGGAGAATATTTTGAATTATTCAGATAAATTTTTGTCGAATCATCAGCTCGACATCACAGCGGTACAATCCATCAATGAACGTCGAAATCGCCGAACGTTATCCACAGGAACTGGCTTTGGAAATGATATTCTAGGTTTCAACGGCATGACCAACGCACTGAATTTTAATGCTCAGCAAACCGATCAACTTTTCCGAATTGCGTCATTTTTAGGGCGAATTCGGTATAATATCAAGGATCGCTATTTGGTTACGTTGACCGGACGTGCCGATGGAGCCTCGGTTTTTGCTGCGAGTAAAAAATGGGGTTTCTTTCCTGCGGCCTCCGTGGCTTGGCAAATGCACAAAGAATCATTTTTGCAAGAGTCAAGACTTTTTAGTGAATTAAAATGGCGAGCATCCTATGGATCGGTTGGGAATCAATCCCTTGATCCCTACACTACTTTGGGTGTTGTTAACAACCTTCCCTATGTATTTGGCTCCCAAATTGTAAGTGGAAACTTGCCCGGTAACTTGCTTCCTAACCCAAATCTGACGTGGGAAACATCTACTACGTTGAATGCTGGTTTGGATTTTGGATTATTGGGTAATAAACTTACCGGTAGTGTAGAATATTACAATACACAAACCACCAATCTACTGACCGATATTTCGTTGGGTGGCGCTTCCGGATATTCGAGTATGATCACCAATGGCGGTCTTTCCCAGAATCGTGGAATCGAAATGTCATTGACAGCCAATTTGATTCGTAAAAGTGATTTCAAGTGGTCGGTAACTGCCTTATTCGCCCGCAATCGAAATCAAATTCTCTCTTCCGGAATTTTTGATGAAAATGGCCAACCACGGGATGATTTGAATCGCAATCGTTTCATTGGTCAACCCATCAATGTGATTCGAACCTTGTTGTTTGACGGTATTTTTCAATCGGATGATGAAGCCTTGGCTTCCGCACAAGGTACGAAAAATGGTACGGTCGTTCCTTTTCAAAATCCAACCACATTAACAGCTGGTGCTATCCGACTAAAAGACGTGAATCAAGATGGGGTCATCAATATACAAGATTTCGTGATTTTGGGAGCAGATCCTAAGTGGATTGGTTCATTAAGTTCAAATCTTACCTGGCGCCGATGGGATCTTTTTGCCGATGTATATACTGCGCAAGGCGTAACCCGATTCAATCCTTGGTTAGCTAGTTTTAATCAAGGGGGTACTTTGCAGTCGGTCCGAAATGGTATTCGTGTAAATTATTGGACACCCGAAAACCCATCCAATGAGTATCCTCGTCCGAACTTCGGTGCGGCACCTGCCAACATCTCAGCGATGGGCATTGCAGATGCCTCGTATATCCGTCTAAGAACGCTTACCGTGGGACATCAATTGGCTCCCAAAATGCTCCAAAAATTGGGGTTGACCAACGCAAAAGTATATTTCACCGGGACGAACCTGTTGACGATCACGGATTATAAATCGTATAGTCCTGAGAATAATCCTGGAGATTTTCCAGATGCCAAAGTATATACCCTAGGGATCCAACTTAATCTTTGATTTTGATCATGAAAAAACTAAATCTATGTTTATTAGCTGCTGTCTTATTAGGGCTTGGTTCATGCTCTGATTATTTGACGGAACGCCCTGCCGCTCAGTTTACCGCTGAATTTGTTTATAATACACCTGAAGGCCTTGAGTCAGGTGTCGTAGCACTGTACACACTACACCGTGCGTTTTGGGAAGATCAAGCCAACAATGGTTCAAATGCCATTGTGATTGACGCTAAAGATGACTTGACTGTCCCACGGGGAGGGGAGATTTCAAATTATGGTTTAATGCGTAACGGAACAACCGTCGAAAATTCAGGGGTTTATGGAGCCTATTGGCGGCATTATTACCGATTAATCGACCGATCCAATGCGCTTATCAAGGCAGCGGAATCTTTGCCGAACTTGGATGACGCGCGCAAAGCCCAAATTCTTTCAGAAGCGCGTTTTTTTCGTGGACATTCCATTTTTATCTTATACAAGTTATTCAATAATATTTTCATCACAACAGAGCCCACAACGCCTGAAACAGTCAATCAAGTCATAAACAATAAATCCTCTAAAGAAGAGATTTTTACGTTGATCAAGGCTGATTTAGGATACGCTATCCAAAATTTGGCGTTTACCTCTGCTCAGCCTGGCCGAGTAACCCAAGGGGTAGCACGCCATGTTAGGTCAGAGGTGGCTTTATGGGAAGAGGATTGGCAAGAAGCAAAAGTACAAGCGGAAGCCGTGATCAATGCGGGGAATTACCGACTTGTGGCCAATACAGGATTGGTATTTGCAGGTGATTTGAATCATACGGAGGCACTATGGACCTTGCAATGGAGAGTACAACTGAATGGCATCGCGCATCGTATTAATTTCAATCTCATGCCGAATTACGCCGAGTTGATTCCCGGTTCTCGGTACACAATCGAGCAGGGAGGACGAGGATTTGGTTGGTTAACGCTAAATAATTACTTACGTGATTTGCTCAATGCTGATCCCAATGACACGCGAATAAAAGGCACATATTATATTCAAGATTACGTTTATAATGATCCGAATACTCTTCCTGCCGGACGTACGCTAGGGGAAAAGATTGTCCATCCAACTTGGCAAGAATTCGCCCCGGCTGCCGCGAACCGGAATTTTTGGTTTATTCGCCTAAATGCGGGATGTAAAAAGTATTTTCCGGATAATGGAATTCCAACCGAAAATAATCATGTCAAAAACATCATGTTATACCGTCTTGCGGAAACGTTTCTCTTTGCCTCCGAAGCCAATATGCGGTTAGGCAATACCACCTTAGCGTTGCAACAACTAAATACGGTTCGGGCCAGGGCCAATGCAGCTCCTGTAGCAACGATTTCACTACAAGCGCTTTTGGATGAACAAGCTAGAGAATTTGCGTTTGAAGGCAGACGTTGGTATATGTTAAAACGGACGGGTAAATTATTCGAACACATTACCACCTATGCAGGTTATGGGCTACCAGGTGATAAAAGTGTCGAAAACTCGACAGCAGGTGGTGGAAATAACACGAAAGAACGACCTTTACCCTACCGAAACTCGGCTCGCGCGGCTATGCGCCCTCATATGGTGAATTGGGTTATTCCGTTAAGTGAAATCAATTTGTTAGGTCCTAATTATCCACAAAATGACGGATATTGATTTTTTTTGATGATGGGTATCTCGTACGAGGTACCTATCTTATTTTTCTTTGTTCTTTACATTCTTTTTTTCATGAATTTAAAATACGCTTTGTTTTGTTTTTTTTGGGGTTGTTCAGTGGTCTCTTTGGCGCAAAACCCCGTCATTGCTCACCGAGGAGCATGGAAAACCAACAATTTACCCCAAAATTCAATCGCAGCCTTACGCCAAGCGATTTCGCTGGGTTGTGCTGGATCCGAATTCGATATCCGAATTACACTAGATGACTCGCTGGTTATTGTTCATGATCCTACCCATGCAGGTCTAATCATTGAGAAAACCTTGTACCAGGACTTATTGCCTCATAAACTAAGTAATGGAGAAACCATTCCTACGCTTAGAGAATACCTGCAAGCTGGGCTGGCAAATAATTCAACCACTAAGCTGGTCTTGGAAATTAAACCGACCTCACCTTCCCGTGAACGAGGACTGGTGGTCGCCAATCAAACGGTTGCTTTGGTGAACCGAATGAATGCGCAAGATCAGGTTGTGTACATTAGTTTTGATTACCAAATCCTATTGCAAGTACTCCGTCAAGCCCCCCAAGCCAAAGTATATTATTTGGAAGGAAATCGCTCTCCTCAAGAATTGGTTGCGGATGGGATTACGGGGTTGAACTACCATTTTTCTGTTTTTCAAAAAAAGCCTGAGTGGATTTCACAAGCCAAACAATATGGTATAGAACTTCTATCCTGGACAGTCAATGATCCGATGATTATGGAGACAATGCTCCAAAATAAATTCGAATTCATCACGACTGACGAACCTGAAAGGTTATTGGACTTAATCCAATCCAAATCTCATTAACCCCACACCAACCACGCCACCCAACACAGGAGCATCGCCGATACGCCCGTGAGCGCCGAGGCGATGCCGTGGCTGCGCAAACCCATACTGACGGTTTGCCCAGACAACCGCGTAACGACCCAGAAGTAACTGTCATTGACATGGCTTACCATGATCGCACCCGAACCCACCGCCAATACACTCAACGCCACCGCTACCGGAGAGGTGAGTCCGAGAGCAGGCATGAGCGGGGCGATTAATGAGGCGGCAGTTAGCATCGCCACAGTCGAAGAGCCTTGCACCGTTTTTAAAAGAAATGCGACCCCGAACGGAACCCAAAGTCCCCAACCCCGCATCGCTTCCGGATCTAAAAGGGTTTCACCCAAGTGGGCGGATTGTAGGACAAATCCAAACATGCCCCCTGCTCCGGTTACCAACAATATGTCACTGCTTTCGCGAAATGCATCTCCGACCCAGCCCTCACTGCTGAATACCCGGCGCTCAAGTACCGCGGGTAAAGTCAAACTCGCCAGAAATCCCAAGCCTAACGCAATGAAGGGTGTTCCCAGAAATTGAAGGAGCGGATACCAAGTGGCGTTTTCGTACGCGGCGGGTATGGCCGATTTGGCCATGATCAACACCAAGGGTAAACCAATCGGAAGTAAGGATTTGGAAAGAGGTGGAAGGGTGGTCGACCAGACTTCGGTTGGGTGATCCTCACGTGCGTCTAATGTCATATCCGCTGAAGATCGCCCCAGCCAGTGGCTGTAGAGAATCGTGGGGATCTGCGCTAGCAGTCCAATGCCAACCCCAAAGCCCAGCACTAAGCCCATATCGGCACCCAAAAGGCCAGTAGCTGCTAACGGTCCAGGCGTAGGGGGGATTAGGCAATGGGAGGTCATTAATCCCATCGCTAAGGCCGTAGTGGTCGTAACAAGGGCTACTCCGGCCTGCCGGGACAACACACGGTTCAGGCCTTGCAACAGCACAAAGCCAGCATCAACAAAAACAGGTATGGCAATCAAAAATCCAAGCCCTGAAAGCGCCCAAGGCAATTTCTTTAGTCCTGTGAGCCGCAATATTGATTTGGCTATCTGATAGGCCCCACCTGACTTTTCCAAAAACGTCCCGATCAACACGCCCATCAAAACCAATAAACCGATTTTTCCCAAGGTTTGGCCAAAGCCTTGTTGCATTCGCTCTACGAGATCACCCAGCGGAATACGAACCCACACCCCAAAGAAAAGGGATACAAAAAGTAAAACCAAAAAGGGGTGAATCCGCCAATACGAAGTGCCCACTACGATCAGCAAAACCGATAAGATCAATCCGAGGATTAACATCGTATGTTCCTAATTTATAGAGGAAACTACTGACTTTTTGAGGGAATTGGAAGTGCCTCGGTATTTTTCTTTTGCCGAACCCGCCACCAGCGCATGATGGGCTGTTCCACACTGTGGTAAACTGCCATAGAAAGCAGCAAGTTTAGGCCGAATACCACCACAGCATAGACAGGATACGAAACCCACGTGGGTCCTTTGCCCAAATGAAAAATCCACATGGCTAGTTCTTGCAGTAAGTAAAAAGAATAGGAAATTTCGCCTAAATAAACACAAACAGGATGGCTTAACGCCCTGGATACGCGACCCGTATCTCGACTAATACCAAGCAAGATGGCCGCAAAAAAGGGGGCGATGAGGCCTGTGTCTAAATTTATTTTGTACGGAAGCCATGACCATTCCCCCGGATAGGCCGGCGCGTATTTTAACACCAAAAGTAACCCGAAACCGCCCAATACATACCAAATCCAAGGAGATTTGGTCCCCCAAGGGGTATGTAGATACAAACGGGCGGCTGCTATTCCCCAAAGGAGTTGGTTGATGTGTACCCATGGAAAATGATGAAACATCTCATGCCAGAAGGTGCCAGAAAAAGGGAGCGAGGTGATGAGTATCGTAAGAAACCACACGGCAATAAGGACAGGACTTAAGCGGCGATGGGCGAATCGATGAATCAGCCAAGGAAATAAGGCGTAAAAGAATAATTCAACTGTAATGGACCAACCCAACGGAAATACGGTCAAATACACAGGATCAAAGGGAAAGAAAAAAGCCTGAAGGGCTAAAAGATTCACGCCTAATGCCACCGGGGATGCCAACGTCTGGCCGGAATACGCATGGTACAGCAGGGTCAGCAGTACCGCTACCCAATACGCCGGAAGTATCCGAACGGCCCGGGCAAACCAAAAGTTGTGGGTATCTTGCCGGGAGTTGAGTTTATGGGATTGGGATAAGGTCAACACAAAGCCGGAGAGCACAAAAAAGAAAGAAACGCCCAAATGCCCTTTGCGCACCCACATTTGGTACACCGCATTTTCCGATAACGCTGGCCACGCATGGAAGGCAAAAACCCACATCGCCGCTAGAAAGCGTAAAAAGGTCAGCTGGTCTAATCTTCTAAGATTCGGCCTCATATAATTTTTGCAGTAATAGGCTCACTTCCCGACGCATAGCGGAAACGGGTTGAGTAAATTGATTGGTTAAGATGGCGAACCGCAGCAGTCGGCCTGTTTTGGTTCGAAGGAAACCGGCTAGATTATACACGCCGGACATCGAGCCTGACTTGGCAAAGATGTACGGTGGTTCCGATCCTCTCATCGTACCCAAAGTGCCGGGTCGGTGTGTGGAGGGTAAGTAGTGGAATAAGCTGTCTATAGGGAGTGTATCTTGTAGCTTCCCCAACAGGTAAAGAAGGTTTCTGGGGGTTTGGAGGTTATAGCGAGATAGTCCCGAACCATCTACCCAGCGAGGGCGATCGGGAAGGCTAGCCAACGGACCAGCCAATAGGGTGTCGATAACCCCTTGAGTTGAACCCATAGTTCCCCAAGCTGGGCCACACATGAGTAGAAGTTGTTCCGCCAAAAAATTATCGCTTACCCACAGCATACGACGGTACACCGTATCCGCCGGTTGAGTGCTAAAGGTTTCATAAACAGACGGTAAAGGGATCGGACGATACGAAACCCAACGTTGAAGCGTATCCATCAGGAACTGCTGTGTCAACGCTCCCGAGGTTCGAAACGGGATTTCCTGTTGGAATTGTTGGGATTGATACACCGACGTAGGAATGAAAAATTGATTGTCTTCCCATGTACGTCGAATCCATTTTCCCGTAGGTTCATCGACAAAAGATGACCGGAATATTTTCGGCTGAATCGTGAGCTGACCGGACTCCATACGTGTCCATACCACATTTCCGTATAAGGGCAGCGCGGAGGTTTCTGCCGAGTAATCGGCATCAAAATCATCCCAGGCCCAGCCGGCTCCCATACCAGCCTGTTTGAAATGCGCATCGGAGTACACCAAAACCCGATGTGGTTGCTGACGAAGCCATTGGTACACCCGGTCATTCCCAAAATCGGGATGCAAAGCCGTTGGCTCTCCTGTTCCCCAAAAAAACAAGGTGTCTTCCTTCACTTGATAGTAGGCACCAGGTAGATTTTCAGGTAAACTCAATAATCCAGCGTAAAAGGTAAATAACTTCGTCGTGGATGCAGGAATGAAGTATTTCTCCGCTTGGTGTGCATACAAGGTATCGGTAGCCTCGGTTACGATTATTCCTACATGCGCTCGACGGAAAAGGGTAGAGGTATCCAGGGTAGATTGGATAATCGTGGCAATTGTAGTATCCTTCACCTGTTTTTTCGAGGTGATGCAACTGGAAAGACAAAGGGCTAGTCCGATAATCCCAAACCGTAGGTGACGCTTCATAAAGAAAACCACCGAGTTGTTTTCTCGGTGGTGGGGAAATTAATGGGTAATATACTCAAATCCAAGGAAAGGTTGAAGCACTTTCGGTACTCGGATGCCCTCCGGCGTTTGGTTATTTTCTAAAATAGCAGCCAAAATACGAGGCAAAGCCAAGGCAGAACCGTTCAGCGTATGCAAAAGAACAGTTTTGCCATCCACTTTGGTTCGAAGTTTCAGGCGGTTGGCTTGGTAGGTTTCGAAGTTCGAAACCGAGCTACATTCCAACCATCTTTCTTGTGCAGCAGAGTACACCTCGAAGTCGAAAGTTAAGGCCGATGTAAAACTCATGTCGCCACCACACAAGCGCAATACGCGATAGGGCAGTTCAAGTTTTTCCAACAATCCTTTTACATGCGCGACCATACCTTCCAAAGCGGCGTAAGAGTCTTCGGGCTTCGTGATTTGAACAATTTCAACTTTATCAAACTGATGCAGGCGGTTCAATCCCCGAACATGCGCACCCCATGAGCCCGCTTCTCGACGAAAACAAGGCGTATACCCCACATTTTTTATAGGAAGTTCCTGTTCGGAAACAATGACATCGCGGTATAGATTAGTAATGGGAACCTCCGCGGTTGGAATTAAATACAAATCATCCTCGGTCGCATGATACATCTGTCCTTCTTTATCAGGCAGCTGCCCCGTGCCAAAACCGGAGGCACTGTTGATCAAAATAGGCGGTTGCACTTCGGCATATCCTGCTTTTTCGGCTTCATCCAAAAAGAAGTGAATCAAAGCGCGCTGGATTTTAGCACCTTGGCGCTTGTACACTGGAAATCCAGCGCCAGTAATTTTATTGCCGAGATCAAAGTCAATGATGTCGTACTTTTTTATCAATTCCCAATGCGGCTGTGCACCTTCCGGTAGGGTGGGTAGGGTACCCCAGGCATAGATTTCTTCGTTTTCTTCGGGTGTACGGCCAGCGGGAACCGACGAATGTGGTAAATTCGGAAGAGCGACCAAGGCGTGTTGAAGTTCGTCCTCTCTCAAGCGCAGGCTCTCTTCCAAGAGTTTGACCTCGTTTTTCAATACACTGGTTTGCGCTTTCGCTGCCTCAGCGGCTTCCTTCTGCCCTGATTTCATCAACCCGCCGATTTCCTTGGCCAGTGCATTACTTTGCGCCAGAAGCTGGTCGAGGCGAGCTTGGGTTTCTCGCCGCGATTGGTCAAGAAGTAAGAGAGCATCCACCTTGGATTCGGCGTCTGAAACAAATTTTTTGGTCAATCCGGCAATAGTCAATTCCCGATTTTCCCGAATAAAGGGTAGTACTAACATAAGTTATTAAGCGTCAAACGTAAACAAACCTTCATTAAGGGCCTCCAAGGCGGCATTTTTATCTTGGGTATCGACCAAGATCGAAATATTATGCTCCGAAGCACCGTAGGAAATCATCCGGATTGGGATTTCTTTTAATGCCTCCAGGACTTTCAGTGCAATACCGGCTTTGTCGGCTTTAAAGTTGCCGACTATACAAATGATGGATTGATTGCGGTCATGCTCTTCGAGTTCAGCAAATTGACTAAGTGCCGCGGTGATCGACTCCAGATGCTCGGCATTGTCAATGGTTACGGCTACCGAGACTTCAGAGGTCGTAATCATATCCACAGGTGTCTTGAAGTTTTCGAAGATCTCGAATACCCGCCGCAAAAATCCAAATGCATTGAGCATTCGGGTTGAGTGGATGTAGATGGCGGTGATGCCATCTTTGGCAGCGATGGCTTTAATTTCCGATGAGGTAGTTTGGTGGGCCGAGATAACCGTCCCTGGGGCCGCAGGATCCATAGTGTTTTTTAGACGAACAGGTACACCGCATAATTTGGCTGGTGTGATGGTACTTGGATGTAAAATTTTTGCGCCGAAATAAGCGAGTTCGGCAGCTTCTTCAAACGTCAGTTGACGCACAGGGAACGTGCGTTTCACGATACGCGGATCGTTGTTATGCATGCCATCGATATCGGTCCAAATCTGGATCTCCTCCGCAAACAAGGCCCCACCAATCAAGGAAGCGGTATAATCAGATCCTCCACGTTTGAGGTTGTCTACCTCATTCCGCGGGTTTCGACAAATGAACCCTTGCGTGACTAAGATTTGCTTTTCTTCTTGCCCAACGAGTAGCTGATCCAATAAGGTTCGGATCGTCTCTAATTCGGGTTCTCCATCCGCATCAATGCGCATAAAATCTAAAGCAGGGATCAACACAACGGCATCCCCTTGCTCTTGAAGGTAAGCCGTAAACATTTGGGTTGATAAAATTTCACCTTCGGCAACCAATTCTTTGTCCTGCTTTAGGGTAAAAGGTTTGATGGAAGCCAGTGACCGAATGAACCCAAATTCATTTTGGAGAATGGTTTTTCCAGCCGTTAGACCCTCCGGTGTTTGGTATAATTCGGTGATGAATGACACATAATGTTGCTCGAGTGCATCAATCTTTTGCATGGCAAGTTCCTCTTGATTTGACTTGAGGAGCGTACCAATTTCCAATAGACTATTGGTGGTACCCGAAAGCGCTGAGAGAACCACCATTTTTCGGGTTCCATCTTCGGTCACGAGTTGGCGAATGGATTGCATCCGCTCTGGTTTTCCGACGGACGTACCGCCAAATTTCCAAACTTGCATGAGAAGGTTCGTTGTAGTGAATCGTTAAAATCCTAACATTTTTATAGCGGTGATCGCAGCTTCATCGCCTTTATTTCCATGAATACCACCGGCACGGTCTAAGGCCTGTTGCTGGGTATTGGGCGTGAGAACACCAAAAATTACGGGTTTGTTGTATTTCAAACTTACCTGGGTAAGTCCTTGTGCTACTGCATGATTGATGTAATCATTGTGTTTGGTTTCTCCTTGAATCACACACCCAATGGCAATCACGGCGTCGATATCATGCCGTTGTGCAGCCAATTGAGCCCCAAAGCTTAGTTCAAAACTTCCAGGGACATTCCACCGGAGTATATTTTCCGGTGAAACGCCGTATTGAAGAAGAGTGGCATATGCTCCTTTATAAAGCTCTTCCGTTACTTCTTCATTCCATTCCGCTACGATCAACGCGAATTTTCTCTCCCGTATATCGGGGAGGTTTTGCGTTTGAAAAACACTCAAATTTTTGTCTGCAGAACTCATTGTATTACACGGTTTACTAAAAAAGGGACAAACCACGATCGGCTTATCCCTTCCATTATTTTTTAAATAATCTCTGGTTACTCGCCGACAGATGCCTCGAGTTTCGATTTATATTTCTTTGCATTTAAAGCTTCCATGGAGGTGGCATATTGTTCAGCAACCTTAGCGTAGATCGCAATCGCCTCTGTATTTTGCTTTTTCTCCACGTAAACCGAAGCTAACTTCATCAAATAGGTCGGTGTGAAATATTTGTTGGGCTTGAAGTCTGCTGCTTTTTGATACGCTGTAATGGCTTCATCCCATGCTTTTTTCTCAACATGTGCATCGCCAATGAGCGCATAAGCGCGACCTTGCAAAATGGCATCACTTGATGAAAATGAGGATAAGGCCTCAATGGCTTGGTCATATTTTGCCTGTTTCAAATAAATTAATCCAACATAAAAATTGGCTAATTTACCAGCGGGTGTATGGCTGTATTGATCTGCGATGGATAAAAGGCCGTCGTTTCCGGCGGTACCGTTCAACGCTTGTGTGAGTGAATCAGACTCAAAATATGAAACCGCTGGATACATAGCCGCTTGTGCTTCTTCGTTTTGGGAATCCACCCAATACGTATAGCCAAAATACCCACCCACAACAGCTGTTACGAAGCCTAAGATGAACCCCAGCACTTTGCCGTTTGTTTTAAAGAAACTTTCGGCTTTATTGAATTCTTTTTGAAGAGCTTCAGCGCTCTCGAGGATTTCAATTCCTGACTTGTCTTTTTCTGCCATGTTATTTATTACAAAATATTTTTCGGAGGGCAAATTTACAAAATCCTTTATGAATATTTCGTATAAGGATAGGATAAAATTTGAATTTTCTCAGGGATATTCTGAAAAAATAGAGGCGTACCTCGTTGGAAGTACGCCTCTAGGAAAATTTTATTCCTTCACGAACGGATAATCAGCCTGAACGTAGATGTCCTCAAACGCCTCTTCAGGCTTTGGCCAAGGCGAATCCTCAGCAAATTGCACGGATTCAGCGACTTGTTGTTTGATGCGCGCATCAATGACATCCAATTCTTCTTGCGTTGCAATACCTTGCGTCAAGATCCGATCTTTGATCAATTCCACAGGATCCCGATCCTTCCACTCGGCAACTTCTTCTTTTGTCCGGTATTTTTGTGGATCCGACATCGAGTGCCCACGGAAACGGTACGTCTTGAATTCCAAGAAAGTTGGCCCCTCGCCAGCACGTGCTCGCTCGGCTGCGCGGCTAACCGCCTCATGGACCATTTCAACATCCATGGCATCCACGGGTTCAGACGGCATATCATACGCTTCCGCTAACGTGTAAAGTTCCCGAACATTTGACGTACGACTTACCGAGGTACCCATCGCATATCCGTTGTTTTCTACTACAAAAATGACCGGTATTTTCCAGGTCATGGCCATGTTGAACGCCTCATGCAAAGCACCTTGACGAACGGCCCCGTCTCCCATATAGCAAATACAGAGGTTATCGGTTCCTTTGTATTTTTCTGCAAACCCAATCCCTGCACCCATCGGAATTTGTGCCCCGACAATGCCGTGACCGCCCACAAAATTAACTTCTTTGTCAAAAATGTGCATGGATCCTCCTTTGCCCTTGGTGGTACCGGTTACTTTACCGTATAGCTCCGCCATCACGCGCTTGGGATCTGTACCCAAGGCTAAAGGATGTCCGTGATCCCGGTAGGCTGTAATGTATTTGTCCCCTTTTTTCAACGCCGATACGGAGCCAGAAGAACAAGCTTCTTGCCCAATGTACAAGTGGCAAAAACCACGGATTTTCTGCTGTCCATACAACTGACCCGCTTTTTCCTCAAATTTCCGCTGCAACTGCATGGAATCATACCAATACAGGTACTGCTCTTTCGAATACCGGGTCTTGACTTCTTCTTTTTTCTTCGTTGCCATATTTTAGGCTATTTTAGGCTTAGTTAACGGAATCATTTTCTAAATTTGGACACAAAAATACGTTTTTCACCGTAACTACATAGCAATCGGGCAACAATTTGCCGGAAAGTTGGCATGCATCTGACCGCGCTTCATCTTCGCCACTTTCGGAATCACTCCGAACAAGACTGGCAATTCTCTCCCGCCGTGAATGCGTTGGTCGGTCCGAATGGGTCGGGTAAAACCAACGTACTCGAGGCCATTTATCTCCTTTGCCTTACCAAAACCTCGGCTTCATGGCCTGATGCGCTCAACATTCAGCACGAGCATGGTTATTTTCAAGTGGATGGATGGTTTACCAAAAATGAAGTGTCGGAACGAATCACCTGCTCGGTACAGCTCGGTCAAAAAAAAGCATTTCTTCACGATCTGATTCCTTACGAACGTCTCCTCGACCATGTAGGGAAGTTTCCCCTAGTCTTTTTATCCCCAGAGGATACCGACTTAATTCGAGACTCGAGCGAAGGCCGGCGGAAGTTTGTGGATGGCATTCTCTCGCAAGCCTCCCCCCACTTTCTCCAGGATTATCAACAATACCACCGCACCTTGGACCAACGAAATCGTGCCCTGAAACAAATGGCTATGGCGCGTCGGACGGATCTGACGCTCTTGGATGCTTATGATGAAACGTTGCTTTTACTCGGTGAACGCTTGTCCCAGGCCCGGAAGTCTTTTCTGCTCGATTTTCTGCCTCACTTTCAACACCAATATCACATGGTGAGTGGGGGGCACGAACAAGCCGGGATTTCATACGAAAGTAGTTGGCTTGACCCAGATTTTCCGCAACGATTTCGAGACCACCGTCCACAAGATATCGCTACACAGCGAACAATTCTGGGGGCACACCGAGATGATTTTTTGTTTACGCTACAAGATCAACCGATCCGAAAATTTGGCTCACAAGGCCAAAAAAAATCATTCGTAATGGCCTTGCGCTTAGCGCAGTACGACGTATTGGCCCAACAAACGGGTCACGCACCGATTCTCCTACTCGATGATATTTTTGATAAACTCGATGAGCACCGGATTCAACATCTGATCGCGCACATCAATCAACCTCATATGGGGCAGGTTTTTTTAACAGATGCACGCCCTGAGCGAACCCGAGCCTTTTTAGCTAATTTTTCACGCGATGTACAGGTGTGGGAGACAACCTAATGAGTCGTTGGGAATCCGAAGGGTTCTCGTTATTTTTGTGATTCACTTAACCGCCCCCGAGCTGTGGCCACGTCCAAAGAAACCCCGTTAGCCAAACAATACAAACAAATTAAAGCCCAATACCCCGGTGCTTTGCTCTTATTTCGCGTCGGTGATTTTTATGAAACCTTCGGAGAAGATGCCATCAAAGCCTCCAAAATTTTAGGTATTGTGTTAACCAAACGGAATAATGGGGGAGCCAATGAAGAACTGGCTGGATTTCCACATCATTCGCTAGATACGTATCTTCCTAAACTTGTCCGAGCCGGCCAACGCGTGGCTATCTGTGATCAATTGGAAGATCCGTCCCAAGCGAAAGGGATTGTTCGACGAGGCGTGACCGAATTGGTGACACCCGGCGTTTCATACAATGACCATGTCCTCCACACCAAGCATAATAATTACCTCGCCTCCTTGCATTGGCTTGATAATCAACAAGCCGGAATCGCCTTTTTGGATATATCAACCGGGGAGTTTTGGGTTGCAGAAGGCTCCATCGCCTATATCGACAAGTTGTTGCAAAGTTTTTCGCCCGCCGAAGTGCTATACCCCAAACGGAGAAAAGAAACTTTTTTAACTTGGTTTGGCGACCAGTGGACAACCTACTCGTTGGAGGATTGGGCCTACACGCATGATTTTGGTTATGAAATCCTGACGAAACACTTTCAAACCACATCACTTAAAGGCTTTGGTATCGAGGACTTATCTCTCGGGATTGTCGCCGCCGGGGTTATCATTCAGTACTTGGCCGATACCGAACACCGGCAGGTGAGCCATATCCGGGCGATTACCCGGCTGGATCAGGAAAAATACGTTTGGTTGGATCGATTCACAATTCGAAATTTAGAACTGGTCGCCCCGCAACAAGAAGGGGGTATCCCGCTCATCGATATCTTGGATCATACCTTAACCCCCATGGGAGGACGTCTGTTGCGGAAATGGGTCGTTCTTCCGTTGAAAGATGTACGCGCTATTGAAGAAAGGCAACAAATGGTGCGCAATTGGGTAGCTCAACCTGACGAACTCGAAAACTTCCGGCTGGTTCTCAAGCCTATTGGCGATTTGGAACGACTAATTTCCAAAATTGCAGCAGGTAGAATTAACCCCCGAGAATTGGTTCATCTGAAAAAGTCACTCCTGCAAATTCCCGCCTTGCGAGGCCAATTGCAAGGGTATGATTTTCCTATTGCTGTTTTATACCGAGATCAACTTTCGGATTGCCAAGCGCTAGTCGAACGATTGGACCGCGAACTGCGCGAGGATGCCCCCATGCTTTCGAACCAAGGACAAATGATTGCCACCGGGGTCGATGAAGCGCTCGACGAACTACACCGCATGGCGTTTTCGGGCAAAGATTACTTACTCGAAATTCAGCAACGTGAAGCGGCACGAACCGGAATCCCGTCGCTAAAAATCGCGTATAACAAAGTTTTTGGCTATTACCTCGAGGTGTCCAACGCTCATAAAGACAAGGTTCCCGTAGAATGGATCCGAAAGCAAACGCTCGTCAACGCCGAACGGTACATAACAGAGGAACTGAAAATTTATGAAGAGAAAATTCTATCGGCTGAATCGAAAATATTTGAAATCGAATACCGACTATTTCAAGCTTTGGTGACTACCGCACAAGAATATGTTGCCCCAATTCAACAGAATGCACGTTTGGTGGCTACGTTAGACTGTCTGGCATCCTTTGCTCGTGTTTCGCGTAAAAATCGCTACACGGCCCCGCAGATGACCGATGGGAAGGTTTTATCCATCACCCAAGGCCGACATCCAGTGATTGAACAGCAGCTGCCGCTCGGTGAAGAGTACATTCCCAATGATTTGTACTTGGATGATGAAACCCAACAAATCATGATTCTCACCGGACCGAATATGGCGGGTAAATCGGCGCTTCTCCGGCAAACGGCTTTGATCGTCCTCATGGCACAAATTGGGTGTTATGTCCCGGCTAGTGCCGCCGAGCTGGGTATTGTAGATAAAATTTTCACTCGGGTAGGGGCGAGCGACAATCTCTCCAAAGGGGAGAGTACGTTTATGGTCGAAATGACCGAGACAGCTTCTATTGTCAATAACCTAAGTGATCGAAGTTTGATTATCATGGACGAAATTGGTCGAGGTACCAGTACGTATGATGGCGTTTCGATTGCTTGGAGTATCGCGGAATTTTTACATAATCACCCTAAATTTCGTCCTTGGACCCTGTTTGCCACGCATTACCACGAACTGAATGAACTTGCCCACGAATTCCCACGCATTAAAAACTTCAATGTAGCCGTCCGGGAATTTCAAGGGAAGATTGTGTTTTTGCGGAAATTGGTACCCGGAGGAAGTGAACATAGTTTTGGGATTCATGTTGCCCAACTGGCCGGAATGCCCAATCAAATTGTGACCCGAGCGCAAACCATGCTTCAACATCTTGAAAAAGAATCTCGACTGGAAGTGCAAAAGGATAAAATTCGGGAGATGCCGAAGTCGAATTTTCAGCTTACGTTATTTGATGCTCCCGATCCTGCCCTTGAAAAAATTCGGCAGCAAATGGAGTTGCTGGATATCAATAGTTTATCCCCGATGGAGGCTTTATTGAAACTCAATGAGTGGAAATCGCTCCTGCGTTAACGCTGACGAGAAGGAATCCGAGCAAATCCAACCAAATGGTCGCTTCGAGCACCCGGAGGGCGGTGGTAAATCAATACCTCGTATAGGTTTTCTGTATCGGCAAAATTTCCCTCCAATGGAGCGTCCTCCCGGGTTCCGTCAGCTTTGATGCGCGAAAACAAGTAGTCGTACACGCCTTGCTTCAAATTCAACTCGGTCGTCCATTTTTGCGTGGTTGCATTCCACCGCAAAGGTTGATCCCATGCCCAATGATTAAACGCACCCCGAATGAACCACGCATCGGAACTCGCTCCTTCTCCTTGCCAATCCACATGGAGTTTTATGTAATCACAGGCAATGTTTGGGTTGGTTTGATCTCGGTTCTCGATAATAAATTGCCCATTAAAATCACGCTGGTCGGTATATCGGCCCAACGCTCGGCTGGATTGTGGGGTCATCCAAAGTTCGTCGGGATCCCCTAATTGAATGCGTTCCACCATGTAGCCTCGGGTAAATGAGCTTCGCAAATCAATATACCGGAATTCATTTCCGCCGGGGAATAGATTGTCTGGCTGAAACAGCTGGTAGGTCAGTTGCCTACGCTGCGGAATCACCTGCGTGGGCGTGAAAGGGCCTCGAATTTGATCCGGGCGTTGGTTTTGTCGGATATAGACCTTAAAATCTTGGGCTGGATTATAGGCCAAGTCATAGCCGTTCCATTGGACCGACAACGACAGTTGTTGATGACTTCGCCACATCGCACCATCTTGCGCAGCTTCCACGCGGCCTTGAATTTGCACCGCTGGATCAAGAACATAAAATAATCGGGTGAAAATCGGCTGGGTCATCCGATAATTGCGGTACACCGCCACCATGAAGTTCCCGGAAACACGAGGAAAGGGGACTACAAAACGGTAATGATGATAAGACGTCTTGGTATTTTGTGATACTTCATAATTGGCTATCGTGAATTCATTGAACGAATCAAGAATCTCCATATCGCGGAGGTCAGAGGGTTTCCATTGGGCGTCAAAATGAAAAAGTTTGACATAAAACTGATTCCCATCAAACGACAGATCATCAAATTCCAGCACCAAGGATTGATTGCCACGCATGGATACGACTGGACTCGCTAACGAACGATCGGGACGTACGCTCTCCGCCGATGCTGGGTAGAGCATAACGGTTTGAATGTTGGCGTCATATACCCGATCTACAGCGGGTGGCGTCGATTGCGCCCAAACGGAGAGACTTGCCAGTCCCCAAATTAAAAAGGCTAGTTTCATGCCTAGAGAACGAGAAATCATGCGTCCCATTGCACCATTTTTTCCTCCCAAAGGGCATTCTTATTGTTCAGTTCAGCTTGCACGTGCTGGTACTCGGTTTGCAGCTGGTTGGCTTGTGTCAGATTTTCATACAGCTGTGGGTCCGCTAATTGTTGTTCCAACGCAGACTTTTGGCTTTCCAACACGGCGATTTGATCTTCCAGTTCTGCGATTTCCTTCGCCAATTTTTTCTTAACCTGCGGGGATACTTCAGCTACGACGGGAGCCGATGCCGGAGCTTTGGGCGTGGCAGTCTCGGGCTTTTTGAAGGTAGCCGGGGCATCCCATGTTTTTCCATGATCTTCCATCCAGACCGCAAATTCATCGTATCCCCCGGGGTATTCTTTAATTTGCTCGTCTTCGATATACCAAACCTTATTGGAGACTTGGGAAATAAAATGCCGGTCGTGGGAAACAATCACATACGTCCCCTCATACTGATTGAGGGCTTGGATCAAGATGTTCACCGACTGCATATCCAAGTGGTTGGTGGGTTCATCCAGTAGTAGGAAGTTCGCTTCTGAAATGAGGATTTTAGCCAAAGCTACTCTGGATTTCTCACCCCCTGAGAGAACCTTAATTTTCTTGAAGGCATCTTCTCCACTGAAAAGAAAGCAGCCTAATAATGCGCGGAGTTCAGTTTCGGATTTGGTGGAATCTGCATACTTCAACTCTTCCAATAAGGTTTCCTCCAAATGCAAGGATTCGAGTTGGTGCTGGGCGTAAAACGAGAACTTAACTTGATGTCCTAATTTCCGTTCCCCTTCGATAGTTTCGGAGCCTGCAATGATGCGTAGGAGGGTTGATTTCCCTTTTCCATTGGCTCCAATCAAGACAATCTTATCCCCGCGTTCAATTTTTGCGGTGCTGTGGTTCAAAATAACCTTTTCGCCATAGGCCTTGGATACCTGATTGAGTTCCATGACATGGCGTCCGGGTTGAATACCAAACCGAAATTTAAAATGAACCCGGGCTGTTTCATCGATTACTTCGTCAATCATATCCATGCGATCCAAGGCTTTTACCCGGGATTGAACTTGGCGCGCTTTGGTCGCTTTGGCCTTAAACCGCTCAATGAATCGTTCGGTCTGTCGAATTTGAGCTTGTTGATTTTCAAAAGCATTCCGTTGGATTTCGTTGCGTAATGCCTTTTCTTCCAAATAGAAGGAATAGTTTCCGGGATAATAATTCAACTTGTTTTGCGCCACCTCAACCGTGACAGAACAAACATTATCGAGAAAATCACGGTCATGGGATACGACCATCACGGCATTTTCATAGGATTGAATGTATTTTTCAACCCATTGGATTGATGGGAGGTCCAAGTGGTTGGTTGGTTCATCGAGGAGGAGTAACGCAGGCTTTTGTAAAAGCAACTTAGCCAGCATAACCCGCATCCGCCAGCCTCCTGAAAAGGCCCGCAAGGGTTGGCTCAATTCCCACGTTTTGAACCCAAGTCCCTCCAGAATTTCTTCCGCTTTAGCTTGAATGGAGTAGCCGTCGAGGTGATCAAACTCAGCTTGTAAATGGCCGAGCTGATCAACGAGTTCATCGCGGTAATTGGTTTCCATTTCGTGCAGCACTTCTTCGATCTTGTGTTGCAAAATTAATTCTCGTTCAAAGGCCTGCATAGCTACCGAGAGGATGGAGTCGTCCGTTTGGTAGGATAGCAAGTCTTGGTTGAGGAATCCTATGGTACAATCCCCGGATTTGGAGATTTGTCCTCCATCGGGTTGATATTCTCCGACAATGAGTTTGAGCAGGGTAGATTTTCCTTTGCCATTGAGTCCAATCAACCCAATTTTATCTTTGGGTTTTACTTGGAGACTGGCGTCTTCAAAAATCGTTCGGCCTCCGAAATAAAAAGAAAGTTGGTTGATGGTCAACATAGGGGTCTCAAGAAAATTTTTCGCAAAAGTACGAGATAATGTAGGGAATGAAAAGAAAAGAGGCCGACCCGCGATGAATTTGGGTCGGCCTC
>Ga0075154_10000474_pt1 | contig 33773 bp, 22 predicted proteins | sample JI71714BDNA_FD_70965 | JGI IMG/M metagenome (GOLD analysis project Ga0075154, IMG submission 70965) | Wastewater effluent complex algal communities from Wisconsin, to seasonally profile nutrient transformation and Carbon sequestration -... | ecosystem: Engineered > WWTP > Effluent > Algae...
AAAGATTATTTGGTTTTGTAAAATACCTGGCCTCTCACCCGCTGTTCATACTCAGTTTCACGTTTATCCTTTTACTGGCTTTTAGTATCGGCTTAACTTCGGCCAACTTTGGCGCACTAGTTCGCTACAAGGTTCCATTAGTACCGTTTTTAATGAGTATTTTGTTTATGTCGCTTTATTCGCCAAAGAACGAATCGTAAATCCGTGTATACGAATTTACCCCTTCGTTTAATCCGTAAAAAAATTGGCCCTCATGCCTTATTTTTTCTCTGTCAAACTCCTGCACCAAACACTGGTCAAGGGCTTGTTGCATTTCAGTGTCCGAAAACCCGTACAATACTACTCCCGAAGGAAGCCGTTTTACAATTTCCTCCGTATCGCCCACTCCGGCATTACAAATAACCGGAATACCCATACCCATTAATTCGCCTTGTTTGGTTGGGGAAGATGCCTGTTTTGAAAAACTGGGAAGAATAAAAAAAACAGAATAATCAAAAACCGCAAGGTGAGCAGCCATTTCGGCACGATTTACGGCACGGATAATCAAATCGCTCACCTTTAAACCATTTTTTTCAGCTTCTTCAAGGATATGTGATGGCGAATCACGGGTAAGAAAAACAAATTTTGAATCCTGAAATTTTTCTTGAAACGCTTTAAAAAAACGAATCATCTCCGGTAACATATACCAAGTACCAACCGAGCCTGAATAACCCAAAACCTTGGTCTGTTCAGTAATTCCCAATTGCTTTCGAATATCACTCTTGGCTATTGCAGGTATCGTTTCATAATTGAAATAATCCATATCGGCACAACAGGGTATAACCGAAATATTTCCTGTGAAGGGTACACCCGTTAATTTTCCTTCTTGAATTATTTTCTTTCCCGCATGCGTAAGCACAATAGTATGAAACGCATCATTTAAAAACGTTATTTCTTTGTTTTTGAAATAACGGTAAACGGAACCCGTTACCACGTTATCCTTTTTCCACAAACCGCCGTCAACCCGCTCATCGGCGTAAAAACCGCGCATATCAAAAAGAAAGGGAATACCCCATTTTTTCATGGCTCTTTGTCCGGCAAGCGCTGTTATATAACTTCGGCAATGAATTAATTGAAATGGATCTGATTTAAAAAGTTTGTCTATAACCCTATTAAAGATAAAAACATCCCACAAGGTGGATAATACCGGTGGAAATTTATGGTATATCTGTGGAATCCAATTTATGCCTTCCCCACGGAGCGTTTCGGCAAGCTTTTTACCGTCTTCGTTGAAGCGGTCCTCTTTTTCAAAACTGATAATAGAAAAGCGATACCCGTTCTTGGTTATACCCCGTAAATACGGAAGAACCTGGCTTCCGCCCAAAGGGTCGGTCATACCATCGTAGGAAAGATAAAGCACATGTTTCGCTGCCATTAGGACAAAGAACGAAATTATAAGCTTACCCACAAAACCCCACTATACGGATGGACATCCGAAGCCAACGAATCCCTATATTTGCAACATGGACAGCAACCCGTATATCTTGTGTATTGAAACCTCGGGGCCGGTATGCTCAGTAGCTCTGGCGCAGGGAAACCGGGTTATGGCTGAAATGAAAGCAGATGAGCCAAACAGCCACTCTTCGGCATTGGCGCCATTGATTGAAAACCTGCTCAAAACGGTTAATCTTTCATTCCGGGAACTTCATGCGGTTGCCCTGAGTGCCGGGCCGGGTTCATATACAGGGTTGCGGATTGGTATGTCAACTGCCAAAGGATTGTGTTATGCCTTAAGCATTCCGCTTATATCCATTTCAACCCTTGACTGTATGGTTCATTCGTTTTTTAGGGAAAAAAAACTCGAAAAAAACGATCTGATTGTGCCCATGATTGATGCCCGCAGAATGGAGGTCTACACAAGAGTATATAATGCATCCGGAGAGCCAATTACCGATCAAACCAATTATATTTCGGGAGATGGAAACCTCATACCATTTGAGCCGGAAACTAGTGTATATCTGATTGGATCAGGAGCTGAAAAAATGCTGTCCGGATTTAATTCAGATAAATTCTGTCATATTGAGGGAACATTTATTTCCGCAGCGGGAATCACTCCCTTGGCCTTTAAACGGTACAGCATGAATGACTTCAACGATTTGGCTTATACCACGCCGAATTATGGAAAAGCCTGGCAAAAAGTATAATGGCTTAAACTTTATCCTCAACCGGTCTGATAATTAAGCGGATTCCCTTATCGTACCGTAAATAGTTATATACCCAGTTGAAGAATGTAACGGCTTTGTTTCTGAATCCGACCAAGGCCAAAAGGTGAACAAACATCCAGATAAACCAAGCAAACCGGCCCGAGAAATGCATTTTAGGCAAATCCACCACGGCTTTATTTTTCCCAATGGTAGCCATTGAACCCTTATCGTTATATTTAAACTGAACAGGCTCAAGTCCGGCATTTATCCTAATTAAGTTTTTACCCAAATTTTTACCCTGTTGAATGGCCACTTGTGCCACCATCGGATACCCGCGCGGAAATTCATCACTGACCATTTCTGCCACGTCACCAATGGCAAAAACCCGATCCATGCCCAATACACGGTTCACCAAATCGGTTTTAATACGGTTACTTCTGGTGTTTAAAGCCTCAGCGGTACCGTCAATGGCTGCCCCTTTAACACCTGCGGTCCAAATTACGGTTTTAGATGCCACCTTTTTCCCATCACCCAGCACCAACATTTCGCCGTCATAATCATTAACGGTAGTGTTTAATAAAACGTTTACTCCCAGTTTTTCAAGGTATTCCCTGGCATCAACAGATGATTTTTCAGACATGGCTCCCAACACCCGGGGTCCTGCTTCCACCAATGAAATCTGCATTTTCTCCACATCCAGATCCGGATAATCTACCGGAAGCGCATTGCGCTTAAGCTCCGCCAAAGCACCTGCCAACTCCACACCTGTTGGTCCGGCACCCACAATCATAAAATTCATGAGCGCATCCTTTTGCACATTACTGCGGGTTAGCGTAGCTTTTTCAAACTGCTGTAAAATCAAACTCCGCAGATTTAAAGCTTCCGGAATTGATTTCATGGGGTATGCATATTTTTCCAGGTTGGCGTTGCCAAAAAAATTGGTGGTAGATCCGGTGGCCAATACCAGGTAATCATATCCCAACTCACCACGAGAAGTAACCAAGCGCCTGTTTTCGGGCAAAACTTGGATTACCTCGGCCATACGAAAGAAAAAATTAATGGAGGTCTGAAAGCCCCTTCGCAGCGGATAGGCAACACTATCGGGCTCTAAACCCGCCGTGGCCACCTGATAAAGCAAGGGTTGGAATGTATGGTAATTATTCCGGTCAATCATGATGACCCGAAATTCTTTCTTAACCAATTCGGCGGCAACATGAAGCCCGGCAAAGCCGCCGCCCACAATTACCACCGTTGGAAATCTGCTCTCCGGTACATTCAAATTCATCGATTCTCTTTTAGCAGGAGCAAAGGTCTTACATTTTATGAAACGGGCTGTTAAAATTTCGTATTTGAACGCTTTTCGATCTGAAGTGTACCAATGCCAAATCAAAACTTAAATATTATGCGTACTCTTCGTAATTTATTCGTCTTTTTAGGACTTATTCTTTTCAGCCTAAGTTCTAACGCACAGCGTAAAATCCAAGTTGCCCTTTTGTTAGACACAAGCAACAGCATGGACGGTTTGATTGACCAAACCAAGTCACAACTCTGGAGCATCGTAAACGAAATGGCATCGGCCAAAGCTGAAGGCAGAAGCCCGCAAATTGAAATTGCCCTTTATGAATACGGAAATGACAACTTGAAGGCCGAAGGCAATTATATCCGCCAAGTGATGCCGCTTTCAACCGATCTGGACAAAATTTCGGAAGCCTTATTTGCACTTAAAACCCACGGCGGCAGCGAATACTGCGGCGCCGTTATTGCAAAGGGAATCAGTGACCTTAGCTGGTCAAATTCAAACAGAGACTTAAAACTGATTTATATAGCCGGAAATGAGCCGTTCAACCAAGGTTCTGTTGACTATAAAACGGCCTGTTCCAATGCAATCAAAAAAGGAATCACGGTAAACACCATTTTTTGCGGGCGTTATGAAGAGGGCGTTTCATCCTTTTGGAAAAACGGGGCCGATTTGGCAGACGGAAAATATTTCAACATTGACCACAACTTAGCCACCGTTTATATTGAAACCCCTTACGACAAACAAATCAACGACTTGAACCTTAAGCTGAATGATACCTACATCGGTTACGGATCATTGGGCCGTGAAAAGAAACAAAATCAGGAAACCCAGGATGCCAATGCCGCCGGCTATTCTCCATCTAACGCCGCTGAACGAGCCGTGAGCAAAAGCAGCGCCGCCTACCGTGCTGATGACTGGGATTTGGTAGATGCCGTAAAAAATGAAAAAGTAAAATTAGGAGATATTAAAAAAGAAGAACTTCCGGCCGAACTGAAAGGGAAAAATGCGGAAGAAATCAAAACCTACGTTGAACAAAAAGCAACAGAAAGAACAAAAATTCAGAAATCTATTCAGGAGCTGAATACCAAACGCAGCGAATACATAGCCGCAGAAAACAAAAAAACAGGCACCCAAAACACCTTGCACTCAGCCATGACAAAAGCCTTGAGAGAAAAAGCAGAAAAATTAGGCTTTGTTTTTCCACAACCATGATGTATCAGGCTGTTTGTGATGGTCGAAAAATTAATCTAAGAAGAAGGATAAAAAATGAAAAAGTTAATCATGGGCATGGCATTCCTGCTGATATTGGTTTGGCAGGGCTATGCAGGCGGAATTATAGTTACCGAATCGGGTCCCAATAGCGGGTATATGCTTCAAGGCAGAAGCCTCAAAGCAGACATTACCATTCAGGATGGCACGGCAATAACGGTTATTGAACAGGTGTTTTACAACGCCTCTTCTGCCAGGCTGGAAGGGTGGTTTATTTTTCCGGTGCCGAAAGGTGCCGGAATTAAAGACTTTATGATGGATGTTAACGGAAAAATGACCAAAGCGGAACTACTGGATGCCCAAAAGGCAAAAACCATTTACGAAGACATCGTAAGGCGGCAAAAAGATCCGGCGCTGCTGGAATATGCGGGTTCTGATTTATTCCGCATCCGTATATTCCCAATTGAGCCCAGGTCTGAAAAAAAAACAAGCATCAGCATTTCGCAGATTTTGAACAAAATGGGTGAACTTTGGGAATATGTTTTACCCGTTTCGGCACAAGGAAAAACGGTTTCCGAATTAAGGGAAATAGATATAAAAGCAAGCATCACATCAAGCGCAGATCTAAAAACCATCTATTCGCCCACACATATCATTGCGAGCGAGCGAAGTGCCAAAAATAAAGCAACGGTAGGGTTCAATGAAAAAAATCATAAACCCGACCGCGATTTCAGGCTGTACGTTTCATCGGGTGCTGATAAGCTGGGCTTAAGCATGCTTACACACCGTGAAGAAGGCGGAGATTCTTTTTTCTTTTTAGACCTGAATCCAGGATATTTAGAGGAAACAGGCGTTGAATATGCCAAAGACATCACCTTTGTGTTGGACGTATCGGGCAGCATGAGCGGTAAAAAAATAATGCAGGCAAAAAACGCGCTTTTATTCTGCCTACAAAAATTACAGCCCAAGGATCATTTTGATATCATCCGGTTTTCAACAGAGGCCGAAGCATTGTTTGGTAAACGGGTTGAAAACACGAGCGAAAACAACAAAAAGGCCCAGCAATTTATCCGTTCATTGCAAGAAATGGGAGGCACAAATATTGATGAAGCATTTGAACTGGCCCTGCGAGAAAAACCCAATTCCGAAAGGCCGCATATCATCTTGTTTTTAACCGACGGGAAACCCACCATAGGCCAAACAGACGGCGATGCATTGGCGGCCGAAATCAAATCGGCCACACCGAAAGATACCCGCATCTTTTCTATCGGAATCGGTGATGATCTGCATACGCGTCTGCTTGAAAAAATAAGCCTGGAAACACGGGGATATCATACCTACATCAGTCCTGAAGAAGATATGGAAATCAAAATCAGCGACATTTATAAAAAACTCAGCCGTCCGGTGCTCACGGATATCCAAATTAAGGCCGAGGGCGATGTGCGCATCTCGCAGGTTTATCCGAAAGAGCTACCCGATTTGTTTGCAGGATCTTCAGTGACTTTATTTGGCAAATTTGACAAACCGGGTGCGTTAAAAATTACCGTAACCGGGAAAGTGCGCGGTCTTCCGTTTTCGTTTTCCAAATCGGGAATCATTCCGGCCAATGGGGCTAACCACGATTTTATTCCAAGTTTATGGGCTACCCGAAAAATAGGCTGGATGTTGGAGGAAATACGCCTTCGGGGTGAAAACGACGAGTTAAAGTCAGAAATTGTAAGCCTTTCCCGTAAATACGGAATCATAACACCGTATACGAGTTATTTAATTTTGGAGGATGAAGAACAGCAGATTGCGAGAAGACCCGATATACAACCCAGGCCGATGATTTTTAACCGAGCCGGTGTTTCAGAGCCCGCAAAAGAAAAAACAAAAACGGAATATGAAGACATGAAATCAATATCCGGTAAAGGCAGCACGCGCTCAGGAAACGAAATCCAAAGCCTAAATACAGCCGATGCCATGCCTGCCTCGGCTCAAGGGTATTCTCGTATGCAAGAAGAAAATACGGCGAATAATTCCTTAGTTTTCAAAAATGCAGCGGGCCGGTCATTTTATTTCGATGGAAAACAATGGATGGAATCTGAGCCGGAAAAATCAAGCCGGAAGCAAGAGGTCAGATTCGGTACGGATGAGTATTTTGCTTTGGTAAGTAAATTTCCTGAATTGAACGGAATATTGGCCTTAGGGCAAAATGTAAACTTTGTTTACAGAGGCACCAATATCATTGTAAGCAACTAAACCTAAGTCATACAAAAAAAGAAAGGCCGCATGGTTTCCATGCGGCCTTTCTTATAAAATGGGCTATTCTATTTTACGATAATGAGACGAAGGGCAGCTTCGGCAGATGTGCCTTTTACCATTAAGGTATAAGTACCCGGAGCTAAATCGTATACATCAATCATTTTAGAGAATGATTCGTTGACATTAGAAACCATTTCGGTTCTTACCACCTGACCTAATCCATTTACTAAGTCAAGTTTCAGGTTTCCGCCATCGGTGTATCCGTTTACGTTTACGGTAAACACATCAGTAGCCGGATTCGGGAAGATGTTAATAGAACCTCCGTTATTTCCTAAGTTGGCAATTGAGGCTGTAAAGTAAATGGTAACCTCGTCTGAACCTTCACAACCAAACTGGTTGGTTACGGTTACACCGTAAGTTCCATTTTGGGTTACCGTAATGGTTTGAGTCGTTGCTCCTGTTGACCAGTCATAAGTTGTAAATCCAACACCGGCATTCAATACAACGGGCGGATTAAGCAGAGCCTGATCGGCACCCAAATTCACAACCGGAAGCGGATTAACAGTAAGATTAGTAACAACTATACTGTCGCAACCAAATACAGATTGAAGGTTAGACGTATATGAGCCACTGGCCGTAACTGTGTTACCGTTGGGCAATTTATAGTCCTCACCCTCACATATTGAAGCAGAAACGGTTTGATTGAAAACCGGATTAACCGTTAATACAACCGTTACAACGCTATCGCAACCAAAAATTGAACTTGTTCCTGATGTATATGTTCCGGCCTGACTAACCACCACTCCGTTTACAAGCGTGTACGTTTCACCGGCACAGATAGCGGCATTTGTGTTGATTGCATAATCCGGACGAACGGTTAGGTTAACCACAACAGTACTGTCGCAACCGGTTATGGCAGGCACTACGGTAGTGTAAACGTTTGTACTGTTAACTATGGTTCCATTGGCCAGAGTGTATGAATCACCAACACAAATATCTACTGTAAGATTGGTAGTAAATACAGGATTAACAGCTAAATTAACCGTAATTGTACTGTCACATCCGTTAATGGCAGTGTATGGGAATACATAAGTTCCCTGAACTCCCTGTGTTGTTCCATCGGGCATAGTTTGCAGATCGCCATCACAAATAACCGGGTTTTGTGTTGATGTAAATACAGGTTTTACGCTCAAAACAGTAACAATTGTACTATCGCAACCATTGGCCGCCGTAAATACGTTAGTATAGGTATTAGCGGCTGTCACAACCGTACCATTTGGCAAGGTGTAATCTTCATTCGCACAAATTGAAGCCGTCACATTAATTAGCTGGGCAGGCAATACGGTTAGGTTAACCGTAACGGTGCTGTCGCAGTTTGCGATTGAAGGAACCGTAACCGTGTATGATCCGGCGGCGGTAACCACGGTGCCATTCGCAAGTGTATACGATTCATTGCTACAAATGGTGGCAGGAACGGTATTATTATAAGTAGGATTAACCGTTAAGTTAACCACCACGATACTATCGCAACCCGTTGCAACAGACGCCAAGGTTCTGGTATATATATTAGTCGTATTTACTATATCACCGTTTGCCAATGTGTATGTTTGATTGGCACATATTACCGGGTTGAGGGTAGTGGTTGGAACGGGGTTAACGGTAACTTGCACCGAATCATAACCCGGACAAACGCCATTTGGCTGAGTAACGGTAACCACGTAGGTTCCTGATGTTGTAGGCGTGAAATTTGGCGTTGTTGCACCGCCGGTCCATAAATACGTTGCACCGGCTGGCTGACCCGATAAAGTAACCATGTCATAACGAACTGTTCCACTTGTACCATAAGTGCCGGTGGTGCCCACATAACTTGAACCGGAAGTTTGGTCAAACGCACTTACAACGCGCAAACCGAGATTTGGGTTATTGTTTGTGGCCGGGAAAGAACTTAAATTAACCGTTTGGTTATTAATAAAGCTTCCGCTGGTGCTGTATACAAACGTTTGTGCATCAATCCATGGTGAAAGCACGTTGGTAATATCAGGATTATACTGAACAACATAAGTATTCGCTGCGGTTCCTGAATGGCGAACATCAAACGAAAAGTTGATATTAGAATATCCCGCAGTGCTTACGTTCATTTGAACACCGGCCGTTTTGGGGTTTGTACCTTGTGCCGGATAAGATGTAGTATTCAATGCGTTTACTGCGCCTGATACAGGATCGGATGAACCCGTTGAGGATACATAAGAAGGGGTTACGCCTCCTATTAATAAAAATGTTCCCGTTCCCTCGTTCGGGGTAAGGTCACTATTATTAAAGTTCCATTGTGTAATGGTTTCTGAAGGCCCAGGAGCTGGACCATTTGCCGTAAGTTCTACCGGTTGATTCTGACAAGTTGTAATTGGCCCTGAAGGCGTGATTGAAACCGCCGTTGTAGGAAGGGCAAATACAGTAATCGTATCTGTGCTTGAACATAAGTTAGCATCGGTTCCGGTAACGGTATACAGGGTTGTTACATTTGGTGCCGGAAAAGCAAGGCCATTGGTAACACCATTATTCCAAACATAGGTATTGGCGCCGGTGGCAGTAAGGGTAATCGGTGATAAAGGACATGCCGTAAAAGCCGTTCCTGCATCTACCACTGGAAGCGGATTAACTGTTACAATAACTGGCACACGTGTACTTGTACATGCAACTGAATTTGCTTGGGCATAAAATGTGTAAGTACCGGGGGTATTGGTGTTGGGCAATAAGCCGGTACCAACCGTTTGAAGCGGAGAACCACTGCCCAATTGGTTACCTGCTGAGGCGGCATCCCACCAAGTAACTGTAGATGCAGGAATGGTATAGTTTACCACAATTTTAGCTTCTCCAAAGGTGGCATCAATCACATTCAAATCATCAAAAGATTCCGAAATGGTAAGGGTAACAGCTCCACCTGCAGAAGGACCGTTAGGAACGTTAATTACTGGATCTGGTGTTATCAAACCACCACTTGCAAGGGCAGAAATTTGAGTAGGAGCCAATGTTGTGATTCCCGAAAGCTGAACTCTTATTTCACTTCTGTAAGAACCATTAATGGCGTTTACATTAGTTAATAAAAGCTGCGTACTCGTAATCGTAGCACCTGCCGGAATGGCCGGAAGAGTAGCATTCAGAACCACGGGAGTCAAACCACTAGATGAAATATTCGTTCCAAAAACTGCCTGAACCGAACCGGGAGCCGGTGTGCTTGCGGTAAGCTCTACTGATGAAACACCGGTACAAACACTGGCATTGGGGCCAGTGCTTGGGGCATTAGGCACAAACGTATCGATTACTACGGCCACACTGTTGGTGTTTGACCAACAGTTTGAAGAGGCATCAAATGCTGATACATAATATGTACCCGATGCAGAAACAGCAAACGGAGAACTGGCGTTTAAGGCCGTACTTGTACCACCCATTATCGTTCCTTGCCAATAGAACGTTACGTTTGGATTTGTTGGTGCCGGAACGGTAAGGTTGGTTGTCAAACATGCAGGTGACGCATCAGCAACCGGTGAAGGCGGCAGGGGAGCAACAGGCACGTTATTCACAACTACGGAGGCTGATCCAGTACTCCATAAATTGGTTACCGTATTTTTTGCTCTTACAAAGTACGTACCATTGGTAAATACGATAATTGAGTCGCCAACAAATGGATTGGCAACGGCTGTGTCGGTAGCTGCATTCTGTAAATAATAAACCACGTTAGCCGGAGCGGCAGGTAAGGCATATAAGGCCGTTCCGCCCGTACAGCTTGGAGTAACTACAGTTTGGGTCAAAGAAACCGGAGTAGCCGGTCTGTCGCCAAATTCGTCAGCCCCCATATCAGGTGAAGTACCGCGTGGCTGGCCGTCAATATCATTAGTCACGGTAACAACCACACCTTTATCTAATAAAGGTAGGTTTGATGCCAAGGCTAAATGTAAATCAGTTGCTGAGGTAAATACAGGAAGTACATTGATTGAGTTTCCATCCTGCCCGGTAGCAGTTTGCCAGTCGGAAAGCGTTGCTCTTTGAGATGTTAAAAATCCAACATTCTGGCTTGAAAAATAATCATTGTTGTTTATTACAGTAAACGATGTGTTAGGAGCAAGCGAGTAAATTGCGTTTCTGGCACCCGTAGTGAGTGTGTTTACAAAGATGTTGTTTCTAACGTCCAATCCGGTACTTGCTGCTGAAGCAAAGAATATGGCTGATGTGTTAGCCGCAATAGTTTGGTTTAGATTCATCCAAACTGTATTGTAATGAACATTATATCCTCCACCGGTAAGCACATAAATACCATGTGAATTGTCAGTCCAGTTACTGGCCCAGCCATAGGCAGTTACATTAGAAACAAAGTTATTCGATATGGTCAGTCCGGTATTCGGAGATGATGAGTTTAATAGAACACCGCTTGCTGCATAACCTCCCGTGTTGGTATTTACTACATCAGAAATTTTGTTTCTGTTTACGTTACCGCCTGAAAATGTACCGCCAATAAAAATACCTGAGGCACCATTGTCGGTTGCAGCACGGGTTATACCTGAAATATTATTTTCAGAAACATCTACGTTCTGTTGCTGAAAAACACCAATTCCACGAAGTCCAATTTTATCGCCGGCCAGGGTGGATCCAATATTGTTCTTTGTAATCACGGTTCCGGATTCATTCCCGGTTGGGCCAACAACAACAATACCGTATTGTGCCTTGCTAACCAGGTTGTTCTCGAAACGAGTATTCGTATTGGCAAATTCCGCAACAGCACCCACTCCTGAACCAGACGCCAACAAAACGCCAAACGTTGTGGTTGGAGCATTTCCTTTTGCCACTACATTTTTAACCGTATTGTTTGTGGCACCGTTTGTTAACGTTGATGCTATCCAAACTACACTCGAGGATGTTCCTGAATTTGTATTTTCAAGGGATAAATCGCGGGTATTTGTACCGGAATTACTACCATCAATAGTTACATAATCGGCACCATTTAATTTAATCAGGGCAGAAGGAGTTGTTCCGGTTATTACGGGCGAAGCTCCTGCGGCAGGTCTGATTGTTAACGTATTTACTGCACTAGAAAACAAGTTGGCATTAACCGTTATCGGAAATACTTCAGACGGATAGGCAGCGTCTGTTAAATTGAACACTACCGGCCCCGTTAAACAAGAATTATTATATGCTGCAACAGCCGCAGTAAGCGTAGTAAAGTCTCCGCCAGTTCCAACGGTAAATGTTCCGGCAAGAGTGGCTCCAACTATTTGGGTGAATGGTACTGCCGGTGGCGTTGTAACGGTGTTAACATCACTGGCTGCTACACCAGCCGGTAATGAAACAACATTAGGAGTGGTAGCCAAATCTTGGGCAATGAAATAGTATTTAATCGTATCATTTCCAACCAATCCGCCCATATCCGAAGCTAAAACGGTAAAATCCCAGGTTCCATTTAAACTGGTTCCACTCACGAGTGTGCCAGGTTGAGAAAACCAAGACCCTCCATTTTTTCTGTAATATACCCTTGGTATGTTAACTCCGGATGTTGGAACTCCCGAAAGATCAGATATAGTGGCGGTATATGTTCTGTCTCCGGTAGCGCAGGAAAGAACAGGTAGCGAATGGCTGATTAATGGAGCCGTAAGATCCAGCCCAATAAATTCTCCTTCGTCGGCGCCTAAATCAGGAAGAGTACCAGCTCCGGCATAACCAGGCTGACCTTGACGAATATTGCCGTCTATATCATTTAAAATATTCAGCTGAATTCCGTATGATTCCAACTGAGTTGGAATGGCCGCATTAATGTGCAAATCAGTAATGTTGTTTACGAAATTAGGGTTGGCACTTATTGTATTTACATCAGTACCCGGAGTGGCTGTTAAGCCAGCTGTCCAGTTGGCTATGGTGGCGGCATCTGTGGTATTTAATAATCCAACAAAACCATTGCTTGTATTGGCTATGTAGTAGTCGTTATTATTCGTTACGCTGACATTTGAGCCAACAGCCGTTGCAGAAGTTGAGCGAATCACAAAATGCTTTGCTACGCCAGTTTGGGCACCAGTAAAGTTTGCGAATACGTTATTCCGGATGTTATTAGCCGCAGTAGTACCTCCCAACTCAATACATACATTAGAAAGATTTGGCGAGCCAGAACCATCAATACTTACTGAATTATGCGAAATATTATACGCTGATGTTGCCGTACCGGAACCCAGCAAAATGCCTTTAACTGCCCGGGTTCCTGATGCCGAGCCCGTATAACCTACGGTAAGATCAGATACCATGTTGTTGTATACATTGGCAAAATGATCTCCTGCTGAGGTACTGAGCGAGATATCCATACCGTTTATAGCAGCGGTAGATGTAGTAGAATTTCTATAAAAACCACGTACAACGTTATTGTGGATAAAATTATTACCTCTTGAACCGAGCGTATAAATACCTCTGATAATTCCCGTGGTGTTAACAATATTTTGCACAACGGAGTTGCTGATGGTAAAATTTTCCTGGTTGTTAAACTGGATACCGTAAGTAGGAGTTGTACCACCACCGATACTTCCTGAAGGTATACCAGTGTATGCAGCTCCTACAACGGTTGGGCTTGCCAAGGTTCCGGAAACAATATTGTTAAATCCTGGAAAACCGGCTGCACCGGAAGTTACAAAAATTCCTGCATATGCATTTTCTACCTGAACACTCAAAATAGTGTTGTCTGAGTTAGACCCGCTGCTTGCGGTTGGAGTAACCCCGCCTCCGGTAGTGGATGAAGTAACAATAACACCAATTGAATTCGTATTGGTCCTATTCAGGGTTACTTTACAGTTTTTGATGGTATTAAAATTCGCTGAACTGGTTGCCGATGCATTACGAATTTGGTAACCGTACTCCAACGCAGAACCCGAAGCGATAGAAACATCAATACCATCAAAAGTGATGTAATCGCCACCATTGATAGAAATTGCGGCATCAACCGTTCCAGCACCTCCAGTTGCGCTGACAATAGGATTTGCTCCTACTCCTGATTTTTGGAAAATAATAGGATTTGCGGAAGTTCCAGAGACTGTAATTGCAGGAGGAGTTTCGGTAAATGTCTGTCCGGCAGCAACATTGAATATGATTGGATTATTTGAACAACCAACTGCTGAACTTAGCCAGTTTATTGCATTAGTAAAGGAACTAAAGTTTGTTCCTGCGTTTGGAAGCGTATTGTCAATGGTAAAAGGGCCTGCGGAAGAAGCAGGAGAAAGTACGGATGAAACCAATGAAATGTTATCAACTGTTCCACTGGGATTTCCCCCGCCGCCACCATCATTTTTCCATGCAAAAATAAGACGTCTTGTTGTAGGAGCGGTACAGTTCCCAACGGCACTTGAAGGAATATTCAAGGTTACGGTTTGAGCCGTAGCTTGTAAATTTAAGCCACCAATGTATGTAGCGCCAACCAAACTGGTTACACCAAAACCACTGCCAGGGTAGGTTGTTGTGGCTGCTACTGGAGTAGAAACTGGAGCAACAAATACCTGTATCAAATCCCAAATTGTTTCACCGGTACCCAACCAATTAAAAGAAAGGCTGATACTTGTTTCTCCAGCTGGAAAAGTAACGTCGCGGTAAAAAAAGTTTTCCGTAATTGCACCACTGAGTGTATAGGCATTTGAAGTACCACTGTTATTTGAAATGTATGCTACATTTCCCGCCCAAGGTGCTCCAGATACACCTGTGCCCAACACCCATGGGTTGTTTGCGCTATTGGCAACTGTCCACCCATTGTCAGCAAAAGTAGGGCCTAACTCAAATCCGCCTTCTGCAGCAGGATTAATCAACACGGTTTGTGCTTGCAAACCAAAAGTAGAAACCATCAGCACAAATAGTATGGCAAAATGGTTCACTCTTTTTGTTAAAGTGGCAAACAAATTTACTTGAACATCCGCACCAAATGGCTGAATGTTTTTCGTTAAATCTCTCTTCATTAGTAGAAAATATTAAAATTTTAAGACTGCCCAATTGCCGGTTTACGGATTCAAAAGGGACAACAAAGCTATTTTTTTTCCCAACAAGAAACAAAAATTAACACTTTTAATGAACTCTTTAGGTCAGATTTCTACCTCCACATATAAAAAAAAAGTAGACTTTTGAAGCATGAAATTCCTGATTGCCGGACTCGGAAATATTGGTGCCGAATACGAACATACCCGCCACAACATCGGGTTTGACGTGCTGGATTTTCTGGCCAAAAAGCATGGCATATCATTTGCCATCGACCGCCATGCCTTCCGGGCCGAATTCAAACTCAAGGGAAAAACCATCATCCTGCTGAAGCCTACAACCTACATGAACCTCAGCGGAAAAGCACTGAAGCACCACATGAACTCCGAAAAAACGGAACAATCCAATCTGCTCGTCATCACAGATGACCTGGCCCTTCCCCTAGGAAAATTGAGGCTTAAACCCAAAGGCTCCGACGGCGGACACAACGGACTCAAAAGCATCAACGAGCACCTGCTCAGCAATGAATATCCCAGGCTCCGTGTGGGAATCGGAAGCGATTTTTCCAAAGGAAAACAGGCTGATTATGTGTTGGGGAAATGGAAACCCGACGAAGAGCCCATCATTGCGCTGAGCATTGAAAAAGCAGCCGAGGCCATTGAAGAATTCTGCCTGGCGGGAATCCAAAACACCATGAACAAATTTAACCAGTAAAGGTAATTAAGCACCTGTTTACCCTACTGCAAAATTCAGCACTGTCTTCTTTTCATTATTGTTCGTATCCACATTCGGCTTTACCCGAAATACATTACTTTTGCAGCCTTCTAAACAGATTGATATGACATCAAATCAAATCCGTAAGGCTTTTCTCGACTTTTTTGCCTCCAAGGGCCATACCATTGTACCCTCAGCACCCATGGTGCTGAAGAACGACCCCACACTTATGTTTACCAATGCGGGAATGAACCCGTTCAAAGATATTTTTCTGGGCAATGCTCCCGCCGAACACCTGCGTGTAGCCGATACCCAAAAATGCCTACGCGTAAGCGGAAAACACAACGACCTGGAAGAAGTAGGACACGATACCTACCACCACACCATGTTTGAAATGCTCGGAAACTGGAGCTTTGGCGATTACTTTAAAGAAGAAGCCATTGCTTGGGCCTGGGAATTACTCACTGAAGTGTTCAAACTCGATAAAGACCGCATATATGTAACCGTTTTTGAAGGCGATGCTTCCGAAAACCTCGAATTTGACCAGGAAGCCTACGATTTCTGGAAACGCCATATTGCCGAAGACCGCATTCTGCGCGGAAATAAAAAAGATAATTTCTGGGAAATGGGCGAGCAGGGGCCCTGCGGACCTTGCTCCGAAATTCATATTGACTTACGCACAGATGAAGAACGGAAAAAAGTTGACGGAAAAACACTCGTAAATGAAAGCCATCCGGAAGTTATTGAAATCTGGAACAACGTATTTATGCAATTTAACCGCAGCGCCGATGGCTCACTGAGTCTGCTGCCCGCCAAACACGTAGATACGGGAATGGGCTTTGAACGCCTCTGTATGGCCCTGCAAGGGAAACGCTCCAATTACGATACGGATGTGTTTACGCCTTACATAGGCGAAACGGAAAAAAACTGCGGATTAACGTACGGACAAGACCCCAAAGCCGACGTGGCTTTCCGGGTAATTGCCGATCATGTGCGGGCTGTGGCCTTTGCCATTGCCGACGGACAGATGCCCTCCCATACCGGAGCCGGATATGTGATTCGCCGCATTTTGCGCCGGGCCATCCGCTACGGATACAGTTATCTTAATTTCCGTGAGCCTTTTATGTGGAAACTGGTGAAGGTAATGGCGGCTAATATGGGCGAAACCTTCCCCGAACTGATTCAACAGAAAGACTTTATTGAAAAGGTAATCCGCGAAGAAGAAAATGGCTTTTTACGCACCCTGGAAAAAGGGCTTACCCGGCTTGCCCTGCTGATTGAAAAAGCAGAAAATCAGAGTAAAATCATTGGCGGTGCCGAAGTTTTTGAACTGTACGACACCTTTGGATTCCCGGTAGACCTTACCCGCCTGATTGCTGCCGAGCAGGGCGTAAATATTGATGAAAGCGGATTTGAAAAATGCCTGAACGAACAAAAAGAACGTTCACGTAAAGCCACACAGATTAAAGCCGGCGACTGGATTGAGGTTAGGCCTTACACCAAACCTGAGTTCACCGGTTACGATTCGCTTGAAGGGGAAGCGCAGATTCTTCGCTACAGAAAAGTAAATGCCAAAGGAAAAGAGTTGTTTCACCTGGTATTGGACAAAACCCCTTTCTATGCCGAAAGCGGCGGACAGGTAGGCGATTCGGGCATTTTGGAATCGGCCAACGAGCGTATTGTGGTGCTGGATACGCAAAAAGAGAACGAACTCATTATCCATCTTAGCGAAAAAGCTCCCGAAAACCCCGAAGCTCTGTTTGTGGCCAAACCCGATGCCGAAAAAAGACAATTAACGGCCAATAACCACAGCGCCACCCACCTGCTACATGCCGCCCTCCGGCATGTTTTGGGGAACCATGTGGAACAGAGAGGTTCACTGGTAAATGCCGACAGCCTTCGTTTCGACTTTTCACATCATTCTAAAATGAGTGAAGACGAGATTAGCAGGGTGGAAAAAATGGTGAATGAAAAAATTCGCGAAAACATAGCCAAGGGCGAAAAAAGAAACGTGCCCATTGAAGAGGCCAAACAAATGGGAGCCATGGCCCTCTTTGGCGAAAAATATGGCGATGAAGTGCGGGTAATTACCTTCAGACCGGATTATTCGGTGGAACTGTGCGGAGGAATTCACGTGACCCATACCGGGCAAATCGGATATTTCAAAATAGTATCCGAAGCCTCGGTTGCTGCCGGAATCCGCAGGATTGAAGCCCTGAGCTCGGTAAAAGCCGAAGCATTCGTGAACGAAGAGCTGAACTTGCTTAATGAACTGAAAAGCGCACTCAAAAGCACCGGAAATCCGCTCAAACAAGTGGAAAGCCTACAAAAAGAACTCAGCGATTTACGTAAAACGCTCGAAAGTTATAAAGCCAAAGAAAGCGCTGCGGCGGTGAAGGATTTACTCCAAAAAACCAAAGAAATAAACGGTATCCGCTTTGTGGGTGCCCGTGTAAACCTGGATGCCGACGGAATGAAAAACGTATGCTTTGAGTGGAAACGTGAGCAACAAAACCTCATCGCCGTATTGGCAAACGTGCTGGAAGGCAAAGCCTTTCTCTCTGTGTTTGTATCAGAAGATTTAGTTGCGGCGGGCAAATTCAATGCCGTAAACCTGATTCGCGAAATAGCCAAGGAAATTCAGGGCGGCGGCGGCGGACAGCCATTCTTTGCCACGGCGGGAGGTAAAAATCCCGAAGGTATTGATGCAGCAATTGCTCAAGCAGAGAAAAGTTTGTAAGCAGACCGCTATTACCGTTTTACGAGTTTTACCGTATATTCTTTATCCCGGTAGGAGATGCGGATTAGGTAAATTCCGGATCTTAATTCAGAAATATCGGCCTGTATGCTTCCAAAGCCGGCAAGAACGGTTTGTTCATCCCAAAGCATTTTTACTGATTTTCCGGCCATATCACTGATACTGGCCGTAATTTCTCCGGCAAACGGAAGTGTATAATCAACCGAAAAAACACCCGTAACCGGCTGCGGATAGGCATTTGAGAACCATACTTCACTGCTGAGCGGTAAACAGATTTCATCGTCAGGGGAGCTAACCAGCAGGCTGTCATTAAAGGATTTTATCCGTACACAGCAAAATTCATCCTGGGTAAACAGTTTCGTAGAGGACACAAAGGAATAGTTCAAAATTTGTCCGGGCATCAGACTTCCCGTCCAGGTTTCCTGAACCACTTCATTGTAACCGGTATTGGCTTCCAGCCGAATATCTGAAACATCAAGCGCGCCTTTATTTAAAATGCGGGCTGTATATTCCATAAAATCACCGTTGCGGACACAGGTGGCATCAAAAAGCTCCAACGAGCGGTTTCCCGTAAACACAACTATATTACGGCTAATTGTATCCGAACAGCCTTCTTCATTTAGGGCAACCAGTGTGATGGCAAATGAACCCGTATCGGCATAAACCGGAAAAACCGGTTCAAAACCCGTATCCGAAAAATTACCGGAACTCCATAAATAGCCATCCGCACCGGTACTTAAATTGTTTACAGCCGGCGCAAAAGGCGGATTTCCACCCTGCTGAACAAAACTGAAATTAGCCGTTGGCGAAGGTTTCACAAACACATTCGTTTGAATAGAATCAACGCATCCTGCGGCAGTAGTAACCGTTAACCGCACCACACGGACGCCTGTATTTTGAAAAGCAAAAGACGGATTTTGCGCCAAAATGGGCGGATTGCTGCCAAAGCGCCAAACCCAACCCGTTAAGGCATCATTTACCCCTGTACTTAAATCCAAGGCATTCACCGCTTGTCCGGCACACAGACTGTCCGCGATGCTAAAATCGGCAATAACCCCCTTATTTACGGGTACTTGCTGTACAATCGTTTCATTGCAGCCCGAAGCCGTATAAACCGTAAGACTAACCGGATATGTGCCGGCCGTATCGAAGCTGAGCGCCGGGTTTACAAAACTTGAGTTAATCCCAGGTCCAAAATTCCATTGATAACCCGTAACCTGCGTTCCACTTTCCGGAAGCGACTGATCAAAAAACTGGGTAGGTTTGCCATAACAGAGACCTTGCCAGGTAAAGTTAGGCGTGGCGCTGGGTTTAATCAGCAGGTTCTTGGTAATGCTGTCAGCACATCCGTCTGAACTGGTAACCCGGTAAAAAACAGGGTAGGTTCCACTTTGGGCATAATTCCAAACCCCATTCGAGTCGGTTGAAACATCCAAAAAAGTAGACGGATCTCCAAAGTTCCAAAAATGAGAGACCAAGGTATCACCGTCAAAATCAACGGAAAGGTTCAGCAATTGGGCATCGGTTCCCGGACAGGCTGCCGGATTGGCGAAATCGGCTTTTACTTTGTTTTGTAATTCAACCGTATCAGAGTATAAAGTACACCCATTACCCAAATTGGTAGCCGAAAGATATACAGAGCCGCTGCTTACCTGAATCGTATCAGCCAGTTCACCGGTGCTCCAGGCATATTGAAAACCGGGATCACTTGATGTATTGATGAAATTTACGGTATCCTGAAACAGGCAGATGCGCTGATCGATGCCGGGTGTGATTATTGGTTTAGGTGTAAGGCCGGAAACGATAATGGTGTCCCGCTGTGTTCTTCCAAATGACGTTACCTGAAGCCAATAGGTTCCGTTTTGGGTAATGTTTATTGACCGAGTATTTGCTCCGGTTGACCAAAGGTAAGTACGGAAGGTTTTTCCGTTCAGGGGTTCGAGGCGCAGGCTGGTGGCGCAGGTATCCACATCAGGACCTAAGGTCAAAACAGGATTATATTCCGCCGTAAGCGAATCAGAAATCTGCTGAATCCGAACATTGGTAAGCGGTCCGTCTAATATCATGATTTCGGCCATTTTCCCGCTGAAATAATACTTAACCGTAGGTGAAATATTGGATAAGTTTGGTGGCAGACCGCCCAATGCATTTAAATTGGTTGTGGCCGGAAACTGCGCTGTTGGATAAGTAGCCATTAAGTTCCCGTTCAAGAAAAGCCGGTCATTGGCAAAAGAATACACATTCCAGCCCAGGGGCTCTTGGTTCGTAATTCGGGATAAATATGCCGGAGGCGCCCCTTGCCAGCCAAACCCGGGAATATTACCCTGAGTACCGCCAACAAAAAGACCGCCCTGATATAAACCACCCGTAATGCCTCCACCGATGAAGAAATGAATTTCATTTATTAGTGCAGGCAGGTTCCCTACAAAAAACACCACACTGGTATCGATGCTCAGGGTGGGGAAACTCATGTACTTGAAGTTACTCACACCCGGACTGAAGCCCACTGAATTACCATCCTTTAAACTACTGTCGGCTACAATCAAAAGCGGAGCAAAAGGCGTTGATGGCGAAGTAGCCGTAATGGAAGGCCCTGACAAACCGGTTGACCAAGTATTAACCAATCCATCCAAATCGGTGCTTATGTTTTGGTTTGCATTCCACCTGGCAATTGTTTGCTGGGCAAAAACAAAGCCCGGCAAAAACAATAACAACAGTAAGGACAATAAATTCTTCACAAATTACATTACTTTGTACGAAAGTAACGAATATTAAGTATTCAAAACAAAGGCCGGATGCCAGGTAGAAAAATTATAATGTAAGAATCTTGATAGAGCAAGCTAAATGGCACGTATTTTACTGCGCTTCCCGGGCGGAAAAAAAAGCAGCTGCCCTACTCGAAAAAGCGGGATACGCTACTTTTTTGCCCTTAAATAAAACGCTCCGGCAGTGGAGTGACCGCAAAAAATGGGTAGAGGTTCCCTTATTCCCCGGATACATTTTTGTCAGATGCGCCCATACGCAAATCAGCGTTGTTTCATCCGTTCCGGGCATGGTTGGGCCCCTGAGGCTGGCCGGCAAATACGGTTCACTTTCTGAGCAGGAAGTAGAAAACATTAAACAAATCATCCTATCTGGAAATCCGCTGGAAACAGAATCCCTGAACCTGGTTCCGGGCGACCCCGTGCTTATTGATTACGGCCCGCTTCAGGGAATTAAAGGAACCGTGGTGAACCTGGCCGGCAAACAATTTCTTTATGTACAGATTGAAACCCTGAACCAGTTCATCAAAATTAAAATTGCCGCCGGGGCCTTAAAAAAGACATAACCCAAAAATAATCAGCAGTACCTTGCTTTAGCAAACATTTTGAGTAATTTTGTTACTCAATCAAGATGATAGAAGCTTTAATTACGTCCAAAACCCGTATACGCCTGTTGGTGAAGTTCTTTCTGAACCCTGCCATGAGTGCCTATTTGCGTGAACTTTCGGATGAATTTGGAGAAAGCACCAATGGAATACGCGTGGAGCTGAATCGCATGGCGAAAGCAGGCATCTTAGAAACAGAGGCCAAAGGGAAAACGGTGCTTTACAGAGCCAAACAAAGTCATCCGCTGTATAATGAAATCAGCGGCCTCGTGGCTAAATACATGGGTCTTGATAAAATTGTGGACGATATTGTGGCCAAACTGGGCAAGCTGGAATCGGCCTATATTACCGGCGACTATGCCAAAGGCAAAGATACCGGAATTGTGGATTTGGTGCTGGTGGGTGATATTGATAAAAACTACCTGATTTCACTGATTGAGAAAGCGGAAAAACTGATCAACCGAAAAATACGGTTCTTAGCCTTAATGCCGGAAGAGGCTGAGCAAATCTTGAATAAACCGGGAGCGGTACTCATCTGGCAGGCCTGATAAATAATCAGGCTAAAACAAAGTCTGCTCATCCCCTGCTCCGGGACTGAGGAGGCGAAGCTGTAAAACGAAAGCACGAAATAATTTTAGAATAACAGATTTATTATGAAAATTCTTATTACCGGAGGAGCCGGATTCATCGGAAGCCACCTTACAAGTTACCTGGTTTCGCAAGGAAACGAAGTTGTGGTGTTGGACAACTTGCTTAGGGGAAATAAAATTGAACCTGAAGTATTCAGTAAAATAAAATTTATTCAAGGCGATGTAAAAGATGCCCAACTGGTGAATGAACTGGCCAAAGACTGTCACCACATCTATCACCTGGCAGCTATATTGGGTGTTGACATTGTAGCCGACAATCCAGTTGAAACCATGGATACAGAAGTGATTGGAACACGCAACGTGGTGCAGGCTGCCTTGAGCAACAACGTGAAAAAAGTTATCTATGCTTCTACCAGTGGAGTATATGGACATACGGCCATTGAAAAAAGCGTGGACGAAGACCTTATGATCGACCCCCGCACCAGCTATGCCATGGCCAAACGGTATAATGAAATTTACCTCAAAGCCGTGTACGAAGAAAAAGGATTGGAATCCGTTTCCTTAAGGTTTTTCAACGTTTACGGTCCGCGGCAAGACCAGCGCATGGTCATTCCCCGTTTTTACGAACAGGCCAAAAAAAATGAACCCATAACCGTATTCGGTTCCGGAAAACAAACCCGTGACTTTACGGACGTATTTGAAACCGTAAAAGCGGCCGTTTTGTTAGCCGAGAAAGCAAAAGGTTCTGAAATATATAACATTGCCAACGAAACCGAAATGACCATTTATGAACTGGCTTGTTATATAAAAGACATTACCCGTTCAAACTCCGAAATAAAACTGGTTGAATCGCCCAAAAACCGTTATGATTACGAAGTAGAGCGCCGGGTAGGTTCATCAGACAAGTTATTAAAAGCTACCGGTTTCAAACCCAATACAGATATAAAAATTGGGCTTCAAAAGTTTCATGATTCACTAAGTTAAATAAATGGATTCAACACATATAACAGAAATTAAGCCGGAAAAACCGCTTTTTCATCTCGGTTTAAGAGATGTATGGCGTTACCGTGATTTAGTTATGCTTATGGTGCGCCGTGATTTTGTGGCAACCTATAAGCAAACGGTTCTGGGGCCCATTTGGTTTTTCATCCAGCCGCTTTTTACTACCCTCATTTTTACATTCCTATTTGCTAAAATGGGTAAACTTTCTACTGACGGGCTACCGCCTATACTTTTTTACCTGTGTGGAATAACCTTTTGGAACTATTTTTCATCCTGCCTGAAAATCAATAGCACCACTTTCATAATGAATCAAGGCGTTTTTGGAAAAGTATATTTTCCCCGTCTAGTTATTCCCATTTCAGTTACCATATCTAATTTGGTAAAACTTGGCATTCAATTTATTTTATTTCTGGTAATATACATGTACTTCATTATTCAGGGGAATACTGTACAAATTACAGGATACATTGTTTACCTGCCTTTGAATATTATTCTGTTGGGTTTAATGGGATTAGCGTTGGGTATACTATTTTCTTCGCTTACAACCAAGTATCGCGATTTAACGTATTTGTTGGATTTTGGCGTTCAACTTTTAATGTATGCCACTATTATATTTCCAGTTTCTGCCTTTCCAGAAAATTTTAAATGGATGGCCAAATTTAATCCGATTATGCCACTCATTGAGACCACTAAACTTGGCTTACTTGGTTTGGGGACCTTTGACTTAACTTCCTATTTAAGCAGTATTGCCTTTACGGTGATTTGCTTATTGGTTGGTATTATCTCTTTTAATAAAACAGAACAAAACTTTATGGATGTAGTATAATGAATGCCATCGAAGTACATAACGTATCAAAAATGTATCGGTTGGGCAGTGTTTCCACTGGCACGATATCGCACGACTTAAACCGTTGGTGGCATAAACTGAGGGGAAAAGAAGATCCCTATTCACAAATTGCTGAATCAAACGCCAGGGAATCGAAAGGGAGCAGTGAATACGTCTGGTCGTTACGGGATATTAACTTTAGTGTTAACCAAGGTGAAATATTAGGAATTATTGGTAGGAACGGAGCCGGGAAAAGCACATTGCTAAAAATTCTTTCAAGAGTAACCGGACCCACCACGGGTAATATAAAAATGCGCGGAAGAGTGGCCAGTTTGTTGGAAGTAGGCACCGGTTTTCACCCCGAACTTACCGGACGCGAAAACGTGTTCCTCAACGGAGCGATTCTGGGCATGACCAAAAATGAAATTAAGCGTAAGTTTGATGAAATAGTGGATTTCTCAGGGGTTGAGCGTTATATTGATACCCCGGTAAAACGGTATTCATCGGGTATGTATGTTCGCCTGGCCTTTGGTGTGGCTGCGCATTTAGAACCCGAAATTTTAATCATTGATGAAGTATTGGCAGTAGGTGATGCAGAATTTCAGAAGAAATGCCTCGGCAAAATGAAAGAGGTTAGAGATAAAGAAGGGCGTACAGTGTTGTTTGTAAGCCACAATATGGCCGCCGTAAAAAGCTTATGCTCAAAGGCTATATTACTTGAGCGCGGAAAGCTGGCATTTGAAGGATCCACAGATAATGCAATAAGTCGATACTTAAACGGCGAAGCCGATACTACTAACCGAAGAGCGTTCAAAAATCAAGGCCTGGAAAATATATTCTTGTTAAACGAAATTTCGGTCAATAAAGAAGGCTGCAGCCCTGAAGAAATATTATCGGAAGAGTCCATAATTGAATTAAACACGAATATCGACATTCTTGATGCAAGTCCTGAACGATATCACATTACCTTCCATATTTATAACGAAATGGGAGAGGCCTTATTCTCCTTTTCAAACAATGAAAAGGCACCTTTGAAAAGGGGTAATAATCAACTCAAGGTTAAGTTTCCTGCCGGCTTTTTTCAATCAGGAAGTTATTTCTTGAGCTTTTTCTTTGTACAAGATAAAAAAGTAGCACATTTTATCGAAAAAGACATAATTTCATTTACGGTGGTAGATACTGAGAGACCCATGGGCGTCTATCTTGGTAAAGAACCTGGAAGTATACGTCCCCGATTTGAGTGGGTTAATTCCTAACTATTTATGATTCCAGTAACAAAATCATTTTTGCCTCCCATAGAGGAATACATGGCCCAGGTTCAACGGGCTTATAAAAACGAGTGGCTCACCAACAGGGGCGAACTGGTTCTTGAACTGGAAGCTAAGCTTACTGCTTATTTAGGCCTAAAAGAAAGCAAAATACTCATTACAAACAACGGTACGGTTCCCATCCAGATTGCACTGAAATTACTTGGAAAAGAAGGTGAAATTATTACCACACCCTTCAGTTACGTGGCCACAACATCCTCTATTGTTTGGGGAAATTGTACCCCAGTTTTTGTTGACATTCACCCAGAATACTTAACCATTGATGAAACAAAAATTGAAGCGGCCATCACCCCAAAAACAACCTGCATCCTAGCCACGCATGTATTTGGCAATCCATGTAATGTTGAAGAAATAGAACGTATAGCAAAAAAGCACGGGCTAAAGGTAATATATGATGCGGCACATTGTTTTGGGGTAAAATATAACGGAAAAAGTATTTTTGAATATGGGGATATAAGCACATGCAGTTTTCACGCCACAAAACTGTTTCATACGGGTGAAGGAGGAGCTATCTTTTGCAAAGATCCTGAACTGTTCCATAAAATATACTACAGCCATAACTTCGGGCATGATGGCCCTTTGGCATTCCATGGTTTGGGTATCAATGGTAAAATCAGCGAGTTGCAGGCCGCGATGGGCCTCTCTGTTTTGCCTCACATGAATGAAATAACAGAAGGACGAAAACATGTAGTTGAGCACTATTTGAAACTACTGGAGGACAAAAACTTGCAATTTATAAACATACGAGAAAAAACAGATTGGAACTACAGCTACTTCCCGGTAATTTTTCATAATGAAATTGAACTGCTTCATGCTGAACTTCAGATGCGGGAGGGCGGAGTACTCGCAAGACGTTATTTTTTCCCTTCTTTAAACACATTAAATTTCTTGCCAACTAAAAGTAATTGTCCTATATCCGAAAGCACCAGTGCAAGGATTCTTTGTTTGCCCTTGTATCCGGCATTGACAGAATCGGATATCAATTATATCTCATCCTTTTTTTCCATTACCTAAAAATATTCTACACCAAATTGAAACAGAAAAATAAAATACTCGTTCTCACGGATAATAGGAGTCTTTTGCTTTCTTTTCGGGCGCTGGCAAATTCATTTGAGGAAACATATGAGTTTGATTATGCCTTTAGCCCCAAAAACCCAGCTCCAGATGATTTTATAAAAGAAGGTTGTTTCCAACTGAATATAAAAGAAAATTATGAAAAGCTAATTGGTAAATACAGCCTAATTTTTTCAATTCATTGTAAACAAATATTTCCGAAAGAGCTGGTAAGCAAAGTAGAATGCATAAACCTTCATCCGGGTTATAACCCTTACAACAGAGGCTGGTTTCCACAGGTATTTTGCATTCTGAATGGTAAAAAAGCCGGTGCAACACTTCATGTAATGAACAGCGACATAGACAGCGGACCAATAATTGCTCAAACAGAGGTAAAAATTGAATCTTGGGACACCTCACTTTCCGCCTATGATAAAATTCAAAAAGCAGAAATTGAATTATTATCAAAAAACTTAAACTCAATTTTAACTGCTAGTTTTACTTCACACATTCCTGAAACCGGCAATTACAATAGTATAGGCGATTTTAAGGCAATAAATCAGATTAGATTAGAGGAAACCGGTACATTTAAAGAGTTTCTGGACCGACTCCGTGCCCTAACACACCCGCCCTATAAAAATGCTTACTATATAACACCCGAAGGGGAAAAGGTATATATCAGCATACAGCTGAGTAAGGAAAATAATTAAACTTAAATATTTAGGATTAATTTTTAAAACCAGGCATACGTTAAACGTAAATTTTTTGAAAACAGAACTTCAAAACCAACCCCTTCTCAGCGTAGTGATGATAACCTACGGTCACGAAGCCTTTTTGAGGCAGGCGGTAGAAAGCATTCTCATGCAGGAATGTGATTTTCAGGTGGAGTTAATTGTGGCTGATGATTGCTCACCCGACAATACACCTGCAATTATGCAGGAAATACTTGAGACCCATCCCAGGGCATCTTGGATACGATATATCCGTCATGAAAAAAACAAGGGAATGACACCCAACTTTATTTGGGCAATGTTAGAGGCAAAAGGCACATTCATTGCCCTATGCGAAGGCGATGACTTTTGGACAGATCCTCATAAACTGCAGAAACAAGTAAATTATCTAATAAAGAAAAAATCGACTGCAGGTTGTTTTCATCATGCCCAGCTTGTAAATGAAAATAATGAAGTAATTGAAAATGAATACAACAGCCATGTAGGGCAATCTAACGAATATGACCAATTCCGGGCGCTTACATGGCTCGGCAGTGCATACGCAACTAGCTCCTTGGTGTTTAGACGCAAAGTGCTAGAATCATTGCCTGAATGGTTTGAAAAAAACGTTTGTGACGAACTATTGGACGTGTTGATAACATCCTACGGTACATTAGATTTTTTAAATGAAAACATGAGTGTGTACCGGGTCAATTCAACCGGTGTTTGGTCTGGCTCAAGTATGGCAAAAAAAAATATAGATCTATTAAACCGTGCTGCTGGCTTATATAAAGAGCCGTTTTTTAGAAAAAAATACCATGCCTTTTTATCCAAAAGAATAAGCCGGTTGGCCCAATTTCTTGCATTAGACAAGTCATTACCCCGAAAAACGCGTATTTCATACTTTTTCACCGCTTTAAAACATATACATTACACCAAACCTGGCACATATCTTTTTGTGTTGCGGTTTGCCTTGAATCCATTTTACAAATGAAAATTTTACTCGGCTACTCATATTACAAAAATCCGGTTGACGTTTCGTTTCAAATTAAGCAGTGGATTGACCGTCTCAATGCGGCAGGTTTTGATGTAGAACCTTACCCCTTGACAATTAATCCGCCTGCTGCACCCGTTTACTGGCAGGAAATGGATAAACGGTGGAAACTGGGCGACAAAGAACTTTTGGGCAGTTATGAAAAATTGGCCATAAAAGCGCAGGAATATGATGTGTTTTTGAATGCGAGCGGCATTAATGTGCATCCTGACTTTATTTCACAGCTACCAACCTTTAACGTCTTTGGCTGCTTTGATGACCCTGAAGCTTCAGAAATTTTGTCAAAACCCGTGGCGCCGGCCTACGATTTATGTCTTGTGGCAAATATTGCCGAAGTAGAAACCTACTTAACATGGGGCTGCAAATTTGCAAAATTTTGGCCCGCCGGATTTTTGGCAGACCAGTATGATCCCACACTCACCGAAGAAAAAATAATGACCGCGCCGCGTACAGTGGATATTTCACTCCTCTGCGAAAAAAAATACAATCTTAATCGCATCAGCCGGTTAAATAAATACCATCAGGCATTTCCGCAAGGAAAATACTATGGCGAAGGCTGGAATACCGGATTTTTGAAAGAAGAAGATAAAATTCCGCTTTACTTAAACACGAAAATTGGCCCTAATTTCCATAATTCAACCGGACCGATTAACTATAGAGTATACACCTTGCCGGCAAACGGTGTTATGCAGATTTGCGACAATAAAAGCCATTTGGGAGAAATTTTTGAATTAGATAAAGAAGTGGTTGGTTTTGACACCGTGGAAGAGGCAATAGAGCTTACAAAATACTATCTGCACCACGAAGAAGAAAGAAAGGCTATTGCCTTAGCCGGCTGGAAAAGAGCAATAAAAGATTACAACGAAGAAGCCGTTTTTGGTTTAGTGGTTAAATATGTAAACGAAATCATTCATACCAAAGAACCAAAGAGCAATCAATCTCTGGCCTTCTTAAAAAAACAAAGAAGCAAAACATGGCCCTCCCGCCTAAAATATGTTATAGAAAATAAATTTAGCTAAACCACATTTATTTACCTCTTTTTCTTAAATGAAAAAAATAGCCATCCTACAATCCAATTACATTCCCTGGCGGGGCTATTTTGATTTAATAAACAAAGTGGATGTATTTGTTATTTATGACGAAGTACAGTACACCAAAAACGACTGGCGAAACCGCAACATCATTAAAACACCCAATGGGCCCATGTGGCTTACCATTCCGGTAAGGCAGCTTAACCTGGAACAAAAAATAAATGAAACCCGCGTTTCGCTCAAAAACTGGAATATTAAACACTGGAACTCCATAAAAGCAAACTACACCAAAGCGCCATATTTTAAATTGTATGAGGAGCAGTTCAAAGAACTGTACTTAGGCATGGATACCGATTTACTTTCTGAAATAAACCTGAAATTTATTCATGCAATAAATGATATTTTAGGCATTAAAACCGAAATCATTGATTCGGTGAGCCTAAACCTGAATGGCAATAAAAATGAACGCCTGGTGGATGCAGTTACCAAACTGAACGGAACCCATTACTTATCGGGCCCGGCAGCCAAAGATTATTTGGATACCGGCCTGTTTGAAAAAAACAACATACGGGTAGAGTGGATGGAATATTCAAACTATTCACCATATCAACAACTTTTTCCTCCCTTTTCAAACCAGGTTTCTTCATTAGATACAATCTTTAACACAGGAAAACTATTTCAATAAAATGAAAACCAAAAAATTAATCATTTTTGGAATTGGTGAATTTGCAGAACTCGCAAATTTTTATTTTGAGAATGATTCAGAATATAAAGTGGTCGCCTTCTGCGCGGATACTGATTTTATAAAAAGCGAAATTGTTTTGGGTAAACCCATAATTTCATTTGAAGAAGTTGAAAAAATATATCCCCCAACAGAGTACCACATGTTTATTGCTATTGGTTACTCAAATAAGAATGAAAATCGTAAACAAAAATTTTATGAGGCTAAGGCTAAAAAATATAAACTCGCAAGTTATATATCTTCAAAAAATAGCTTTTGGCCAGAATTAAAAGTTGGAGAAAATACATTTATCATGGAAAATAACACAATAATGCCCTTTTGTAAAATTGGAGATAATGTTTTAGTATGGGTGGGAAATATTCTTGCTCACCACATGATAATTGAGAATCACGTAACAATAACATCACATTGTGCAATTGGTGGCAATGTAGTTATTGAAGAAAATTCATTTCTAGGCTTAAATTGTACAATCAGAAACAACATATCAATAAAAAAAGGCTGTATAATTGGTGCATCAACAAATGTGATAAAAACAACCGAGGAAAATAGCACATATTTAGGAAATCCAGCAAAAAAAATAGGACATGCCTCCGATACTAAAATATAAGCAAAAGAAATGATTCCATTCAACAAACCTTTTTTAACCGGAAACGAAACCCGTTATATTGAAGATGCCGTAAAATCGATGAAAATTTCGGGTGACGGGGTTTACACCAAAAAATGCCATACGTTTTTCGAAGAAAAATACGGCTTTAAAAAATGCCTGCTTACTACTTCCTGCACTGATGCGCTTGAAATGGCCGCCATACTCATTGATACCAAAGAAGGCGACGAAATTATCATGCCTTCCTACACCTTTGTATCTACGGCCAATGCTTTTGTAATGCGCGGAGCAAAAATTGTGTTTGCCGACTCAGAACCCGGGCACCCCAACATGGACGTGAGCAAAATTGAGGCCCTAATCACCGATAAAACCAAAGCCATTGTTCCCGTACATTATGGCGGAATGGCCTGTGACATGGATGAAATCATGGCCCTTGCCCAAAAATATAATCTCTTTGTGGTAGAAGATGCCGCCCAGGCAATCGACTCCTACTACAAGGGCAGGCCCTTGGGTTCAATCGGGCACCTGGCAGCCTTCTCTTTTCACGAAACCAAAAACATCATTTCGGGCGAAGGCGGCATGTTGGCCATAAACGATGACCGCTTTGTTGAACGGGCTGAAATCATCCGCGAAAAAGGAACCAACCGTAGTAAGTTTTACCGTGGTGAGGTAGATAAATACGGTTGGATTGATATCGGATCTTCGTTCCTACCCTCTGATATCATTGCGGCGTTTTTATACGCCCAGTTAGAAAATATGGAGGCCATCCAGCAAAAAAGAAAACAAATCTGGAGCACCTATCAAACCCTTCTTAAACCCTTGTTTGATAAAGGATTTCTAAAATATGCACCCTATCCGGAACACAAAACCAATAATGCACATCTCTTTGCCTTCTGCGTTGAAAATTTGGAGACCCGCACGGCGCTCATTAATCACATGCGGGCTAATGCGGTAAACCCGGTATTCCATTACCTGAGTTTGCATAAAAGTCCATTCTACGAAAACCGGTATCAAGGCGCTGAACTACCCAACTGCGACCGTTTTGCCGACACCCTGCTGCGCCTGCCGTTCTATTATGACCTGAGTATGGAAGATATACAAAAAGTAAGTTCATTGATTCTGGCGTTTTATCATGAGCGATAAAATCAAATTGCTCTTTGTAGTTTCGGAGTTTTACCAGGCCGGAACCGAGCGGTTTACCTATGAACTGGACCGTGCCCTGAACAAAGAAAAATTCGCCGTAAGTATACTCTGTATTTACCCCTTGCAGAACAGTACCCGGTTTACAGACTATTATTACGAAAAACACAAAGAACTGGGTTCTGAAATTTACTTTTGGCAAGATATAGACCAAATCAGACACCCCAGCCTGAAAGAGCGAATAGCTAAAAAAGTGAAAGGAACCCCACTCCCGCATGAACATGAAAACCTCCGCTTGTTTTTAGACCGTTTTGACTGTATTTCGGTGATGGGCGAATACAATTACATGACCCTTCACCGTTGGATGAAGCCCGAGCACAAAGAAAAATGCCTCATTCACATTCAAAACTCCCGGCACCAAAGACCCGATATTTATACCCATTTCCCAAAAAATGAAAATTTGTTTTTTGTTTCCGGATTTTCTGAAGAAGAAATAACATGGGAGCTGGCCGAATTTGAAAGCTACCGGCACGAACACTTTTCACTGTACTTTAAACTGGAAAATAAATTTGTTAAAACAGCTTACCAAGCATCTGATAAGCCCAAAATTGGCATGTTTACCCGGCTTACGCCCACCAAGCCCATGGATCCTTTTATTTATTCGTTCCAATTGCTGAAAGAACAAATTCCGGCAGCCCAACTGCATTTGTTTGGCAGCGGAGACCCCGAAGCAGAAGGGATAAACCGGTACATCCGGCAATTGGGACTGGAAGATTCCATCTTTTTCAGGGGGCACCAGGAAAATTTGGTACAAACGGCCGTAGAAGAAAATTTAGATTTGGTTTGGCTACATGGCTATCATGGTATTCCCGGAGGATTTGCAGGGTTTGATATCTGTACAACTAAAATTCCGCAACTTTTCTGGAATTTCGGGGGAACTGAACAAACCGTTTATACCGATCGCTTTCCCATGTACAATCAAATTAGTGCATTTGCCAAGGCTTCTATAAACTTATTACAAAACCCCGAAGAAGCAAAAGAATTAGCCCAAAAGCAGTTTGATTATATCGACGAAGAACGCAACATCATACGCTATATCCATATTATGGAAAATATATATACACAAACGGCAAGAAAAGCAACATGAAGATAAATGAATCAACAACACCAGCACTTTTATCAAAAATAGATGTGGCGTAAGAAAATGCTAATTTGTCACTTAACAAAAATACCCACTTTTTACATCCAATTTTTCGTTTAATATAACAACTAATAAATGCCCAACAGAAAAAAAGTACTCATTCTTCTTCCTGTATTTAACTTGGGCGGGGCCGAAAAACAGGGGCTATACATAGCAGATTCCCTTCAAAAAACCGGAAAATACGAAGTAGAAGTTTGGGCACTGCAAAACGGGGGTGAAATGTTAAAAGTCCGTTTGGAAGAATGCGGGCTCAAGTATAAAAATTTAGATATCCCTTTTTCGGCATTCGAATCAAGAAGCGGCCGTTTAAAAGCCTATTGGAAATACCTGAACGAATTGCGGAAAGCAAATATAGACATCCTGATTCCGTTTACCTACCATTGTAACGTAATGTCGGCATCGGTATTCCGCCTTGCCGGGGTTAAAAAATGCGTCTGGTTTCAAATTGCCATGGAATACCATATTCCCATGGGCACCTTTGAAAAATTGGCCTTAAACCGAAAACCCATTTATGCTGCCAACTCCAGGGCCGCCGGTGATTTTATAGCCAACAAACACGGCATAGATCCAAAATCGGTAAGCTTCATTCCCAACCCATTTGAGCCCGTTCCGGCTAAATATACGGCAGAAAACTGGAGGCAAAAACTGGGTATGAAATCAAGTGATGTCCTGATGGTCATGGCCGCCAATTTTTTTCCTGAAAAAGACCATATTACCTTGTTAAAAGGACTCAA
>Ga0075154_10000479_pt1 | contig 33630 bp, 31 predicted proteins | sample JI71714BDNA_FD_70965 | JGI IMG/M metagenome (GOLD analysis project Ga0075154, IMG submission 70965) | Wastewater effluent complex algal communities from Wisconsin, to seasonally profile nutrient transformation and Carbon sequestration -... | ecosystem: Engineered > WWTP > Effluent > Algae...
GAAGTATAAAGAAGCTCCAGGGGATTTTATAGTATGTTTTCATATGTATCTGTAATTTAAATGTAAACTGTGGAATTTTAAAAATCAACCCGTATTTTCACCTTAATTTTAGGGTGAAAATGCCCTTGTTTTTCTCGTTTTCTAATCAACAGATTAATCGGTGGAATGAAATTAGCTTTTTAGCCTACCAACGTACTTTTTGGTTTTGCCATTATAATTCAATTTTCCATAGGTTTTCACAGGTTTCATATGTAGCCCTATTCCATTCCCTTATCTTTGCTAAAAATACAGGCAACATGAAAATCAAAATAGGTCACGGATACGATGTACATCAATTGGCGGCAGGATATGCTCTTTCCTTGGGTGGGGTAGTGATCCCGCATGAGGTGGGGTCAGTAGGACATTCGGATGCCGATGTTTTGTTGCACGCGCTATGCGATGCACTGCTTGGGGCGTTGGCCTTAGGTGATATTGGTCATCATTTTAAAAATACCGATCCCCAATGGAAAGGAATCGATAGCAAAATCCTTCTTCAAAGAGTGATTGAAATGGTTCATGAAAAGGGGTACGTCGTCGGAAATATTGATGCGACCTTGATTTTAGAAGCACCTAAAATTGGTCCCTACCTACTGGATATGCGGACAGCCATCGCCTCGATTCTCCAAATAGCCCTAGATTGCGTTTCCATCAAAGCAACGACATCCGAAACCATGGGTTTTGTGGGTCGGAAAGAAGGGGTCGAGGCACATGCCGTATGTATCCTCTTGGGGAAATAATCTTTTTAAGTGTCATTTGTACAATTAAAAAGAATTGTGTTATTTGCCGCTCTTTGAAACCCCACGATTATGATTTTATTAGGATTGGATATTGGCACTTCGTCGATTAAAGCATCTGCTGTGGATGCACAAACCCGTCAAACGCTGGCTACTGTTCAGTATCCGGATAAGGAAGTGGCGATCGATGCGCCTGAAAAGGGGTGGGCTGAGCAATCGCCCGATCAATGGTGGCATCATGCCGCAGAGGCCATCAAACGATTGGTGAATTTAGGCGTTTTTTCAGGTCAAGATGTCGTTTCGATTGGTATAAGTTACCAAATGCACGGATTAGTCTTGGTCGATGCTGCGGGTGAAGTCATCCGGCCGGCGATTATTTGGTGTGACAGCCGCGCCGCCTCCATCGGGGAAGAAGCATTTTTGGCAATGGGGCCAACCGCTTCCTTGACAACGCTGCTCAATTCTCCCGGAAATTTTACTGCGGCAAAATTGGCTTGGGTGAAAAAATACCAACCCGACCTGTATGATCGCATTCATCACATCATGCTACCGGGTGATTTTATTGGGTTGCGCTTGACGGGTCAAGCTACCACGACACCCGCCGCTCTTTCAGAAGGGATCTTTTGGGATTTTCAGAAAGGACAAGTTTCGGAGATGCTGATGAAGCATTTTGGTTTTTCTCCGGATATGATCCCGCCTATTCAACCGGTTTTTTCGGATCATGGGCGTGTTTTACCGCACATCGCTGCGGAACTGGGAATCGCAGCCCATATTCCAGTGTCATATAAAGCAGGTGATCAACCCAATAATGCCCTGTCATTGAATGTGTTAGAGCCTGGTGAAATTGCCGCAACGGCAGGTACATCTGGAGTTATCTACGCGGTGAGTGATCAAATTGCTTTTGATCCCGCTTCTCGAATTAATTCGTTTGCCCACGTCAACCATCATGATCAAACGCGCATTGGGATTCTTTTGTGCATCAACGGTACAGGAATTTTAAATCGGTGGGTTCGTGATCAGTGGGCTTCCCATGAATCCTATTCTGTCATCAATCAACGAGCTTCGGCAATTCCGGCCGGATCGGATGGTGTCTTGGTATTACCCTTTGGAAATGGTATTGAGCGTGTTTTAGAAAATCGTTTGACAGGAGTTCAATTTTCGGGTTTGGATCTGAATCGACATACGTCAGACCACATTTTTCGGGCAGTGCAAGAAGGTATTGCGTGCTCTTTTCGGTATGGATTTGATATCATGAAGTCACAGGGCGTTTCTCCCAAGGTGATCCGAGCCGGGAAGGCGAATTTGTTTTTAAGCGATGTCTTTACATCGTCCTTGGTAAATCTCACCCAAACGCCTGTCGAGCTGTACGATACCGATGGCTCTAAAGGAGCTGCTCTAGCAGGTGGTTTTGGCGCGGGACAGTACGCCACGCTCCCCGAGGCGATGTCGGGCCTCACTCATCTTCGAACCATCGAACCAACCGGAACACTCGAGGATACGTACCAAGCTTGGGTGAAGGTGTTGAAAAAAGCGTTAAGTGAGGGGTGAGTGGGAAGGATGAAATATGCGGGTTGTGAGATATGAAAGAGGAGATATGAGAGAAGTGGAAAACACTCCACTCTCATATCTCCTCTTTCAACACTAATCTCTCTAAGTTTCCTTTTTCATGTGGGTCTGACATCGTCATTTCGACAGAAAGGAGGAATCTTGGTTTGTACCTAAAAAACGACAATGAGGTTGTTTTCATTTTCAAGACCTCACATTCGTCCGTGCTTGGCCAATACACGTTTGATCTTTTCTAGTGACTCCCCTGTAATGACTTGAATGGTCGGCAAATCAATTTTATGATCGAAGGCATTGAGAATTGATTTTTCGATACCAAGTTCAATTCCTTGCTCCTTGCCGCGTTCAATACCAAGTTCTATGCCTTGTTGCTTACCGCGCTCAATACCGTGTTCAATTAAATGGTCATATAAGCTTTTCATACGCTCTTGATTTTCGATGGGAATTACTTTTTGTATCTCAATGAACTCTTCGTAGGTAATCTGTAGGTGATGAACCAGATAAACAAATATACTTTCTCTTCCGGATTTATGCAAGTAGGGGTCAAGACTGTTTATGATCTGGCTGATATGCTCTTTAAGTTGCTGGGGGTCAGCATAATCTCGTTGGATTAACATGGCGGCTTTCAGCATCCCGTGCTGCAATTGCTCATTTCATTCGGACCCTAAGAAATGATATAGAATTAGGAGAGAGGAGAGATGAGAGAGGAACACTAATCACTCATCACTCCTCTCTCACAGTTCAGACCTTCTCACGAATTGGAGATTTTAAGTTTCTGACCTACCTTGAGTGTGTTGTCATTTAAGTTATTGAGTCGTTTGAGCTGATCGATGGTTAGGCCATCATAGCGTTGGGAGATATTCCAGAGGGTATCACCTGGTTGAACAGTATGAAAGGCGGGGGTGCGATCAAGGCCTTTGGTGTCCTCTTTCTTGGCTAAGACGGGCTTAGTTTCTTTGGTTGGGACACTAACTTTTTTCTGTTGCTTGATTGTCAAGTATTCACCTACCAAAATTTTGGAGGATGACATTCGGTTCCATTTTTTGATATCGTTCACTGAAACATCATATCGATAAGCGATTTTAGTGAGGACTTCGCCTCGTTTTACTTTGTGGCGTACGTTTACTGTCCGGATCTCTGTGGCTGTTTCGGCTGGGATGTCTGTTTGTGCCACCAAAACGCCTGATTCGGGTTCGAGAAGGGTTGGGACAAAAGGTGACTTCCCTGCTGAGTCAAAAACGGCAACACTATTTTGCACCACAAAGTCGAAGTTTTCTGCCGGGATATCCAAAGCAAAATCACACGTAGTGGAAGGTAGTTGTGTTTTTTTGATATGAGGATTTAAAAAGGCAATTTGTTCTTTGGAGATACCCGTCAGGTCGGCAAATACATTCAAATCAAAATAACCGTCAATTTGAACTTTCTTGGTGGGGATAGGGCAAAGTAATTTTTCGGGGAAAATTCCGTGATGATCCGCAAAATTCATCATGTAAGCAATGGCGATGAATTGAGGAACATAAGCGCGGGTGTCTTTGGGAATATATTGGTGAATTTCCCAGTAGTTGGTGTTATTGGCCCGTTTGATTGCGCGACGGACTGTTCCGGGTCCCGAATTGTAGGCCGCCAGCGCCAAATCCCAATCGCCAAACATGCGGTAAAGTGTGCGTAAATACCGGCAAGCAGCATCGGTTGATTTTTCGATGTGCATCCGTTCATCAATGTATTCATTGATTTGAAGCCCTTGCTCTTTGCCTGTGATGGTCATGAACTGCCATAAACCCACCGCTTTTGCTCTAGAAACTGCTTTGGGATTTAGCCCCGACTCAATCAATGCCAAATATTTTAATTCATCCGGCATGTTGTACTGAGCCAAGTACTTTTCAAAAATCGGGAAGTAAAATTCCTTTTTCTCCAACATTGATTTGGTGAAACTTGGCCGACGAAACATGAAAAAATCAATGTGATTCTGAACATTATCGTTGTACGTCATCGGCATGATGTTCTCCAATGATTTCAGACGTTTTTGAATCACAGCTGTATCTTCTGTCATGATGGTATACGCCCTGCCATCTCGTTCATCTTGCGTACTTAAAATCCGAGGGCGACTTGGCGTTGAAACATTCACCTCTTGGGCCACCATGGTTTCTTGTGTGTTCATCTGTTGAGCCAACGATGTAAAACCAAGTAAGGATAAAAAGAGAGCGGAGGGTATATGACGAAGATGATACATTGTAAACTTCTGGATAATTAAGTGGGGGAATTAGGCCATTCATTCAAAAATAAAATAATCAACTCAGTATTCAAATAATAAGTAAGGATTATTCTAAAAATAGTAACTATAACGAATGAAAGTTTGGTTCTATTGTGATAATTCTTGATTAAGTTGCTGACTCATGGCTAAAAGCTTCTCCTCTTGAAAAGAATCTGCCATGATTTGGCAACCCATCGGGAGGCCTTGGGTATCTTGCCCCATAGGAAACGAAATAGCCGGGAATCCTACGACATTGGCTTGTACGGTAAAGATATCAGCCAAGTAGGATTGAATCGGATCTGCTGGTTTTTCCCCAATACGAAAAGCCGTCGTCGGGGTGGTCGGGGTTAAGATGCCGTCATACGTAGCTAACAAAGTTCCTGTTTGTTCTTGAATCAAGCGACGAACGCGTTGTGCTTTGGTGTAATAGGCATCAAAATAGTCGGCACTCAAAACAAATGTACCGAGCATGATTCGTTTTTTCACTTCCGTTCCAAATCCCTCAGACCGTGATTTTTTATACAATTCTTCCAAAGAATTTGCCTGGGGGGTACGGTAACCGTATCGGATGCCATCGTATCGACTTAAGTTCGAGGATGCTTCGGCCGTGGTTAGAATGTAATACGTCGGTAAAAGGTAGGAAAGCCAAGGAAAATCAACAGGCTCGACAGTATGTCCAGCTGAACGCCAAGTTTGGATGGCATTTTCCATGGCTGACCGTACATCAGGCGCTAATCCGGGGGATTCAAGCGCTTCGCGGTAATAGGCCAATCGGTACGGTTGATGTTGGGTAAGCGTTTGGGTGTAGGACGGGACGGGCAAAGGCGAAACGGTACTGTCAAATTCGTCTGGCCCCGCTATCACTTCGAGCACTTGGGCAATATCCGAAACATGGTGGGCTATTGGCCCAATGCAATCAAATGAAGAACCATACGCGATCAACCCCCACCGCGAGATACGTCCGTACGTAGGTTTAAATCCGACGACACCGCAAAACGCCGCGGGCTGCCGAACAGAACCACCTGTATCGGAACCGATCGAAACTTGGCACATGTCAGCTTGAACTGCGACAGCCGAAGCACCGGAGGAACCTCCTGGAACGCGTGTAGGATCAGCGGCATTGCGTGTGGGACCAAACGCGGAATTTTCGTTGGCTGACCCCATCGCGAACTCATCACAATTTTGACGACCGATAAATATCGCGTCAGCATCATACAGCCGTTGAACGACAGTAGCGGAATAGGGCGAAATATACCCAGCCAAAATGCGACTTCCAGCTTGTAAGGCATGGCCTTGATGTGCCAGAACATCTTTTAAGCCGATGACCATGCCCGCCAAGGGGCCGGCAGTACCTGCTTGAATTTTGGCATCAATCTCTTGTGCTCGCTGGAGCGCCTCATCGGCATAAACTTCCAAGAAAACGTTCAAACGCGCATTGTTCTCTTCGATTTTTACCAGGTGATGGCGAACAAGGTCCAAACAAGTCGTCTGTCCAGAATTCAACTGATTCCGTAGCGAGGCGTAGGTGGGAAAAGTCATGGGTGCAAAAGAGAAAAAATAAAAAAACAACAGGATGTTGAAGGCAACCTCCTGTTGTTACAAAGAAAATCGTATCGAATGAACTTCTTAGTTATCGCCGTTGGCTGCCTTTTCGATGTTATCTTTTACATCTTTGGTTGCATCCTTGAACTCTTTGATGCCTTTGCCCAAGCCACGCGCGAGTTCAGGTAATTTTTTGGCACCAAAAAACAACAAGATGACAAATACAATTACGAAGATTTCCGTGCCACCTAAGTTCCCTAGAAAAAGTAGCGTTGCGAGTGTGCTCATTGTCTCAGTACGTTAATGTTTAAACAAAAGTAGGGAAAAGTAAGGGGAATCAAAAAAAACTAGGCCATGAAAATCGCTGGATTTAAGGATTTGAGCTATTCATTCCCTCTTTATTCTTTTCCCACCGCTCAAACGACTCGATTTCATCTTGTAACTTTTGAAATATGAAAACGACCAAGGCGATATCATCTGCAAATCCCACCATAGGAAGGAAATCAGGAACTAGGTCGATGGGCAAAACAAAATAGACCAACGTGGCTAAAATAATCAACAGGCTTTGTGTGCTCAATTCTCGATATTCCCCAATAGCATATAATTTAAGCATTTTGCTTAACGTCACAATTTTCATCCGAAGAAGATTCAAGGTGTTTGACGCGCCCAATGTGTTGGTTTTACGAAGTGTTTGCTGCAATAAACGTAAAATGGACGGGAGATTCCGACTCATCCTGGAAGCCCGCCGCATGGACTTTTTGAAAAACAATGACGAAAGCACTTGTTCGAGAATGGCTTGGGGGGTAGCTTTGGGCGTGGACATGAACGCTAAATCAATAAATATTGGTTAAATACTATAGGTTTTGGTAAAAATACCCGCATTCCATCAGAAAAGGTTTGATTGTACCGTTTTTGTACAATAATTTTGAGGGTCATGTGGGACGTTTGACCAATCAACGTAGGGCGGCGTTTGACATTGCAAAAGTAATCATTTATTTCTTACTATTATCCAAATCAATTTTCAGATATGAAAGTGACCGTTGTAGGAGCAGGGGCCGTGGGAGCCACATCGGCTGATAACATCGCCAGAAAACAGATCGCCTCCGAAGTGGTGATCCTTGACATTAAGGAAGGTTTCGCCGAAGGAAAGGCTATGGACTTGATGCAAACCGCTTCGATTGAAGGTTTTGATACCAAAATCGTAGGCGTAACAAATGATTATGAAAAAACGGCAAAGTCAGACGTCGTTGTCATTACCTCGGGTATTCCACGGAAACCCGGCATGACACGGGAAGAGTTGATCGGAATCAACGCGGGTATTGTCCGTGGGGTGATGACGCAAGCTTTGGCTGTTTCACCTAAAGCTGTTTTCTTGATTGTGTCCAATCCGATGGATACTATGACGTACTTGGCGTATCAAGTCGCTCAAGAATTGGGCGTGCCTAAAAAACGAATCATCGGGATGGGTGGAGCATTGGATTCAGCACGCTTCCGTTACCGGCTAGGTGAAGCCATGCAGGTGTCCCAAAATGACCTTCACGGCATGGTTATTGGCGGGCATGGTGATACGACCATGATTCCCTTGACACGCCTAGCTACCTGGAATGGCATTCCCGTTTCGCGTTTCTTAAGTCAAGAAAAATTAGCTGAAGTAACGCAAAAAACGATGGTCGGTGGTGCTACGTTAACAGGTTTACTAGGGACATCCGCTTGGTATGCCCCCGGTGCGGCGGTAGGACAAATCGTCGAGTCTATTCTTCGGGACGAAAAGAAGATCATCCCGTCTTCTGTATTCCTAAATGGAGAATATGGTCAAAAGGATATTTGCATCGGCGTACCTGTAGTGATCGGTCGGACGGGCTGGGAGAAAATCATCAACCTCCGATTGAGCAATGAAGAAAAAGAATTGTTCGAAAAGTCGGCAGAAGCAGTCCGGAGCATGAATGCTGCACTAGCCACCGTCTAAGCTCGCACCCTGTCATAAACACAAAAAAAGGCCGTTAGGCCTTTTTTTGTAAACGTTTGGAGGTAAAGTGTGCACAATCTGATTTCAGACGGTCGATGAAAAGCGAGTTTTTTCCGTTTTTCCTTCTTGAAGAAGGAAAGGATCAAATGCCATGCAGACATTCCGAAGAAAAGGCTCTCCTAACGGGGTAATCTGAATTTTTCCGTAGGTCTCCGTCACCAATCCATCTTGGATCATTTCATGCAACATGGACTCAATTTTATAAATTTCTTCGAGATTCCAATCGACTTGATGCCAATTTCCTTGTAAAGTACACATCAAAGATAAAATAAGCCCCCGTACTTGCTGCTCTTTGGGCGTATGCAGATGACCTTTTACCCAAGGAAACTGCCCAGATTCTATTTGCATCAGGTATGCGTCAATATTTTTTTCATTTTGGATAAAACCGCCCGCACACTCGCCAATGGCAGACGCTCCTAGCCCGACCATGATCGAGGACTGCTGGGTGGTATAACCCATAAAGTTGCGATGCAATAATCCTTCTTGCGCAGCAACGAGCAATGGATCTCCAGGCAAACCAAAATGATCCATGCCAATCTCTTGATATCCAGCCGTTAAAAAAGCTTCTCGCCCTACATCGTATAAGTTTCGTTTGGTCTTGCCAAGCGGAAGATCCGTATCTTCAAAACCCCGCTGGCCGGTCCCCTTCACCCAAGGGACGTGGGCATACGCGTAGAAAGACAACCGATCCGGCCGTAACGTTAGTGTTTTTTGGAGGGTAGTTGCAATAGATTCCTCGGTTTGAAAAGGTAAACCATACACCAAATCATGGCTAATCGAGGAATATCCTATCGTTCGGGCAACTTCTGTGATGTATTTGACTTGTTCAAACGGTTGATGCCGATGTATAGCTTTTTGTACCGTTTCATCATAATCCTGAACGCCAAAGCTCACACGCCGAAAACCATGCCGATGAAAAACAGCTAAATGTTCTTCTGTGGTATTCATGGGATGTCCTTCCCAGCCATACTCGTCCGAAAAAATCGGGGTTATGGCGGTTTGAAGAATCCCCGTTAAAAGTCGATCCAACTGATGGGGTTGAAAAAAACTCGGGGTACCTCCTCCAATATGAAATTCACGAATGATAGGTGGGGCATCAAAAAGGTCAAGGTATAAGGACCACTCGGCCAAAACAGCATCAATATAGCGCTCCTCAACCTTGTGATTCTTTGTGATCCGCTTGTGACAGGCGCAAAAAGTACATAAACTTTCGCAATAGGGTAAATGGATGTACAAAGCGATCTCCCCTGAATTTCCCCACGTGTTCAGAAATCGTCGCTGGTATCCTGGGGCAGTGAAGCTATCCGTACGCCAATGCGGAACGGCGGGGTAGCTGGTATAACGCGGACCAGCTTGCGTATATTTTTCAAAACGAGCATCGTCATTCATAGGGAATCCTTCTATCTTTGTTACAAAGGTAGTTGGCTTCCAAGCCGACATGGTATGCGTTTCCTCATATTCTTCTATGATCGATCAAATGAAACAAATCTTAATTCTGAATGGCCCTAATCTGAATTTACTTGGGAAACGGCAGCCCGAGGTGTATGGAAATCAATCGTTTGAGGATTATTTGGCTTTACTTCGCCCTCAGTTTCCAACCTTGCAAATCACGTATTTTCAGTCCAACCATGAAGGTGCGCTGATCGATAAGATTCACGAAGTTGGATTTTTTTTCGATGGATTGGTCATTAACGCGGGTGGCCTAACGCATACCTCGGTTGCTTTAGCTGATGCCATTGCATCTGTCCCGATGCCGGCTATCGAGGTCCATATCTCCAATATTCATGCACGAGAAAAATTCCGACATCACTCGTATTTGTCGGCGGTATGTCGAGGCATGATTTGTGGACTTGGCCTCACGGGGTATCAACTGGCTTTGAACTATTGGAGTCAAGCGGATTGAGCCAAGATCTTACCGTATTTTCATTTCGATCCGGCGATTTAACTGGCGATTGGCCTCGGACGTATTGGCGACACGCGGCAGACTCTCGCCCCAGCCTTTCGCTTCTAGCCTTGATTGGGCTATGCCCGCCGAAATGAGGTAGTTTACAACCGATTGTGCCCGTTTTTCAGATAAAATCTGATTTTGGGCGGCATCGCCGATATCATCGGTGTGGCCCTGAATGGTCACGAAGAGCTTCGGATTGTCTTGGAGCAATTGCACGACCTTCCCTAATCGAATGCGCGAGGCGTCCTCCAAAGTAAATTGACCAGTCGAGAAAAATAAATGATCCAGTACAAAAATTTGATTCGCTTCAACGGGCTCTATACCAATCACAACCGTTTCTCCAGTCGCGTTTATTAGCGTATCCAAGGCCAAGCTTCGGTTGATGTGGCTTGGGGCGGATAAAAATAGGGCATAATGTCCGCGTGAGGGAAGTGGAATGACAAAACGGCCCTCACGATCGGTGGCTAATTGAACGGATCGTTCCGTGGTTTGAAGATTGAAAAGTTCCACCGTTCCGGAAATAGGTCGTTTGGTTTTTAAACTGATCAATTGCCCTCGGAAAGTTCGAGTCGGGGCGATCTTCTCACTAATGATTTGTGGTACAGGCATTTGGACAAGCTGAATCGAGTCGCCTTGGGAGCGGGAAAAGAAAATGTGGGCCACTTGGTGGTCAATGGCTACCGAAATTTCATCCCGAGGGGAATTCAGCTCGGTTAAATGTATGGGTCGTTCATTTGGTTTTGTGAACGAATGAACGAATAAGTCATACCCGCCTAATCCTGGCCAACCATTCGAAGAAAACAATAAAACTTGGGTGTTCGGGTGAAGGAAGGGAGAAAGCTCATCAAAGGCGGTGTTGATTCGGATTCCGGCATTTTGGGCACGGGACCACGTGCCATTGGCGAGTTGTTTACTCCACCAAATGTCTTTTTTTCCAAATCCACCCGAACGTTCCGAGACAAAATACAATAGCTTACCATCCACCGACAGAGAAGGTTGTGAATCCCATTGGGGGCTATTTATTTCCGGACCGAGGTTGACGGGTTCAGACCAGCCGGTTTCGGTGAACTCGGTTAAGTATAGGTCACAACTACCTCGGCCATCTTCACGATCGCAGGCAGTAAAGATCAAACGTTTTCCATCTCCTGAAACCGTACAGGTTCCTTCATTTCCCGTGGTTTGTATGGGGGCAGGTAGTGCTTGAGGTGCCGACCAGCTGGCTTGCGGATGAGGTCGAACCGCCATATACAAGTTTTCATCTTGTGCATCTTGCCTGGCGGTAAAGAACAGGGTATTCCCATCGGCCGTTAGCGCGGGAAAGTACTGTTTTTCGTATTGATTGAGCGGAGCAGGCAGCGGTGTAATGGGAAGAATTGCTTTTGGAGCTTCAAGGCGCATTTCCATGGAGGCTATTTTTCGTTGCAACGCCGGTCGGTTCGGGTTTTGCTCTGCCGTGGCTTCCCAAGCTTGTTGGTAGTACGTTTTCGCAACCGCAAAAGCTTGCCGGTCGCTGGCCAAGTCGCCTAATTTTTGATAAGCCCAGGCATAGTTTTGGGGAGCATGTGGGAGAGAAATGACTTTTTCGTACGCGGCTTGAGCCTCTCGGGGTTGATTATTGCGATCCAATACTTGTGCCATTTTGAACCAAACCTCCGTTCGGGTGGAGTCTTTTTGTAGGAGTCCTTGGTAGGTTTCAATAGCTTCCGCATATTTTCCCTCCAAAGTAAGTCGACCTGCTTTTTGCATGGGGTCGAGCACTTTGGAGCGGCCTTGGCCCCAAGCCAGGAAAGAAATGATAGAAAAGGTTAGAAAGAAAGAAATTTGCCGCATAGAAAGAAAGATAACCCACTAATGCGTAGTAAACGTACGGGATTCCTCCTTAATTTTGAAGAAATTCGAAAAAAACACCATGGATTTTTATATTTACGCGAAAGCACTGCATATTGTTGGGTTTGTGACGTGGTTTGCCGGCCTATTTTACCTCGTTAGGATGTTCGTCTACTTTGCAGAGGTGGATCAGAAGCCAGCGGCCCTGCAAGCCGACTGGAAGGCGCAATTTACCTTAATGCAGAAACGGGTGTATCAAATCATTTGTACCCCAGCCTTGTATTTTACTTGGACATTTGGCCTAACGATGATTTTCCTCAATCCCATCATTTTGGAACAAACTTGGATCCAAGTGAAGTTGGTTTTGTTGTTGATTCTGGTGGCGTATCATTTTTATTGCAAGACGATCATTCGTCGGCAAGAATCTGGGGAGATGGTGTATTCGTCATTCCAGTTTCGGTTGTTGAATGAATTTCCGACGTTGTTCCTTGTTGCGATTGTCTTTTTGGCCGTTTTGCGGGATTTTCAGAACTTCTTGGCCTTATTTGGTGGGGTGATTGCCTTTGGGGTGATGTTGTATTTCTTTGCCAAGGCATATAAACGGTCAAGGGAGAAAAATGGGGGGTGAGGGGGCTAGTGAGTTACCGTTTGATCAATTAGTTTGTGTAAAAAATAGTTAACTCAATTAGGATGTCGTTTTAAGACGTAAGTTGAAATGAGGTATTTTCCCTTTCCAACCGAGGTTCGATTCCTGAATTAGAATTAACAATAGAAGATTTCAAGACAATAGCGTTTTTAGATGATAGCATTCCCAGCTTCAAAGACAGCCTTTAGTCAAAGTAACCAGCCATGGATGTGGTGCAGCAAGTAGTATTTCAGCTCAAAAAAAGGCAAAAAACGGAATCTGTTTTCTTTGAACGCTTTACCCCTCTAGGGTAAGGGGACCAAACTAGATTTGACCCCGCTGCTCAAGTCATTTGACGTATCGCTGGGAGGCTTAACTAAACGACATTGACCTCGCTATAGCCATTTTTACCTTCGTTTTTATTATTAATTGGATTCTATCATGAGAAAGGCGTGGCACGTGCTCATTTCTATTTTTAAAACCGTAGATTTGGGACTTGTTTTTTCAGTTTAATGTATTCTTATGGCCTCCCATCCCTCATTATCCGTCCTCGAAGCTGCGGATGTTCACACCATGTTGTCGCGTATCCAAGCCCATGACTGGGCCGGTGCCCATGAAATTGCCCAAAGCCAAGAGGGCGTTTGGGCTTATGATCGGTTACATGCCTACTTGCATCGTCTTGAAGGGGATGTCGGTAATGCGGCCTATTGGTACCGTCGTTGTGGGGTATCGCTTACTTCGGCCTCGGAAAAAGAGGAATTTCAGTTTCTTACCCAATGGGTTAATCCCTACCACTTGACCGAGGAGGTCCTATTCTTTGTACTCACACAAGCCGAGTGGAGCCAACAAAAAGCCGAGGAGTTCATTACCGCAGACTCGTTGACTTCCGAAGGATTTATCCACCTGTGTACAGAATCTCAGCTGGCGGGTGTGCTGGATCGTTATTTTTCAGGCCTGACGGATCTCTGCATTTTGCACCTCAATACCCAAGACTTACAGAATGATCTAAAAATGGAGAAAGGGCCAACAGGTGACTTCTTCCCCCATCTTTTTGCGCAAATTCCCCGCCGAGCAATCCTAAAAGTGCAGGAGTAAATTGGATTTAGCGAAATAATATTTGGACTTTGTGGGGTAAAAAGCTGGGTAACAGGTCGTTTTGGGGCTAATTTTCCAAATTTTCTTATATTTGCCCAGACCTAATCCAACGATCCTCATGCCAAAACAAAACGTGGAGACTTTATTCACCCAAGAAGTCCATAACAAGTATTTGGTCTTCAATACCTTGTTCTCCCGATTGCCGTACGACAAAATGACCAAAATTGGTCAGCTGATGCCTTTCCTGCATGATGCGGCCCAAATGGGATTTGAGGCCGGCAGCAGCCCCACAGAAATCATCGATCAATTTTTTGAGCGCTACACGCACATCCGGTCTGAAAAAGAAAAAATTGACCTTTTATTTCGCTTCATTACGTACATCGAACGGCAGGTGGTATTGTTTGATAGTGTGGAGGAGGCGGCCTTCGATAAATTGTCTGGGCTCAGTTCGGCTGGACGCTTGACAGCGCTATTGGCTTTGGCACAACAAGAAAATAAGCTCGAAGCAGTCCGCGAAAAACTACGCAATTTCAAAGTCCGCATGGTATTCACGGCCCACCCCACGCAATTTTACCCCAATAGTGTACTTCGGATCATTCAAGATCTAGAGGCTTGTATCAAACGTAACGACATCAATGCCATCGATACATTGCTGCAACAGCTCGGGAAAACGCCGTTCATCAACGATCAGCAACCAACCCCCGTTGAAGAAGCCCAGAGTATTTTATTCTTCTTGCGGCATGTATATTTTGAAGTCTTGAGTCAATTGCATGAACGCATTTACAGCGATGTGTTCGAAGAGGATGAAACCTTCCGGCCCATTATTGAATTGGGCTTTTGGCCGGGTGGGGACCGCGACGGGAACCCGTTCGTCACTTCCGAAATAACCCGTCGGGTGGCTAGAGAACTGCGTATTGCGATTTTAAAATGCTATTATAATCAATTCAAAGAAATTCGACGCCGATTTACCTTCCGGGGCATCATTCCGCTACTGGATAAAATCAATCAAAAGCTGTACACCAATATGTTCGGCATGGACCAAGACCTGACGGCCGATCAGTTACTTTTGATGTTGGCAGAGGTCCGTGAAAAAATGGTCAATGATCACAATGGCATGTTCTTGCCCGAATTGGATCGGTTTATACGTCGGGTAAAATTATTCGGAATGCACTTTGCCAGCTTAGACATTCGGCAGGATTCTAGTATCCATACCCAAGTAATGCAGGCGGTTGTCTCGACGTATTGCCCTGCATTAGGTGATTATGCGACTTGGACTGAAGAGCAAAAACTACAGTTTTTACAACATGAGTCGATTCAAGTCAATCCCGAGGATATGCCCGAAGGATTGATTCGAGACACCTTCTTGACCATTCAAGCCATTCGCGATATCCAGCAAACCAATGGGGCAAAAGCGTGTCATCGGTATATCATTTCCAATTCTACAGCACCCTCATCGGTCTTGGAGGTGATGGCACTGTTCCGATTCATGGGCCATACACCTGAGGATTGTTCCGTGGATATCGTACCTCTTTTTGAAACGATTGAGGGGCTCGATGCCGGACCAACGGCCATGTTCACTTTGTATAATTTGCCCCTGTATCAAAAACATATCAGTCGGCGAGGCAAACAACAAACCATCATGTTGGGATTTTCGGATGGAACCAAAGATGGGGGGTACATCAAAGCGAATTGGGAAATCTTCAAGGCCAAAGAAAAGCTATCCTATGTTTCCAAAGTGAATGGCATCAGTGTTCTGTTTTTTGATGGCCGGGGTGGACCTCCTGCGCGGGGAGGTGGGAAAACCCATCAGTTTTATGCCTCGCAAGGCCCTACGATTGCCAACAATGAAATTCAGATTACCATCCAAGGACAAACGATTTCGTCCATGTATGGCTCGTTAAGTCAGGCACAATACCATTTTGAGCAATTGCTATCGGCCGGGATTATCAACGATGTGTTTACGGATAAGCAGTCGATTTTAAGTGAAAAGGAACGCCAGCTGATTGAAGAGTTAGCGGAATTGGGGGGAGAGAAATACTTGAGTTTAAAGCAGCATCCTCAGTTTGTACCTTATTTGGAGTTGAAAAGTCCGTTGAAGTTTTACGGAAAAACCAAGATTGGGTCGCGCCCAACGAAGCGGTCCACGGGTGGAACACAGTTAAAACTATCCGATCTGCGGGCTATCCCATTTGTGGGATCCTGGAGCCAATTGAAACAGAATATTCCTGGATTTTTTGGGTTTGGAACGGCCCTTCAGGTAAAAATAAATGAGGGCAAGTTAGCGGATTTACAAGCCCTCTATCAAAATTCACTTTACTTTAAAACGTTGGTGCAAAATAGCATGATGGCGCTTCAGAAATCCTATTTTGCCCTGACTTCGTACATGAAGGAGGATCCTGTTTTTGGTGATTTTTGGAAATTATTGTATGCCGAGTACGATCTATCGGTTCGTAATATGTTATCTGTATCCGGTCAAAAAGAACTCATGGAAAGTGATCCGGTGAACATGTATTCGGTCAATTACCGAGAATCAATCATTCTCCCGCTTCTGGCCATTCAACAGTATGCGTTGCAAAAACTAGAAACGGAAAATAACGAAGAAGCTCGGAATACCTTTGAAAAAATGGTTACCCGATCTCTGTTTGGCAACATCAATGCTTCACGGAATTCAGCCTAATCACCTGACTCAAGGCTAAAGTTTTACCAAGCTTCTTTGTTGTAGGAATGTTGTTGTGTAACGTTCCCCTACATAATTTTGGTGTGTAGATTTCCCATGTTGCAAAACCGAATATCGGTTTTTTCAAATCCAAAGATTATCCTAGCGATATATTGATTACATTTGTATTTTATTAACAAAAAATACAGTATTGGCATGAAAAAAGTAAGCTTTAACATTTTGGCTGTTGTCGCAGTAGCCTTATCCATGAGTTCTTGTTACACCTACACGTACACGGTGGGAAAAGGTCCTCAAACTGGGGTAGAGGTTCGGGAGAAAAACCATTATTTGATAGCAGGTTTAGCTCCATTAAAGACGTCTGATCCCGTTAAAATGGCAGGCGGGGCGGCGGATTATCAAGTAACTGTGACGCACACGTTTTTGGATGGGTTGATCAATGGCCTCACAGGTGGTATTTACACACCGACTACCACGAAGGTAAAGAAATAAGCATCAGCTGGCCGTTGCCTTATCCCGTAGCTGCGTTGTATGATAACGCAGCTATGGGATAACACGGCTTAATCTACATTTAGATTCTTCGTTTTTTACATGCGTTCGGGTACATCAACACCCAAAAGGAACATGCTCTTTCTCAGTGTATCCGCAACCTGCTTGATGAGCGCTAGACGGAAATCCCGTAACTTCTCAAGGGGTTCGTTCAATACTGAACATTCGGCATAAAAGGAATTGAACTGCTTCGCCACATCAAAAGCATAGTTGGCCATAACAGACGGAGCATATTCTTGGCCTGCTTTGGCAAGTTGGGCAGGGTAGTCATGAACAAGTTGAATCAGGGCTACCTCAGTACTAGTCAAATCAAGTTCTGTACTGATCTGAGTTGGGATGTGAATGTTTGAACTAGCAGCTTTCCGTAAAATGGATCGAATTCGGGCGTGGGTGTACTGAATGAACGGTCCGGTATTGCCCTGAAAATCAATGGATTCTTGTGGATTGAATAACATCCTTTTTTTAGGTTCAACTTTCAAAAGGAAATACTTCAACGCACCCAAAGCCAGCATACGGAATAGCTGAGCGGCTTCTTCGGGGGTAAAATCATCTATTTTTCCGCGTGATCGTGTTGTTTCCTCCGCTGTTTCCATCATTTCTTTGACCAAATCATCGGCGTCAACGACGGTTCCCTCCCGCGATTTCATTTTACCTGTTGGTAAATCAACCATGCCATAGGATAAATGATAACAACCTTTCGCATACGTTCTTCCAAGGCGTTTCATGATGGCAAATAAAACCTGGAAATGGTAGTCTTGCTCGTTTCCAACCACCCAAATGGACTTTTCTGTTGGGAAATCTGAAAACTTCAAATCTGTGGTGCCAAGATCTTGGGTCATGTAAACAGACGTTCCATCGCTACGAAGCACGAGCTTGTGATCGAGGCCTTCTTCGGTGAGATCAATCCAAACTGAGTTATCCGGTTTTTGATAGAAAACACCTTGGGTTAAACCTTCTTCGACCAATTCTTTTCCTAATAAATACGTGTCTGACTCATAATAGGTTTTGTCAAAATCTACCCCAATGAGGTCATACGTTTGTCGGAATCCTGCATATACCCACCCATTCATGGTGTTCCAAAGGGCTAGTACTTCGGGATCTTGTTGTTCCCACCGGACGAGAAGGTCCTGGGCCGCCAAGAAAATCGGAGCTTTCTTTTTAGCCTCTTCCTCAGGGAGCCCTTGTTCTTTCAGTTCTTCAATTTCTTTTTTATATAGCTGATCAAACAATACGTAATACTTACCGGCCAAATGATCGCCTTTAATCCCACTGGAGGTAGGGGTTTCGCCTTGTCCGAATCGCGCATACGCGATCATCGATTTGCAAATATGGATGCCGCGGTCATTTACAAGGCACGTTTTGACCACATCCCAGCCGTTGGCGTCTAAAATGCGGGCCATAGCATGGCCTAAAAAGTTATTCCGCAAATGCCCCAAATGCAAAGGTTTATTGGTATTTGGGGAGGAGTATTCCACCATCACAGCCGCATGGCGTTTTGGGAGGTGATCCACGGGATGGTCTAAGTCATGTTGAAAAGTAGTCAACCAAGCTTGATCCGCGAGAACGATATTCAAAAATCCTTGTACAACATTATACCGCGAAACCCAAGGGATTTCCTGCACCAAGTAGTCCCCAATGGCCTGACCGATGTCTGCGGGTGACTTTTTTAGGGTCTTGACCAATGGAAAAACCACAAACGTGTAGGAGCCTTCAAAGTCTTTTCGGGTGCTTTGAAGGGAAATTTCCATGTTTATTTGGTACAGGGATTGCAAGGCATTTTCAATTCCGTGCATCAATTGGGTATCGAGCGTCATCATATCTAATTTCTTCTAGCTCGTGGCTAGTCTTTTAATGGTGGGGCAAAATTAATTAAAAACCGCCATGAAAAATGCCTATCTTTGAAAGTTCACTTTGTACCACCTGGGGGATATCCATTTATCCACCTTTTGTCTTCCTGTTTTATGTTGCAATCCATGACCGGATATGGGTCGGCCACCCTTGAAAATGACCACATGACCGTTACGGCTGAAGTCAAATCCTTAAATTCTAAATTTTCCGATATATATTGCCGAATTCCTCGGTCGCTGTCTGAAAAGGAAATTGAAATTCGCCAGATTTTGTCCAAAGAATTGGAACGGGGGAAAATCGAATTTACGCTCACTTTTGCACCCAAAGAGGTAACGCAGGTCGGCACAACCGTCAATAGGCCTTTGGTAAAAGCCTATTATCGAGATTTACAAGATACGGCGCGCGAATTGGGCTTTACTCCCTCAGAAACTGAACTACTGCGCATGGCTACGATGATGCCCAATGCGTACTTGACCAATGCCGCGAACGAAGAGCAAGCCCAACTAGACTGGAAATTCATGCTGGAGGCCGTGCTACAAGCCATTCAAAAATGCCAGGAATTTCGGTTACAAGAAGGATTGAATACCAAATCGAAATTTGTTGACTATATCCGAACGATTGATGGATTATTGGACCAAATCGCACAACAAGACCCAAATCGAATCCCGGTGATTCGCGAGCGGATTCAACGTACCATAGCTGAATGGAGCCAAGCCGAAAATTTTGATCAAAATCGTTTTGAACAAGAATTAATCTATTACATCGAAAAATTTGATATTTCGGAGGAAAAGGTACGGCTCAAAAATCATTTAGATTACTTTTTGAAAGAATTGAATCAAGCTTCCAATGGTAAAAAACTAAACTTCATCGCCCAAGAAATTGGCCGTGAAATCAATACCATTGGCTCTAAAGCCAATGATGCTACGATACAGCGGCTTGTCGTGCAAATGAAGGATGAACTTGAAAAAATAAAAGAGCAAACCCTTAATATCGTGTAAGTTTGCCTTCAAATTCTAAAGAAAAATAGCTATTTTTGCGACTTTTCAAAACAGATCAATCATCGTATCTATATGGCATTGAAAGCCGGAATCGTCGGGCTACCGAACGTAGGAAAATCAACTTTGTTTAATGCAGTTTCGACTAGCGCCAAAGCGCAAGCGAGTAATTATCGGTTTTGTACGATAGAACCCAATGTGGGGTTGGTGGACGTTCCCGATGAGCGTTTGTATGCGTTAGCTAAATTGGTTAACCCCAATCGGATTGTACCCACCCAAATCGAAATCGTCGATATCGCCGGTCTGGTGAAAGGCGCCTCGCGAGGGGAAGGCCTTGGAAATAAATTTCTAGGAAATATCCGGGAGGTAGATGCCATTATTCATGTCATCCGGTGTTTTGAAGATGAAAACGTCCTGCGGGAAGAAGGTGCCATCAGTCCGGTGAGCGATAAAGAAATCATCGATACCGAACTCCAACTCAAAGACTTAGAAAGTGTAGATAAAAAACTCACGCGGATCGGTAAATCCGCTCGTGTTGGGGGAGATGTAAAAGCCAAAGCAGAACTGGAGGTTTTGGAGCGATGCAAAGCTTGGCTCGAGCAAGGAAAAAACATCCGAGGATTAGGATTATCCAAGGAAGAATTGCCTGCTATTGCAGATTTATTCTTGTTAACCAACAAGCCAACCCTCTATGTCGCAAACGTAGACGAAGCTTCGATGCATACCGGTAACGCGTATTCAGAGGCGCTTCAAAAAGTAGCGGACGCGGAAGGTGCACAAATGATCGTCCTCAATAATTCCATTGAAGCCCAGATTGCCGAAATGGAAGACCCCGAAGATAAAGCCCTGTTCTTAGACGAATATGGAATGAAAGAGGCGGGTTTAAATCGACTGATCCGTTCAGCTTACCAATTACTCAATTTAGGAACGTATTTCACGGCAGGTGTACAGGAAGTTCGCGCTTGGACCATCGAAAAAGGATGGAAAGCCCCCGTTGCCGCCAGTGTCATTCATACGGACTTCGAGCGTGGTTTCATCAAAGCTGAGGTAATTGCATACGATGATTATATCAAATATGGCTCGGAGCAGGCTTGCAAAGAGGTAGGCCGACTCCGAATTGAAGGAAAAGAGTATATCGTAGCTGATGGCGATGTGATGCATTTCCGTTTCAACGTCTAACTCTTTTTTCTCCTATTTAAAATCCCGAGATTGGCTAATCAAGTCAAGCTCGGGATTTTTTTTATGAACACGTGTAGCCAAATATACATAAAATCACACCAAGTATTTTGCCTGCTAGACCAGGTACGAAGTTGGTCGCGTATCTTGTTCAGGATGTGGTAGTTTTGATCTATAAAATTACCCCCCATGAACAAAATTCTTTTACTCTTATTCGGCTTATTCGCCTGTCAAGTCCCCCTCCAAGGGCAGATCCTAAACCCCAAAGATACGGCCAAACGAAAAGCAACGGACCGTACCAATTCGTCGATTGACCGAGGCATTGATCGGGGTTTAGATAAAGTAGAAGAGGGAATTTCGAATCTGTTTAAAAAGAAAGAAAAATCGATTGAACCTGCTACTACCCCCAATTCTACCTCTACCTCACCAAAAAAATCATCAAGTGGTGGAAGTGGGTGGGATGAGCCTGTAAGTACCCCATCCGTCGCACCTTCCAATGAGGTATCCCAGCCAACAGCCCCCAATAGATTGTCGGCTTCTTCTAAGTTTGATTTTATTCCCGGTGAGAAAGTGATCGCACTGGAGGATTTTTCGCAAGATGAAGTCGGTGATTTTCCAGCCAAGTGGAATACAAACGCTTCAGGTGAAATCATTCAGCTCTCAGGAATTTCGGGTAAATTTCTCAAGCCAGCTTCGGAAGGTATTTTCTTTCCTGAGTTTATAGAAAAACTCCCTGATTTATTCACGCTGGAGTTTGACATGTTTGCCTCGGATGATCTCAGTGAAATGATGACGGGATTAGGGGTCAAATTCGTGGAGATTTCCGAGCGTAATCTTCGGCATGACATTCTATTTTCAAAAGCAATGCAAGCGAATTTGGATATTCATCCGACAAATTCAGGCGATGAATGGAAAAGGGGCACATCGTATGTATTTATTTCCGGGGCTAGCGAGGAGGTTTTGATGGAGAATCAAATCGCGATTCCATGGCGCTTCAATGAGGTAAATCGGATCTCCATTTGGCGGCAAAAGAATCGGTTGCGTATGTACATCAACGAAACAAAGATTTGGGATTTACCTCGGGCGTTTCAACCCAATTCGGTGTATGGGTTGATGTTTACTACGCGGCTATTTCATGGTTTTGTGGCTATTTCAAATGTCCGTCTTGCTGTCGGTGCACCAGACACTCGCTCTAAATTAATTACAGAAGGTAAGTTTTCGACAAATGGAATTCTTTTTGATGTGAATTCTGACCGAATTCGCCCAGAATCGGCAGGTGTTCTCCAAGATATTTCTCAAGTGTTGAAAGATAATCCCACGGTAAAAGTCAAAATCATCGGTCATACGGATTCAGATGGGGCAGATTTAGCCAATTTAACCTTATCCCAAAAACGTGCGGCCTCGGTTAAGAAAGCCTTATCGGCTGACTATAGCATCCCAGCAGACCGGATGGAAACCGATGGGAAAGGCGAGTCTCAACCCATCGACTCCAACGCGACTCCCCAAGGCAAAGCGAATAATCGCCGAGTTGAATTTATCAAATTATAAAGCTTATCCCTTTTCAATGGTTTTTAATTGTCACATCGTTATGAAAAATTGTTTTCTGTTCATTGTATTATTCTGTTCGTTCCAAGCCGCTGCTCAAGTGTTTAATCCAGGATCGGTAATCAAACGAAAATCCGAGGATCGGGTGAATCAGCGGGTTGACCAATCCATTGATAAGGCGCTTGATAAACTTTTTGCCCCTGGAGAAAAAAAGAACAAAGAAACTGGTGCAGAAGGTGGAAACCCTTTGGGTGGTCTTCAGTTGGGAGGAAAGCCAGCGGATGCGTATGCCTTTCAAGCGTCTATGATTGTTCAAATGAAAATGACCTCATCAAAAGAGACGCAGTCTTGGCGGATGAAGTATTTATTTGATCAGGAAACTCGGTGGATGGGTATGAAATTTTTGGAGGGGAATGATCCCAACATGGCCCAAGCTTACCAAATGATGGATGCTGTTGTTTTCGATTTTAATCAAATGAAAATATTTTCTTTTGTAAATAACAACGGGACAAAGATGGCAATGGGGCTTGGCTTCAAGCCAGATAAGTTGGAAACCCAATTGGAATCTCAACCTGAAAAATACACATTAACCAAAACAAGTGAGACCAAATCCATCGGTGGACAAGCATGCCAAGGTTGGAAAATGTCCGATGAGAAAGGGAAAGAAACGGTCATGTTGTGGGTGTCAACTAGTCCGGTTGGCGATTTTAGCCGATTCGCCAAAGCGATGGCGCGTTCGGGTGGCAACTTAGCTAAAGGGAAATCACCCAATATGATGGCGTACCAAAGTCATCCCGAATTATTGAAAATGGCCAGTCAAGGCCGCATGATATTAGGAATGTCGTCTCAAGGTGACAAAGGGGAGCAGATGGACATGGAATTTCTCGATTTCAAGGCCAATGATCCTGTTACGTTCCGTACTGCTGGGTATCAATCCATGTTTTAATTCAATATTTGTATGAAAAAGAGAAGTGTATTTTTATTGCTTTTGAGTATGTCGTGGCTTTTCACCTCGTGTGGAGGATTATTAGGAAGAGCCATTGATCCCACGAGGGAAGGGTCAGGTAGTTTTTCAGCCACTGTAGAGGGTAAATCGTGGAAAGCGGAAGAAGTGAGTGCCATTTCGTTGTTTGGTTTTTTTACGATGACTGCCACCAAGGGTGAAAATGAGAGTTTTTCTGTATCCTTTATACCTGATCAGATCAGCACCGGGAAATCGTATAATTTTGAGAACGAGGGTGAGGGGAAATTCGCGGTATCTTTCACTAACAATGAAGGAACCTTTGTGCCGGCTACAGGAAGCATACGGATTACATCCTTTAAGGATAATCGAACTGTGGAGGGCGAGATGGAATTTGAAAGTTTAGATTTAACAGGGAAAAAAGTTCGGATAAAGGATGCCAAATTTAAGGCTACCATCATTCTGTAAGCACACGATATTACATTTGTGGGTAATTAAAATGTAAAGTCCGTCTGAGAGGACGGTCGGCAAAAGACAGGTCAATCGGCCTGTTTTTTCTTATTTCCTCCTTTCGGGTGTGCTTGTGCATGAATGTTCCGAAGCTTTTCGATGGAGGTATGGGTATAGATTTGGGTTGCCGCTAGATTCGCATGGCCCAATAATTCTTTAATTGCCTGTAAGTCAGCCCCTCGATTCAGTAAATGCGTAGCGAATGTATGCCGTAAAACGTGTGGGCTGCGTTTTTCTAGGGAGGATACGTATCCAAGGTATTTCTTTACCGTCCGTTGGATAAACATGGGGTAAGCGGTATCGTGGTTGTCGGTCAGGAGTAAGTGTTCAGATTCTGCCACGGGCCGAACGGCTAAATACTGGGTTAGTATCGTCAATACGGTAGTAGGTAAGGGGACGATCCGTTCTTTACTTCGTTTCCCTAGGACGCGAATTCTTCCTTGGGCGCAATCGACTTGATCTAGCGTCAGTCCGATCAACTCGGCAAGCCGTATACCGGTACCGTAGAGAAGTTCAATAATCAGTTGATCCCGAAGTCCCATCCAGCCCGAAGGAAAAGGGAATGCTTCTGCGAGTAATTCCATGGGTTTTTCCTCGAGGTACGTCGGTAAATTCTTTTTAGTTTTTAAGGTGCGTATGCGCGTCATGGGGTTTTGTTCAATCTTGCCATGTTTTTCTAGGTAGCTGAAATAAGCACGTAGGGAGGCAATTTTTCGATTGATGGAGGTATTTTGTAAGTCGAGCTCCACGAGACTTACAATCCACCGGCGAACCTGTTGGTAGCTGGCTTGCTCGGATGGCGTAGGTGCTACAAAAGAGACGAATTGCTGTAAATCCGTTTCGTATGCGGTTAGGGTGTGGGGACTCACCCGTTTTTCCGTTTGCAGGTGTCGTAAAAAAAAATCAATCATTGCTTCTTGAATTCGACCCAAGGTAGGGAAGAATCGAGCAAGAAGCAAGGATTGATTCGTTAGAAAAGACAGAACTCGACTTATTCGTCGATATGTCCGTAGGTCTTTTGCTTATAGGTCGCGCGAATAACTTCGAAACGACGCTTCACGGATTTTTTCTCGAATGCTTGACGAGCACGGAGGGAGCGCACGACGCCCGTTTTCTCAAATTTCTTCTTGAAACGTTTCAACGCTTTATCAATAGATTCGTTTTCCTTTACTTGTACGTGCAGCATATTTTACACCTCCTTTCTCTTCTCTTTATGATTGGCCTGCAAAGGTACTGAAAAGCATTTCGCTATCCAAACGATCCACCTTTTATCTGGTTATGCGGTTTCCTCGCCTTGCAATTGTTTGTCGTATAACTCTCGGTAGATGCCACCAAGCGCCATGAGTTCATCATGGGTGCCCATTTCTACGGTTCTTCCTTCATCCAGAACTACAATTTTTTGGGCTAATTTGGCGGACGATACACGGTGAGAAATAATGACCGAGGTCCGGCCTTGCATGATCCTTTGGAGATTATTCAAAATGACATGTTCGGTATGGGTATCAACAGCGGATAAACAATCGTCGAGCACCACAATTTTAGGGGCACGTGCAATCGCTCGAGCAATGGATAAACGTTGTTTTTGTCCACCCGAAAGGGTAATGCCCCGTTCCCCAATTTTGGTATCAAACCCATGTTCAAACCCTTGGATATTTTCCGACAAGTCAGCGTCTTTCGTGGCTTGAATCATGTCCTCCTCAGTAAGGTCGGGCTGGCCGAATCGTACATTATTTCGGATACTATCTGAAAATAAAAAGACGTCCTGGGGTACATAGCCCATTTGTGACCGCAAGTATTGTACCTGATAGGATTGAATCGGTTGATTGTCAATCCGAATTATTCCCTCCGTTACATCATACATACGAAGTAATAGATTGGCCAATGTCGATTTTCCAGAACCTGTCGTCCCTAAAATAGCGACCGATTCGCCCGGGTTAACTGTCAAAGAAAAGTCTTTTAAAGCCTGAATGCCCGAATCTGGATAAAGAAAGTGAACATGACTGAATTCAATTTTTCCAGAAATGGGCGTTTCGAGATTTTCGGTCGAGGTAATATCGGTTTTGGTGTACAAGAATTCGTTAATCCTTTCTTGTGAAGCCGCAGCGCGTTGTATTTGTGACGTCGTCCAGCCCAAAGCCGTAAGAGGCCAGGTCAACATGAAAACATAAAGGATGAACTCCGTAATGTTGCCTGGCGTCAAGCGGCCATTCAACACCTCCTGCCCACCCACATACACACACAAGACGGTACTTAATCCTATCAGAAACAATATTGTCGGTGAAAACAGCGCATCCACGCGTGTCAACTCCAAGGACTTGTCTTTGTACCGGTTACTTTCTTCTGTAAAGCGAGCCAAGGAGTCATCCTCTTTGGCGAACGATTTGATAACCCGAATACCGGAAAAAGCCTCTTGTACAAAAGTGGAGAGTTGAGATAAGCTCCGTTGAATTTCCTCCGAGCGCTTGTTGACAATGGTACTGACAAAAAAGATGGAGACAGACAATACAGGCATCGGCAACAAAACCCACAAGGTGAGCCGGGTGTTGATGGAAAACATATACCACAGGACCATCACCACCAAGACGACCATGTTGAGAAGGTACATGATGGACGGCCCAATATACATCCGAACTTTCCCCACATCCTCCGAAATCCTGGCCATTAAATCGCCTGTAGATTGCCTTTTGTAAAACGAAAGGGGTAGTGTTTGATAATGGGCATAGATCTCGTTTTTCAAATCGAATTCGATATGTCGTGACATGACTATGATGGTCTGGCGTACGGCAAAGAGAAAGATCCCTTTCAGAATGGCCATGACTAAAATCAAGACACCAAACAAGCCAACAGCCCACGCAAACGAATTGTAGACGTAACGTTGGCTTTCCATACCTTCCAATAAAAAATACATGGAAGCACTATCCTTAACCAAATCCAAGGCATGACGAACCACTTGGGCGGGTATCACCCCAAAAAGATTGGAAACAATGGTGAAAATCGTCCCCCAAATGAGGTAATTCTTGTATTTTAGTAAATACTTATTTAGGTGTGCGAGGTGTTTCATTTGCTGTTGTCGGAGGTAGGGAAGGACGAATGATCAACCGAAGAGATTGATCGTAGGTAACGTAACTCCATAACCAATTAATAAAAATGAGTATTTTGTTCTTTACGCCTAAAATAGCCATGAGATGGACAAACATCCAAACATACCAAGCGAAGGTGCCTTGGAATTTCCAAAAAGGCAAATCTACCACAGCCAAGTTCCGCCCGACGGTCGCCATGGAACCTAAATCCCGATAACGGAAGGGCTTCATCCTTTTACCCTCATGCTGGGCGCGTAAATTTTTGGCCAATAACTTGCCTTGTTGAATCGCAGGTTGAGCCACTTGTGGATGACCATTCGGGAACTCTTCTGACGCCATCAAGGCCATATCACCTAAAGCAAAAATGTCAGGTAAACCGACCACCTGATTAAACTCATCCACCTTCATTCGGCGGCCTCGGCCATATACCTCGGCAGGAAAGCCTTCGATCGCATTGGAAAGTACCCCAGCGGCCCAAACCACGTTGTAGGTTTGAATCTGATCGCCAAGGTTGGTAGAGGCAACTTGTCCATCAAAATCCTGGATGCGCTCCCCTATACGCACTTGCACGCCCAATCTTTCCAAGTATTCCTTGGCTTTTGACGAAGCATCAGGCGACATGACCTCCAAAACAGCTGGAGAGGATTCAAAAAGATAGATTTGCATCAAATCAAAGTCCAACTCAGGATAATCCTTGGGAAGAATCATCTGTTTCATTTCGGCCAAGGTACCCGCAACTTCCACACCGGTAGGCCCTCCACCCACAATGACCACCGACATCAATGCACTTTGTAGGGCCCGATCTTCGGTCGATAAAGCCGATTCAAAATTTTGTAAAATCCGATTTCGAAGTTGGATGGCTTCACTCACCGATTTCATCGGCATGGCGTGGCGCTGTATATTGTCCATCCCAAAATAATTTGTACCGGCGCCCATGCCCAAAACAAGGTAGTCATAATCGACCCGACCCAAATGTGTCATCACATTTTTTTCTTCTGGATTGACCGATAGTACTTCGGTTATCCGAATGTGAATATCCTGATCCGATTGGAAAACTTTTCGTAGCGGGAAGGCAATCGAGCTGGGTTCGAGTCCAGCCATGGCGACCTGATAAAATAAGGGCTGAAATTGATGGTAATTGTTCTTATCCAGAAGTACGACTTGGTAAGGACCTTTTTGGAGCGATTGTGCCAGAGCCATTCCGCCAAAACCAGCGCCTACAATCACCACTCTTTTCTTACTGGTTTCAGGGATATTTGCTTTCATTGGGCCATTACTTTTTGAATAATTTCTTTATAATATGCTTCGTAGGCAGGTACGATCACATCAATGTCAAATTCTTTTGCCCGAGCCAAGGCATTGGCTTTAAAGCGGGGGAGATTTTCGTCTTGTAAAATGTAAAAGGCATTTTTAACCATTTCATCAATATCACCTACCTCGCTAAGGAAACCCGTTACACCTTGGAGGTTCAATTCGGGTAACCCACCGGTATTGGTTGAAATGATGGGGATTTCGCAGGCCATAGCCTCCAAAGCCGCTAAGCCAAAGGATTCTTTTTCAGAAGGCATAATGAACAAATCAGCCACAGACAATACCTCTTCAATGGCGTCTAACTTGCCAACAAACCGAATGTCCTCACAAAGATGCAAATCTCGACACAGTTGTTCCATAGCCGGCCGTTCAGGGCCGTCTCCCACCAAGACAAGTTTGGAGGGGATCATATTTTTCAATCGCCCAAACGTATGAATGATATCTTGTATTCGCTTTACTTTTCGGAAATTGGAGGTATGAACCAATAACTTTTCATCATTCGGGCAAATAATGCGTTTGAAGTGCTCTTTTTTCTGCTTGTGAAAACGATTTAAGTCAATAAAATTTGGAATGACCTGAATGTCCACATTGACCCGAAAAGTGGATAAAGTTTCCTGTCGAAGATCTGCCGATACAGCGGTTACTCCATCGGATTGGTTAATACCCAATTCAACTACAGGCTTGTAGGTGGCATCCTTGCCTACGACACTGATGTCTGTACCGTGCAAGGTCGTGACTACCGGGATGGAAATGCCCTCTGTCGCCAGAATTTGCTTGGCTAAAAAGGCGCAGGTGGCGTGAGGAATGGCATAATGGACGTGAAGTAAGTCCAGTTTTTCATATTTCACCACATCCACCATTTTGCCGGTCAAGGCCGACTCATAGGGTGCATACTGAAATAAAGGATAGTTGGAGACATTTACTTCATGGTAAAAGATGTTTTCATTGAAGAAGTCCAACCGAATGGGTTGTGTATACGTGATGAAGTGAACTTGATGACCTTTCTGAGCGAGTCCTTTGCCGAGTTCGGTAGCCACAACACCGCTGCCCCCAAATGTGGGATAACAGACGATACCTATTTTCATATTTTGAGTGATATATATTGCGTCGGGGATGTGGTGCCTTTACACCTTCTTAGACATAACAACCAATCTTCAAGAAAAAATTCCCTGAATGAGATGAGGGTGTCGACAAATTCTCCTATTGTCGACATTTTACCCTACCTTTGTCAAGACATTATCCCTTTTCCATGCCTTTTATTTGGGTGTTTTTAAAATTAATTCGATACCCGAACCTACTCATGATCGCCTTGACGCAATGGGTAGCCCGGTATTTCGTGGTGGGCCAATCTGGTGGTGATTTGGCTTCAGACAAAGCCATGTGGCTCATCATGGGTTCCACGCTTTGTATCGCTGCGGCAGGTTATATCATCAACGACTATTTTGATGTAAAGATTGATCGCGTCAATAAACCCCACGAAGTGATCATCGGGCGTTACATCAAACGCCGTTGGGCCATTGTTTTGCACCAATCTTTAAGCTTATTGGGTATTCTGTTAGGTTTTTTGGTCCATTGGAAAGTGCTGGTCATCAATGCCATTGCGGTTGGTTTGCTGTGGTTGTATGCCGAACGATTTAAACGTCAAGCTTTTGTCGGGAATCTGGTTGTCTCGGGCCTCACAGGTGCCGCTTTGGTTGTTTTGGCCGTGTATTATGACCATCATGATAAAATTTTGAATATTTATGCCGTATTCGCCTTCTTTATATCCTTAATTCGGGAAATAATCAAGGATATGGAAGACGTGCGTGGGGATAAAAAGTTTGGATGCCAAACATTACCTATTTTGTGGGGAATCCCAAAAACAAAACGTTTGGTCTGGGTTCTCATGGTTTCCTTTGCTTTAATTGTTCTCTCCATGGGCTGGGCGCTAAAGAATCCCATGCTCTTTTGGATCTATATGGCACTTGGTATACCAATGGTCTATGTAGGAATACGCTTATTATCGGCCGATCGTCCTGTACATTTTGCTCATTTGAGCCGAGTTTGTAAGTTTATCATGCTTTTTGGCATTGCTAGCTTGGCTGTTGTTTACCCGAATGATTCCTTTTTTTAATCCATGAAACCTTTTCGATTAGCTATTTTTGCCTCAGGTTCGGGAAGTAATGCCGAACGAATTGCCACCTATTTCGCGGAGCACCCATCCATTGAGGTGGTTTTGTTTGTCACCAATGTATCGACCGCCGGGGTTATTGCCCGTGGGCATCGCCTGGGTATCCCGACTGTCGTGATCAATCGAACCTACTACCGTTCCAAGTCTTTTGTGGATTTGCTCCAATCTTGGGGAGTAAACCGGGTTGTTCTTGGGGGCTTTTTATGGCTCATCCCAGCGCATCTTTTGGAAGCATTTCCTAACGGTATCCTGAATATTCACCCAGCACTATTACCCAAGTTTGGGGGGAAGGGGATGTGGGGGCACCATGTGCATGAGGCAGTAGTTGCGGCTAAGGAAAAAGAATCAGGAATTACGATCCACCTCGTCAACGCACAATACGACGAGGGCGAGGTGCTGTTTCAGGCCAGTTGTCCAGTAGATTTGACTGACACACCTGAAAGTGTTGCTCAAAAAGTACAGGCACTGGAGCAAGTGCACTTTCCACCTGTAATTGAACGGTGGCTACATCATTCTTTTACCTCTTCGTAATCAACATATTGCCCCCCTTTAAATTTGGGGTTATCCTTGTCTTGGGGAACGTAGTCCACCCGAATATCGCCCTCACGGCGAGTTTGGGTGGTGGATTGCCTTTTTTTCTGTTCGTTAACCATTTGGCGACCGACCACCAACCAAAACAAAAAACGACGAAACGCAGGTACAATAGCCAATAAAAGAATGAAAATGATCAGAAATTTGAACATAAGATCTTGCTATTTTGTCTGAAACTCCGGATATGAACAAAAGTAAAAATCTTTTTCAAGACTTTTCTCTAATTTTACATCTACAATATCTACACATTAGGGAACGGGTGACTGTTCTTTTTAGTTTCTACATCTCGTATGAAAATTTTCAATTGGGGTCTAATGGCCCTACTCGCTGGTAGTATTTTATGGTCGTGTCAATCCACGCCACAAAATGAAAATACTTCGCAAACTACACCATTGGCTGAATCTTGGTCCCTGGATTCCGCCCATGTTTTGGTGGAAGGGAAACCTTGGATTGTTGGTCAAGATACGGCAATTTCCTCCTTTTCCCTCGTTTATCCTTTTTTTCGGACGCAAGATTCGACGGCAACCAAGATCAATCGATTGATTGAAGATCGTACAAAAGAAATAGCTTGGTCTTGGCTTGGGCGGGATGATGCCGCCCAAATGAACGGTAAAACCTTGCAATGGTTTGGAAAAGAGTTTGTCCAAATGGCGGAACAAGATCTTGCTGGAATGGGCGATGAGGCTCCAGTATCGGCTTTGTCGTATGATTTTCAAATGAAAGGTCAAGTAATCTATCGTTCCCCTGTTTTTATGACGATTCAATTTGATTCCTATGCGTATACGGGAGGAGCACATCCCAATTCGTCAATCGACATGCTGCATGTATCGTTAATCAACGGCCAAGAACTCCGTCCAGAAAGTTGGATCCAGGATACCACGGCTCTGAAAAAAATTGCCCAGTCCTACTTCTTTGCTAACGAAAAGAAAATCGACCCGACGGCTACACCTGATCAATACTTTTTTGGAAGTGAGTTTACCTTGCCCAATGCAATGACGGTCTCACCACAAGGCCTCAAGTTGGTTTATTCCCCTTACGAGGCCGCTTCCTATGCGCGTGGATTTATTGAGTTCACGATTCCAATGAAAGACTTGAAAGGAATTTTGAGAAAAGACGTCTTAGGACTCAAATAACCGCTAATTCTTCCCTATTTTTGTTCAGAATACCTATATTTTGTATGGAATTTTCAATCGATAAAAAAGACCAATACGTAATCCTAGCCGCTGCAGGTGGGGTTTTAGATGCCGCTTCATCAGCGGTTTTAGAGAAACAAGTTGTCCAACTGTATTCTCAAGAAAAATACATCAACTATATTCTGGATCTCGAGAAGGCGGATGCACTCTCCGAGGAAGGTATTGCCTTGGTGCGCAAAATTAGCGCACTTTGCCAACGAGAATCCGGAATCTTTGTCACGGTATCGACCCATGATGATGTGCTCGACGCCCTCGATCAAGCGCGTATCGAAGGCATGGTTTCTTTGTTATCCTTAGAAGAGGCCGTTGATGCTATTTTCATGAATGAGTTGGAAAATGAGTTTTTAGGAGATGAAGTGGATGAAGATCACGGATTCGAAAGTATTGAGGGCGAAGATTAAAGGTAAATGCTTCCTAGGCGCCCTGGGAAGTTTGGTGGTTTTGATAGGCTAATTCAATGAAAATATCATACAAAGCATTACAATCGTGTATTTCCTTGCCTGAATCTCCAGAAGAGGTGGGTGTATTGTTAACAGCGACCGGGCTGGAAGTGGAGGCTATTGAAGAAATTGAATCGATCCCGGGTGGACTAAAAGGCGTGGTCATTGGCGAGGTCCTTACCTGTGAGGTTCATCCCGATGCCGACCGACTGAAAATCACAACGGTGGATATCGGACAGCCCGAACCTGTTCAAATTGTTTGTGGAGCCGCGAATGTCGCTGCCGGACAAAAAGTGGTAGTGGCCACAGTTGGAGCCACTTTATACCCTACGGCGGGTGGTGATCCGTTGGTCATTCGGAAATCGAAAATCCGAGGTGCGGTTTCGGAAGGCATGATCTGTGCCGAAGACGAAATCGGTATTGGGTCGTCGCATGATGGCATCATGGTCTTGTCCACGAATCTGCCAAATGGCACGCCTGCCAGTACCTACTTTGAACTATCCTCTGACTTTTGTATCGAAATCGGACTAACGCCTAATCGGGCAGATGCCGCTTCGCATGTGGGTGTAGCTCGGGATTTGCGCGCGGTGCTCGATCGTCCGGTTTGCTGGCCAGAAACCCCGAATTTTGAAGAGGCGACAGGTACATCACCTATCGGATTAACCTTGGAGGATGCCCAAGCTTGCCCGCGCTTCTGTGGCGCCTATGTACATCATGTCACGGTAGCCGATTCGCCCGCTTGGTTAAAATCGTTTCTGGCTACGATTGGGGTAAATTCGATCAACAATTTGGTGGATATTTCCAATTTCATCTGTCATTTTTGGGGACAGCCGATGCACATGTTTGATGCAGACCAGATCGGTGGCCAGCATATCCGAGTCCGGATGCCGGAAGCGGGAACGCCACTCGTTACTTTGGATGGACAAACGCGTGTGTT